>JGI24022J15233_10001797_pt1 | contig 18859 bp, 13 predicted proteins | sample Ectturendosymbi2_FD_15233 | JGI IMG/M metagenome (IMG submission 15233) | reverse complement strand
CAGAAAAACGCATTCAACGAACGGCGTGAATATTGAGTCACGTGTTACGTAAAACGCTGTGTGAACATGTGAACGGTTTGTGCCCAACCGGATCGCTCAACGAGCAGTCCATTACAAGGCGCTGGTTCCAGTCCGTACGTACTTGTCATATAGTTGGGCCACTGGCCGCAAAAATGCTATACTTGTCTATTCGCCGTGATTTCACGTAGGGCTGTCAGATTTCATCAGATTTTCAGAGTAGCGGCAATATAAACCTCGAATTTTTCATCAGATTTTAGAGTAGGGACAATATAAACCTTGAAATACCAGTACCGGATCAGTAATGTTTGCTAATTTGCGGTCGAATGTCATCTCTTTCCTTTGTTATAAGGACTTTTGACTAGGATTTGGGAAATGGCTTTGTCTGGAGAGGAAGGTGTAAAGAGTGGTGTGCAGTTGCTCCCCAAGTAAGTGTGTTTTCAAAAAAACCTGGTTTCAAGGCAAATGCTGGGGTGCTTTAACACATTGGATTTGACCCAGATTTTTCAGTAGGCCTAACATTTCATCAATTTGCTCACTCCACAGCCAGATGTGTTTTTTAAGCTAGCCTACCAGTATAAGACTTCTAAACAGAAAACTGAAAAGAGTTAGACCGTTTAAAACTTTATTTAAAAGGAATAGAGAAGAGTTAGAAATTTTGAATTCCTTTCAAAATTTAATTTTTATCAAAAAAGTGCCGCCCGGGCCCCCTGGGCCCCCTGCTCCCTTTTGCTATGCCACTGGGTACGTATGAACACATATTTTTGTCATTGTCTTTATAATTTCATGCAGATTGAACTTCTGTCAAAATTTTGAACTACACTATTCGAAATCTTGAGGTTTCGTAAAAAATGTTAAGAACCGTTTACTATCAGTGCTCCAAGTTAAGATATCGGAGGAAAATAAACTCAAAACTACAACACAGTAGTTCATAACTGCAAAAATATCAGGCTGCGTGTTAAAACAGGGGAGCAAATCGTATTCATCACTGCATCAGAGCAATTTACAACTGCAAAATGAGGCTGCGCTGATGTCTTGTCGAATACGAGTAATCAAGCATAGAAAGTTTGAAGCTGGACTGGCTAGAGCACACCCCATTTTGCAAGATCGAATCTCGCTAAACTGCACAAGAATTAAGAATGCGCATAGAGTACACAAGAAAACTTTAAAAAGTTTTGTTATGTATGGAGGTCCGAAAAACTTTCCGTTTTCCTTTTTCCCTGCTAAGACATTACCTAATACCTGAATGCTTCTATGTTAACAACTGCTGTTTTTGACCTCGTGCAACAGTTCTATCATGCTACCGAAATTGGTAATGTAGCCAATGCGGTGATTGCTTGCGTTGATCAGCTATATTAGACAAAATACAGACAATTGTTTCGGATAAAGTGAACTATCACAGAAGACAATCTTCAACATGCGCAGTGGACGAAAGGTCTGCAAAATGTAGTTAGATGAATCCTGGATGCAGACGCTAACCCAAATTCCCACCAAAGCCTAATTATTACTTTTTGGTCCATGCGAAAACAATTAATCTCCATTTCGCAGGTAATAAAGTTGCTGTGAAATATAAAGCTCAAGGGGGTATTTTAACCCCAACCCCTTGCGTACGCCCTTGCCTCTTAGACAGATCTTGGCTAACAACCTGTTATTCATCTTAATTTTAAACTTTGCGGAACACGCACGAACACAAATTTTATGTCATGTCTTCGTAATTTCATTGAGATTCCATTTCTTCCAAAATTTCGAACTACACTATTAGGAATCTAGAGATTTCGTTAAAAATGTTAATTACAGCTTTTACGCGAAGTTAACATCTGAGACAGACAGATCATTTTATACGAAATCTAGCGATTCCGAATAATGTAGTTCGAAATTTGGCAGATATGGAATCTGCATTGAATCACAATGTATGTACGTACGTGTTCCGGAAAGTTGTTAAACATTAGGATGAAGAAGAGGTTGTTAGCCGAAATATGTCTGTTTTAGACGCTGCCTGTTCGTAAAAACCGTTCTTAACATTTTGAGCGAAATCTCAAGATTTCGAATAGTGCAGTTCCAAATTTTGACAGATATGGAATCTGCATGAAATGATAAAGACAGTGGTATAAAATGCGTATTCGTATGTAGACTACCCCGGAAAGCTGTTTGAAATTTTGTTGAAAACCAGCGTTTTCCAATTCACGTTTTCTATCCTGATAGAATATATCCCTGTCATTTGCTGTAAAAAGAGAAATAGTTTATTTTTGCTGATTTGCAATCAAAAATGCTTTCTCCGAACCTCGCATCCACTCTAAAGTGCGGCTTGCAAGAACGTGCGGCAAACTTTATCTTGGTGGTCTGATTCATTGTGTCTGGCCAACGTTTCTGCTCACACTTGGTTGCTGCTAATAATAATGATCTTGTAGGCGTATGTTATTATTCCACAGAAAATTTTTTGACTTGTGATGTTCCACAAGTATAAAAGGGTTGAGAAATCACTGTTGTAATAGACTTGTTAATGTTTAACTTTGATTAATAAGTGTTATGATACGAATGCTTGTGATGACACATGTTTTCGCCATAATAGATTATGCTGTTAATCACGTAAATGGTTAAATGAATATATGTATGATGACTTCATGGAGATTTGCCCAAAAGGTGGTCACTAATCTTTTAATAAAGTCATCTGTATTTGCAAAACAAAGGTAAGCTTGTCTTAAAGTTTTAGTCGTTACCAAGGCTGCAGCAACAAAATACTTATGTTAAGGATGTGCATTACGGAACATTTAGAGGTTCTGCAATATTCCAGAAACTTTATTTCGCATCCAGAATATCAAATCCTATTCTGGCATAACTTGTCAAGAGCAAAATGAGCTGATCCCGCAGAGGTTTAAAATGCTGATCAGCATCACCCCACATATTAATTAGCTTGTTATGTCACTATGCAGTGCCGTCAGCTTGTTGAGTGTTTCTTTTTTTCTCTTTAACTCAGGAACGCAAAGAGTACCAATGCAAAATTTATTAAAATTATTTGTTTTGCTGACTTTGCAATTTTTCACATTTATTTAATCCAAATTTATTTTGAATCTAAATATTTGAATAAACTCTGATTTTTTTATTCGAATACTCAAGGATTCGAATCCAAATGATTCAATATTCCATTATATGCATCCCTAACTTATGTACAAACTTGTTTACAATTAAAAACTTCTGTCTGCTACATTTATCAGTCTGATTTCCAGCTGCATTGGTTGGTGATATCTAACTACATGTTATTTCAAATGACATAATATACAACCATAGATAAATGTTTCCATTGGTAAAGTAGGTATCCTGCAATCATTTCTCTGATTGGGCACCACAAAAACACATTTTTGTGTCTTTTGTTTGATTCTGTAGAAGTCAAAACACACACATACCATCAGCAAAGATCAAGCATTGAATTGCCATAAGCCAATTAAGAAAAAAGAAAGAAAGAAAACAGCATTTGCGAGATGATGACCATTTTATCGTACATATGTCAAACTACATTCAGATACAAGTGGGAAAAAGGCCACAAAATGAAAAATAGCACAGCAATATGATATCAAACCAAAACAGCAAACAAATAAACAAAAGGCAAAGATCGCACAATAGACATCAACATAACACAGATGATGGTGGGCAAGCAATGGGTGAAGAGTTGAGACGTACAGATGAGCAGATAGATGAAGGAAGCGAGCAGCAATAAGGGTTGTGAGGCAAAGAACAATATATTTTAACACAACATTTCATTACAGAAACAGGTAGCAAGGGCGGAAAACAATGTTTATACATACAGTATAAATCATGAATAGAAATTTACCCATGGACTATAGTGGGGTGAATTTGAGTTGTTCCAAACCAGGTGCATGGTGTCACCAAATGAAGTTGAAGAGACAAGGGTCCCTTAAAATGATAAACAATTGTAGCTATGTGGTACAGCTTACTGCAGACTAAAAACCAACAGGGAAGAAAATTTAATGGAATATGCTGGGTCCATAGTTGCATCTTTGAAGAAGGAAGAATAAGAAGAGTGAATGATGAGAAAGGTGGCGAACAAGCAGAAAAAGCAAGACCTGCAGTCGAGAATGAAAAATAAGACCTATTTCAGTTTGTGAATGCTTGATTTAGATGTCCAAGATGATAAACATGATCTTCTTTCATATTAAATTCTTGTAAGCAAATTTGAGGGGTGGACGACACTTACATGGTTGGCCCTGGGTGTCACTTAGACTCACTACACTATTGATCATGTGACGAGGACAATACCATTGGATTAACATAGGGTCTTCGTCATGTGAGCTAGTACCTAAACCCTCAAGCTAAACCCTAAAAATAAACGCAAAAGCTAAGCCTGAAACCATGTGAAAAAGTACATAAAAAGTGCTCCCACCAATGGTGTCATATCTGTTAGCTAAGCCTAAGCAAATGGTGGAAGCTGAACGGACAACCATTCGCATAGCAGGAATAGACACTAACCACTTGACTATGTTCGCTGTGTTGCTGGTGTCACAAACTCAACAGATACGGACAAAGATAGATACAGTTTGAATGGCAAAATAGTCACAGCAGAGCTTTTGCTCTTGATGGCAAAATAAACACTATCTTGAATTTATTTGCATTACAAGGTTCTTGCTTAATTTTGTGACATTTTCTGTTGCTTCTAAGTTTTGAGGGTATTTTCAGAAAACGTTTGAGAACAATCATTTTTGCCTTTATAAGCCATAGTCTGCTTAACATTAGACAATAAAATTTTTAAGATGACAATGGAACAGAAAACCAAGAATTTAGGATTAGAACGATAGAAGTTAAAACACATTTTAAATTTGGTACAAAATTATACTGACTGTTCTTTTTCAGTGATGATATAATATTTTAGAGATATTTTTATTGAATTTTAATGCTTCATTGTAAAACTTTCCCACAGTACAGCTTTGATACTAACTTTTGTGTGGGTGCCATGTGAATGAACCTTAGATTATAAGTAAGCAGATTAGTTTTCAAATCTTGAGTTGAATAATTTTTGTTTACAGTAAAACTTTGTCATCCTGGCAAAGCCATCTGAAGATACGCTCTTTGCATTGCTCGGTGCATTTGCATGGTCTAGAAGAGTTTTTTGATGATTCAAAGAACTTTGGTAAGCGGGTGCTCAAATCTGGTGCTCCTTGGACAACAGATCTGTTGAGACGCAAAAGTCTGGAAGATTTACATAAACTTTGGTAATTTTTAAGTCTCACGCTTTTTGCTTGATTCAGATCTTGTTGTTGATGTAGCATATTGAAGTAATACCAACACATTTTTTAACATTTTCAGCACAGGGTGTTTCACTTGTCAAAAGTTATGGTCAAAGCATTGTAATTTGAATGCAAAAAAGTGCTTCAGTTCTGTAATCTGCTTTTTCTTTTCACAGTCTATATATGCACATTCAGGGTTGATTGATTTAAATCAGTGATTTAAATCTTGATTTGGCTAAAAAACAAATTCAGGTAAAATAACCCAAAAAGATTTCTTATCCAAATCTGTTTTTTTGCCTATAACTTTTGATCCAGAAATGCTAGAAGGCTAATGAAAGGCTCGAAAGACTCAGATTATAGCCTAGTTTACAATGAAATATAGAGGCAAAAAATTGGCTCTTGGAGTTGGCACCCAGGGCCTTGTAACCTGGGCCAAAATGGCTTGAAACCGACCCCACTTATGATGTCACTCACAAAAAAACAAATATAAAACTTTCCAATTTTTTTTATAATCCAAACTAAAAGACTCGCCACATCTTTTGAGGGTTTACATAGCTCTCTTCCTCACTTGGCTGGCGAGTTGGGTAGTTCCAAAGTGGCATAAAAATAATGGCAAATGTGATATTTCAACGTATGAGTATATATATCGTATACCAGCTCCAACATGTTACCCTTGTGGGATTAGAAAGTGAAAATAATTTTATCTTATCAGCTGTTTTGGCCATAACTTACTAACTGGAAGAGCCACATCAAAATCTTTGACATTTTTGGAAAGGGTATTACAGAGATAATCTTACATCATTTTGTGTGACAATTATGTGACATACTATACTGGATGATCCATATTTTGATCCTTGCAATAACTGTAGGAACCTTTTGCTGAAGGTACTGTACAGCTAAAAGCAAGCACGTTGGAAAAATTCATTCTTACAAGAAATGTCACTAATATTTTCATCTTTGCAAAAAAATAATTGGCTTAAAACTCTTTTTTAAATCGAGGGGGTGGAACATCCAAAATTAGGGGTGTTTTTTGTTCATCTTTGAGGCTACATTACTCCTGTTCCATGAACAGCAAACATCTAAAAATTGCAGATGAAGTTCATACATGTATCTTTTGCATATCTACAAATTTGAGGTAAAATATAAAAAGAGAAGTTCTTCAATTTTCTGGAATGAATGTTGTAGATATTGGAAAGGTATTAATCTATTTCATTCACATGTATTAAAGCAATTTAATAAAAATGTATGGGGTATATATGATTTATTTTATCCCATGTTTGGTTCAGTTTCATTAAATTTGCTTCGTACTCCATCTGGAGTGTCACAAGTTGCAAGCAGTGCCCATCTCTGCTGGCTTGCTACTTTCTCAGTGAAAACTGCATTAGTGACAAGTCAATTTCACCATCATGACTGAACCATTTCCTCGCATCTTCCCATTAGCACCAAGCATGAGACTGCGCAGGCCACAACTTAGTGTTTATTACCCAGGTTTTCCTGAACCAGAAACCCAGCAATTTGCTATTTCCTACTACAGGAAAACCAGGTTGTGAAATTCACCAACCTGGATTTTTTGGAAAAATCCGGAAAACTGATTGGATTCAAAAAGGCAAAGGGTTTGGCTTAGCCATATGCTATTACTCACTGTTTCACCAATAAATGTTCCATTTCATTACAACAGCATGTTTTCAAAAAATTTTTAAAGTCATATTTTGGTTTTCTTGTATCAGTGCTATAAAAATGAGTGGAAAACAGTGCTGTAGCATGAAAACCTTGATTGTGTTGCGATCGGAAATCCCAAGCAACATGTGGGCAAAGCTTTGCACCGTGGCAGCAAGCAACAATAGAGATCATGCGTCGCAATCTCTCTTATTATTGCTTGCTTGCGCAACGTATATATATTTTTGTTCTTCGCGCTCATCCTGTTGGTGGTGAATCACACAATCAACACAACAGCACCAGAGAGGTTGCAAAAATAGGCTTTTGTATTTTCTTTGTCTTTGTAATCTTTTGTTGAACATAATTTGCAGTTTATGTTATAATATTAGTGGTTAACTTGATGTGCATTTTTGTTATTTGAACTTCAGCTTTGCTTCACATATTAGATTATTATTAACAATTTACTAAATTTTGTAATAGTCCACAGTCGGCTGTATTGATTGGGTGGTGGCTAGTGGTTGACTTTGAAGAACATATGGTTATTTTGCCATCTGAAAATGGATTGCTAGTTATTGCTAAATGTAGCAATTTCAAAATAATATTCACTTTATTATCATTCAAATATGCATTTTTCTCAACCTGAAAAAGTGCAGGATTTTCTCTCAGGTACGCAAAACCTGAGGTTTGAAACTTTGTCTTGAATTGGAAACACTATTGCAAATGCTATTTTTCTTCAGTATGACCCAACTGGGAATCAAACCTAGCCTTTCTTCACCACCTTCAGTGGTGTGTGCTCAATGCATTGTACATTCCTGTGTTTAGTTGTAAAATGATCATTATTAGTGTTCCCATCACCACTGCCAGCAGTAAATAGCTTAGATTAAAATTACAGGTAGCTGGGAATGCAGTATGATGATGCTGTGCCAGTGCACCATGTAGAACATCACATGGTGCTTGCTGCAGTTTTTTACTGTGTTCATAATTTTTCAGGGGATTCTGTTTGTGAAAAATACAAACATGGTTTTGGACTTTTTTTGCAATCGTTAGTTGTGTTTCTTTCAGGTTTGTTTTACTAAAAGAGAGAAACATGCTCCAGACACTGGACCTTCATTGCAGACAACATGATGAACCCATGCCTGGTCCAGATAGACTAGAAAAGGTGAAATGTGCACTTATTTCATCATACCTGTACAAATCACCTATGTGCAATGCTCACCTCTTATGTGCAACAGTACTATGTAAAACCATACAACAATACTATGTAAAAAACACAAGTTGCAATTCCAGCATTGCTTTGGCTCCTATGACTGGAAATGTGTTAGAAAGAATATTGAATTAAAAAATGGAATTGGTAAGTATTGTGAAATACCTGGGAAGAATTCAAATTAACTTTGTGGTTTATCCGAAAACTGCAAAAAAATGATGGACACATAGTTTCAGCATTAAATTTGTCAGAATGAAAATCCTGGACAGCATTTTGGGACAATTTAATGCACTGCTTTCGATTTTTTCAGAAAAAAGACAAAGCTTTGTATAAATTTTCACTGCATGTCAGGGTTAAGAAAAACCTGTTTTTTTTAAAAAAAAAACAACTCACCTGTTTTTTTTAAAAAAGAAACAAGATTTTGTTCTTTTCTTAAAGAATACAATAAAACCCCATTCTTAATTGTTTTTATTCCATCACGCAATATCACTATTTTCAGAATTACACAGTAATAACTTGTTATACCTATTATGGCATTCAAAATTGAGGCTAAAGAAATGTACCCCATCTTTGATTTCGCAATGTGTTGTTGATCCGTTCACTCCTAAGTGGTAAGGCTTGGCAAGCATGCGCACAGCAAACACAGAGGATGACGTACAAACCGAAAAACCACTCCCACACAAACTCTGCAGTTTCACGTCATGTTAATGTGCATGCTCTGCAAGTTCAGCAGCTATAGAGTGCATTTTTTCATTATATGCTTTTATATGTTCCAAATCAGAAAAAGTTTAGATGCAGAGAAGGCAGAAAAATTGCTTAAAATATACCGATTGTGCAGAGCTGAAGAAGATAACCAATAGAATTTACTCAAACTATTCGATTTATTCTTCTCTTTTCTTCAAGCCCTTTAAATTTCATTGCTGTTCGCTTTGTTTGATTAATAAAAATTACAGATAACTATTTAGGTGTCCTGCTTATTTTTTACTTCTTAGTAGATTTTTTGAAGGAAAATCGAAGAGTGGGTTTTTTGGTGGGTTTTATTGTTTTTTTTTTAAGTGGGCTTTTTTTGAAAAAAAACGGGTGTTTTTTTGGGTCGTTTTTTTACAACAACCCTGCTACATGTTGATAAGCGTGGTATAAACACAAACAAATTTCCTAGGTGATGCAAATTGCAGTAAAAAAAGTCTGCAATCAATAATCCTACGCTTTTGATCTCGTCTAAATAATGGTACTCTTTAATTTTCTTTTCAGTATAGCGAATCATGTCATATTTTCACTTCCAGTTTCGAAATGAAAGCCAATGTTCATTAGCAACTTTCTATTTCTATCCGTTTTTGTTTGATTTTTCAGACGACTGCTCCAAGAAAGCAAATATTTTCTGTTCTTTCAGGGGCTGGGATGTTCTTTACTTCATAGCTTAAACTGTCCCTGCTCTTCCCTAGCGCTTAATAAAGAAGCGTTTTCGCCTTGCGTGGTAACACACGAATCAACCTTAATTTAACCCTCACTTTCAATCAAAACTATTGGTTAAAGCTTCGAACTAGCATCGATGCAAAACAATAATTGCCTTTCTGCAAATAGTGCAGTACCAATCGATTTTCAGTAATAAAATCAGAGATCTTTGGCCAAAAACTCAACATCGGTGTTAGCCTTGTCGGCGGAAAGAAGCTCTGGAAACTGTAGAGTGATCCAAAATTTTATAATCATGGCCCTACCCTACGCAAACAAGCTTTTCCTTTGAACTTTTGTGCCATTTCAGATTTTGTATTGCAGGTGCTTTTTATGGAATTCTCTAACGTTACAAACGATATTCGAAGTAGTTCTACATTTTTCCTGTACTTGGAAAAACGTACTTAAGACCTATAGCAGCAATTCTTAACCTTCGCGGTGTAGTTTACCACAAAGGCCAATCAGGAAGTTCGAATTTCCCACCTGATATTTTTGGTGACGATATTTTACAGAACGCTATTTAGCCAGTAGTGGCTATATTAGCTCTGCGGTGTCTAGGCTTAGCATAATAGATATGACAACTAAAAGGATTTCACTCATTTGCATCATATCACATGAAACAAAAGTAAAGTGCTCATTTTAATGTAAATTTTGCGATTCCTGTCTCTTTTTTAGCACCTCGATGCGTTAACTAATGGCAGAAAGCGCGCAGCGTAAGACATTCTCCAATTCTAGTTTGTTGCGAGCTTTGGCCTTAATAACAGAACTATTTTAGCACAATCCAGGAGGCATGATTTCACAAGTGTTTCTGCAATAGTATGAGACTTCTTCCCTTTCGCAATGCGAAATGCAACCAGGTATGGAAAAATATGCTTGGTTAAATGCACTTCTTGCATCCAGCCTGACACATTTGAGACAACCTTCTTTAGACTGAAATTGTTTGATCAACTTTCTAGCTTGGTCCATATGAGCACTGTTCAAATGCTGCTTGAGCTGAAATGGTTTCATACAGCTGTTAGCTAGCGTTTTCATGCACAACACACCCTTGCGGGATATCCTCTCCATCTTTCTGGAATCAAGTAAAGTCATAATTGATGTATTCTTCCTTGTATTTTCGCTCATTAGCCCCCGTCGACCATGTTGTCCTCCAATGTCTAACCCATCGACTGCACTGCCTGACGGTTCTGGACGATGAGACAATCGAATGATTGCTCAACACCTGCCCCAAGATCTAGTGCGGCCTAGCAGTGGACAGTAACAACTCGCTCAAACGACGAAGAAACCTTCACCATTGACATTTTGCACCACACTAGATGTCTGAGAAAATTAATATGATTCGTCAAAAATTAGGCTGGCATGTTTCACCGCGAAACATTGAACGTTGGAAACCTTTTTGCTCAGCTCCTTGTTAACCTAACTGCCTATCTTTACCTACGGTGGCTACCTCTAACGACAACGGTTGTTATTCGATTATGACTTTTTAAAATATTGTTCAAGGCTGAAAACGTAATAATTACAATAAATGTAGTAGTTGACAATAGAGATCGACTGATATGGCTTTTTGGGGCCGATACCGATATTTCCAAACTTTTTAAATCTTGTTTTCTGCTTCATTATCAAAGATATAATGTATTCTATGCCTTACCTTTTTTCAAAAACTTCAAAAATCAGGATTTATGAGCTAAAATTTTTCAAATTGCAGCAATTTCAATATTTTGCCATGATTTTTAATTAATCTGATTAATGATGATGCATCTGTTTCGGCTGCGACGGCCGACACGTGCTCCGTGGTTCATCTTTTCTGCTTATTTATGAAAACGCACCTGCTAGCGTTGCTGCAAGATAACTGTCTTGACTTGCTTCGTTGTGCTTTCTTGCGCAAGTTGTCTGCATGGGTGAGGAATATAACAGCGTTTTGTCAACACCTACCGACGTCGATAGAATCGGCCGTTTTGGCCGATACCGATATATTGGTAAAACCCAAATATCGGCCGATTATGTCGGCCGCGGTCTATCTCTAGTTGACGAGTAGGTGTTGGTTAAAAAAATAATTTTCTGACTGAATAATCAGATTTACTTCCTTAGAAATTGGAGTAAAACCTAAAACAGTTTTCCCACTGCATGGATAAAATTTCTCACCGGTTAAGAACCACTGACCTTTAGAGTCTGCAGATAGCATTCTCAAACCGTGATATAATCAAGTATCATGTTATGCATTAAATTACATAAAATTGTACTGCCATTCTCTATTGCGTAAGTTACATCAAGCTCAATTACAGTTATATGACCTTTGAAATACAGTATGTATTTCAATTTTAGTAAGTGGCAATTACGTAGTCAAAGTTCAGTTTGTTACAGTCATTTGCAACCGACTCCCCTGCTGCGGAACATGTAATCGGAAACACATAACCGGCTTAATTTGATTAAATGGCTGAAAGATTTCATGCATCAATCAAAAGACGCGTATTTTAACGGCTTTTTTCAACACAATGATGCGCCCGGGTTCTGAAGTTGGCAATATCTCCTTTTGTATCAGGTGGCAGAGTCAATGAGCAATTTGAGAGATGTAATCATGGAAAGAGATAAGGCCCAGAATTTTTTGGTTCATGGCCGCCCAACGGAACACGGAGGTAATGTGAGTTTTGTTGTTGCTAGCATTGTTTTTTTTTGTCTGCAGTAAAAACTAAAAGTGTTATTGGCGATAGACCGAAAGTCCAATCGCTTCGTCGAAGACTGTAGATCATGTTAAACTCTCCCTTCACGATATCTGAAGGGGCACCATCTCACAAAGATCCACACGCTCATTATTTTAATGGTTGGAGCACTCTGCTGCGCGTTAAAACGCCAGTGGACCAGGAAAGCAACTCCTTTCCCGAGCAGTTTTTATCGGTATGCGTCAAAACTACGTGTTGTCATCGCCGTAATCATTAAGATAACCCTCCAATCGACGTGCTTACATTAGTGACAGTGTAAGGTTTTACCACACTAGTGAACCAAACCATTACATGAAACAGTGTTAAGACGGCTTCACACAGAATCCGGTTACGGCTTACGTTCCGGCTTATGGCCAACGGCAGTCTTCACACCAGCTCCGTTGGCCGTATCCGGGTGAATTTTCTCGGTTTTGACCGGCTTACTTAGTTGTTTTTAGTAAGCCGGTGTTGTCGGTAATGGTGTTCTTGCTGCATGTTGGAAGACTGCCGTTGCCCATAAGCCGGATCGTAAGCCGTAACTGGGTTCTGTGTGAAGCCGCCTTTAGACGCAGTCCGGTACAATGCGATAAGCAATGGTCGCTAAGTGCGATTATGTCCACGTTCGCTTGTGAGCTACGGGTTTGGTGAGATAGGCGCAAGATGTCTTGCTCCAAGTTACAATGATCTGAGAGGAAAGAAGTCAGATCTTCGCCAAACCCACAGCAAGAGTGCATAAGAAGAGCCCACGACTGCAAAGCAGATATAGACCGTAGTAGTGTATGAAACATCGTTTCAATGTTCGACGATAGGTGCCTCCGCAAGTTTTTTCGATGTTTGAAATTTCATCACGATTCAAATTGTGACGCATACTGCGGTATCGTGATCAATAATGAAGTGACTAAACCAGTAGTTGTCTGCTTGTGACTCTTACTGTCACGCTGTAACGTGCAGTTTGTAAATTGCACTGATTTTCCAGGTGAATGGAGAAAAAACCCTTTGGGAGGCACGTACTGGTACGAGTACAAAGAACATCTCATTCCCAAAGAATTACAGGAAGTTCAACGGGGAGATCGACCAGTGGAGATGGCTTACTTTCAGCCAAAATTGGAAGAATGGCATCTGTACGTTACCTGTCTCATGTGCTTAGCGTGATGCCTTTGCTTTATTGTCCCACGAGTAACACCTGGAAACTGTCAACCCCAAGTGTCGCAGACAATCGGGCATTAGAATTCTGCTTGTGCCATTCCTTTCTTCAACTGCTTTGTGATAAAAACTTAATTTCGCTGAGTGTTTATCACTCGTGAGTGTACACAGCATTGATACCTATGCCAATAGGAACAGCAAAGCAGTATTGTGCAGCAGCCACTGGGAGGTTGCTCATCAGATCATTGAAGGACAATGATTTTCCGACAACTGAGGTGGCGTTTCCAACAACGCCACCAACACGAGTCACCACTTGTAAGCATATCTGTATGCTTTAACTGTTCCAGTATTTTTTGTCAGCAGTCATTTAATAACTTGATGCGTGATGACATCTGTGTCTGTGATCGATTCTTCCGGTGTCTCACCAGTTTACAAACTGTGTGGTTTTATTCACAGGCGGAGAGCGGAGAAAGCCATAAAATCCAGGCGTATGCACAACGGCTTAGTGAGGAGGAAGTGGCAGCTGATGCGAAAAGCAAATCCACATCTGCCAGTGCGGACTCCAATGTGGTGGAAGAAAAAGTTTCACTGTAAATTCAAATATGGAATACATCCTGAAGCGGTAGTAATGATGCCCCATTATGACGATCGGCTCTACTTCGGCGGTCGACCAAAGCACAAGTACTGACATTGTCAAAGCTTGATGAATGTCGGCTGCCTATTGAAGTCTGAATATATCGCTTCCCCAGTCAAGCTTCCGACGTGCGCAGGAACAGTCAGTGCAGCAGATGGTTTGTTTCTCACTTGGCTAAGATTATTGGCGAAGCGGCTTACGGATCTGGTCATAAATTCAAACTAAAAGTGGTACCGCCAAACAGTCATGCACGTCCTTCGCTGGTGCTTCAGTTCCGAGAGATAAAGCTGCATGCGTCATGGTCAGCTGTCGGGAAAGGTGAGAACGCGGCGGCAATAAAATAATTTCCGAGAGAACTGTTTCACTGCAGTGTGAGTCTTGGCAATATCCTGTCCTTTCGGTAAGCTATTACATCTTGAACATGAAGTTTTGCTTGCGGTATTACCGTCAAAGGTGCGCTGAGATCCGTTCAAGAACACTATTTTATTGTGTGCGGTGTTCTTTTTTTTTCTGTCATTGTTTTGCATTACAGTGCGTAGCGCGTAAGCTTCTGTTTGTTGATATTGAACACAGAAACCTCAACGAATTTCGTTGACATAGCACTCGATGAACGGGACTTATACTATTTCTGCAACATTGAAATTTCCGGTTACACTTTATATATAATAATCCTTCAACTAATGCACGTGGTGTAGGTCTCTACTAGAGTCCTGCGATGGTTGAAATTTTTTGTCCGCTTCTGCCCCACACTCGCAAAATAAACCCGCCCTGCACCCGCAGGAATTTGAGAATTCTTGCCCCGCCCACCCCGCACTGTTTCCATCCCACACTTGTACCTGTCACTGTGTGTCTGAAAACCACTAGAAACTCATGCAACGTTTTTCATCGCTAGTGGCAATTTATTCAGTGGTTCATTTCAGAGACAATCGAAGGTCTTGGAAAAGCACTATGAGGTAAAAATGTGAAACCTAGTCAAACTTCAGCGCTTCTCTCTCAGAGCACTGTTGAAAAAGAGTATGTAGTTCACTGAGGAACTCTTAAATTTGCTTTTCTGCTATTCACAACACGATCATCGATACTAAACACTCTTTCGCAGCGCTGGTTGCCATCACGCAAAACGTATTTCCCGCAAGATCACCGAGACCAGGAAACTCCAATTTATTGTCTCGCGAACACTGGAGAATGTCTCTACATCAGTTATGTCAAACCCGAGGTCCGCCTGCGGCCAGTAGGCTTTTGGTTAATGTGTATGTACATTACAACGACAGACTGACTCTATTTTTGTAATCTCAAATTCGACATTTTGATGCAATGGTCTTTAGTGGCGGTTTATGATGAACCACGCACTGGTAGATTTCCACTTGTTCAATCACGCCTGGTTTCAAAACTGATTTCTACTCATGTGTTCCTCTGCAATTAACTGATTTCTAATTACCCTTGTTCTGCCTATGGCATCACAGAAAAGTACCATACAGTCGCTACCATTGCAGCTAGTATTCAAATGCTCTCAGTAGCTTCAAACTAAATTTTGGTTTGCTGTGCGGCCATCACAAAGATAGTGACATAATTTTTGGCCTAGTAAGGCGTTTCGATTGGCATAGCTGCTCTACATCTTTGTACCGCAAGCTCTCTGTAGCATTAATTTTTTGCTTGTGTCTCTTTCACATGCATTGAATCCAGTGGTGTAGGAGGCGGGGGTGCAAGCGCATTCCCGAAAGTTTTGATTTGGCGAAAAGCTGGGCAAAATCTATGAAAATCTTCACAAAATCCTGAAAATTCTGGGCAAACTCTTTCAAAATACGAGCAAAAATGGCGCCCAACGTTTTTTGATTTGAAAAATATGGCGCCCAACGTGCTTTGATATGAAAAAATGGCACCCAATACGGTTTGCATGAGAAAATATTCGCACAAAAAGTGGCCCAAAAATTTTTTGGGCAGGTTTGGGGAAATTGGGGCAAAAATCCTTCGCACCCCCCAAAAATTTGCCTGCCATACCTATGATTGAATCAACATTGAGTAACCTGCACAGAAAATTTTTATCCCGCGCACGCATAACTTTGCGAGTTCCCGCCCAGTAGACGCGGGTACCCGCAACCCGCCTGGGTTAACCCACCCCGCGCAGGACTCTAGTCTCTACATTCAATTCAACATTTTTTTACATATGAAATTAGTCGATACTAAGAAAGCGTATTTATTGAATCAAAATCACAATTAAGAAAGGCATTATTGATGTCAGCTATAGACATCCAAGTCAAAACATTCAGACTTTCAAAAATACCTATCAAATCTTCTCATTATTACAAAACAACATTCGTGGTTACGTAATTGGAGGTGATATGAACTTGGATTTAGTGAAATATTGTTCAAACAATGCGATGACTGAAAACGATAATTGTCTGCGCTGTTTTTTCCTTGATCAGTGAAGTAATTACATTTTCAGTCCTGTGCTTTCTTTGCTTGACCACATCTGCACGAGTATCGTTAATGAACAGAATCAGTGGTGTTGGCACAGCTCTTTTTGACATCTCTGACCATCTACTTGCTTAATAAACTTCCCATTTTCATTCAATAAAAACAAAATGACAAAATCAATAGACCCACAATCAGATGGCTAAAAAAATTCAATCGTGAACTACTGTACCATACATAAATGAATTCATCAAAAAATTTTAGTCCTACACTGGACCATCATGCACCATATCACTTCGTATAAAAAAATGAAAAGGCGCATTTCAAAAACCTTGCCTCACCAAAGACATTTTAAAGTCAATTGGAACCAAGAAGAGAAAAAAAAAGAAAAAAAATTAAAAGTAGTAATCTGCGTAGGCTAATTGAACAATACAAAATCTATCACAAATTGACACATCCAAACAAAACTACTTTCAATCTATGTATAAGAAGGGATGTAGTGCTAATAATAAGGGTGTGGGAACGCATTCAAAGAATTGGCATTTTGAAACAGCTTCATACAAAACGTGTGGGAACGCACGCGTTCCCGCCCCACGACACCCCTGTGTTTAAGAAATACAGTAGCATTGCTAAGAAAACGTGCTTGCAGCTCACTCGTAACACTGAAAAATAACTCTCATTCCATAACACAGTCTTCTCAAAATATTGGACCAAATTACAAGACTAAATGTGAAGAGTTGAATGTATTCTCCAATGTAGGCCAAACAACCATCTGCGAAAATAGTGAACGCCCTAATCACATGCAAATATTTTTTGAATCAGAATTTCAGACTATATTTCCAGCTTCCACTGATGCAAATGAGGTAACTCGTGTTATTAGAAAAATGAAAATTAGCTGTCAATCCTATGACATTCCAACCAAATTACTCAAGCTTGCCAATACTGTTGTCACTGATGAGATGTAGGTGTTTCCCCTAATATCTCAAAATTGCTTTACGCCAGTTATTAAAATTCGAAATCAACAATTCTTATCAGACTACAGACAAAATTATGTTCTCTCAAAGTGTTTGAAAAACTTATGTTAAAGAGTATACTCGTTTAAACACACAACAGTGTAATTTCCGAACAGCCAGGGATCGAGTTTGCTAGAAAATTTTGGGAGACAAACTTTTTTGCGCATATCACACAAATATAATATGATTGTTTATGTTCCGACGACGTCACCATCTTCACTTAACCGTGGCACGACCATTTAGTAGGATTGGAAAAGTGGGTGGCAAATTATGGAAATGATATATTTCGGGGCAGTGGCGGTCCAGGTCAAGCGTTTGGGGGGCCAGTCAAATAGGGGGGCGTGAAGAAGCATTCCCTTGTTTAAATTTCCAATGTTGCCTGCTACAATCGTTGGAGGCCACAGAAAAGTGGATGCCTAGAAAATGGTTATTTTTGTTGGTTGAACTATGCGATCTTTAAGGGAATGTTTGAAAGCGTTTTATATCATTAATTCAGAAAACGTTTGAAGCGGGTCCCAAAAGATAGGCCTCGTTTTTCACAGGCTACACGTAAGTGAGGACACTATTGGTGTCCCAAGCAATCTCTTATATCTACAAAAAATATTTTACCCTAGGCCTAACTCAGTGTCGTGGCAAGGCAGTCCCATACCCCCCGGTCGGGGGCCCCCGTCCATTCGTAGGGGCCCCACAATATATCGTATTAGTAAGTTAGAGCCGTCTCTGTACCCTGGACTTCTACTCTTCTGGTTTTTGCCCTCAATGCAGAGCCGGTAGATTAAGCATATAATATCATGATTCGTTAATTTCGAAAAAGAATTGCGGACGTTCGAACACTATAGCAGTTTTTGTAAAGTTGTGGTTACGTCAGAACAAGGCCAATTGTTAATAAAGTCTTGACCTTCGTCACTTAACCTCGCTGGCTTCGCCCTTGTGCGTCGAAATTCTCGGGGAAATTTACGTCATAATGAATGTGCTGTGGAGTGTTCAATCGCTTTGTAGATGCGTACAGATAGAGAGACTAGGTTTCTAGTTCAACGTTAAAAACGTTTTCGTGAAAGCTGACAGTTTATAAAGCTGTAAAGGTGAAACAAGGGAAGGCTGTTGTGTGTCTGTGCAGACTGTGTTAAGACAGTTTAATTTAAAGTTTCGACCAGAAAAACCCGGGATAATCTCGATAAGTTTAACGCTCGCTTGCTCGATCTTAAAAAGCCTCTTTAGATTTAATCTCACTTGCTATGTGTCATTAAGAAGATGGATGGTGTCAGATTCCAATATTTTCGTTCTTATTAGAAGTGAAGACAGACAGAGGGCGTGTGGGAAGCAGTTAGTTCTACACACTGCTTCCACCTATCAGCTTTTGGTGAAAGCACCAAGTTGATTACATTGAGACTGGCTATTAAAAT
>JGI24022J15233_10001791_pt1 | contig 18871 bp, 12 predicted proteins | sample Ectturendosymbi2_FD_15233 | JGI IMG/M metagenome (IMG submission 15233) | reverse complement strand
CTAAAATGTAATTTAGACCACGTCAAAGGATTACATGTTTTGCGTTCCTGCCCGTTTCCTTTATCGAGGCGCCACAATAGTTTTAGTTTTCAACTAAAAATGAAAGACGAGAAAAAAATGTTTTGCGTTGGTCGAAAAACTCACAGGAGAAAAATTTCGTGGCTTTTTGGAAGAGAAATGCAACTGAGTATGAGCAAAACGTCTGACACGTGATCTCTACAAACGCCACTGTTTTAGCAGATAACGTCAAGTCCCGCAAAAAAGTGGAAGGTAGATCATAAAAACGTGATTCGCAGTAAATCAAAACAGCTTCACTTTGACATGGCGTAAAATGAATGTGATCTAAAATGAATGTGGTCTCAAATAATTGTGGACTCGAACGAATGTGGTCTCAAATGAATGTGGTCTCAAATGAAAAAGTCTCAAATGACTGTGGTATCAAGTGACTGTGGTCTCAAATGAATGTGGTCTCAAATGACTGTGGTCTCAAATGAATGTGGTCTCAAATGGCTGTGGTCTCAAATGAACGTGGTCTCAAATTAATATGGGCTCAGTAGGAAAGGAAGGGGGTCAGGCCCACAATTATACGGTTTTCAGTGGGTGCAGCCGGTGCAGCCAGTGTAGCTGGGTTTTCCCCAGCCTCCCTACCCCTAGACTCATTTTTTTCATTTTTTATTTTTAATGTTTTCGATTTTTTTGCGTTATGGGAATATTTTTCATATTTTTGCATTGTGGTAATGTTTTCATTAATATTTTTTTCATGTTTTGGATGTTTTTTCTTGTGTTTGACATTTTTTGTGTTTTTCAACGTTTTTTCCCTGTTTTTTATATTTCAACATGTTTTTGATTTTATTAAGATTTTCGCGTTATGGTAATATTTTTCATATTTCTAAGTTTTGATAATACCTTCATTTTAATTATTTGTTTCACATTTTAAAGAAAACAAATATCAAACACAAGAAAAAACATCCAAAACATGAAAAAAAATAGTATTGAAAACATTACCACAATGCAAAAATATGAAAAATATTACCATAACGCAAAAAAAATCGAAAACATTAAAAAAAATTATATATATATATATGAGTCTAGGGGTAGAGAGGCTGGGGAGACCCCAGCTACACTGGCTGCACTGGCTGCATCGGCTGAAGCGGCTGCACCCACTGAAAACCGTATAATTGTGGGCCTGGCCCCTTCCTGTACTACTGGCTCAAACGAATGTGGTCTCAAATGAATAGGTCTCAAATGAATGTGGTCTCAAATGAATGTGGTCTCAAATGAACAGATCTCAAATGTCGTGGTCTCAAATGAACGTGGTCTCAAATGTCGTGGTCTCAAATGAATTGGTCTCAATTGTCTGCACACCGCGTTAAAGCGGTCGTGATAGCGGGATGACCGTCGCTGGGGCGCCACTGCATATTCAAATCATTGCACCAGTGTTTTGTGAACATTTATCAATATGGTTTCAAGTCTCCAGCAAGAAATAGAGATTTGAAATCAATGAGTTTCGTTCATACTGTGACGTCCATATAATTTAACCATTTGTTTTTTTTGCTCAAGCTTTTTTTGTTTCAATAATGCAAATACTTCAGTTCGTTCATTTATTTTTTACCTATTAACGACAGTTTTATATATATAGAAAGGGCCCCTTTCTAAGTTTCAGCCAGGGGTCCCACACAACCTTAATCCGCCCCTGCCAGAAAGGCATTGAAAACTCAGATCTGGGGGAAAAACGCCAGTTTTGACGCCGCTGACCAATTATTTTGAAAGTACCGAAAAGGTAACACAACTGATACAGCAGGTCAATATGATGCAATAATATTTTTAAAAATTCCCTTCACGACAATACAATCATGTTATATTTGGAAATTGCTGCAATTTCTCCTCGTTGCTTGAGTGCTCCCATAATGTTACTAACCACTTTACTGAGATTACAACAGTCCACAAATATCCAATAAGACTTGCTGCTTTGCAAAAATACTATTTACCCAGGATGAAAACGTCCCTGGGCGCTGGGTCAGCTTTCTTTAAAGTATATTCCGAAAATCTGAAATCTTTTTCGCCTTATTCATTTGGAAAACAATATATATAAACGTCCTGCTATGTTGCCAGAATCCCTGTTGACTTTTCTTTTGCATGCTTGTCACTTTTTGTAATGTTGTGTTGATGTCCCTAGTTTTCCTCCTACCATTTACCTCTACAGTTGCTCACCCCACCGCACACCCCCTGCACATGAGCATGCTTTTCATCTATTGTTTTTGTGTTGTTGTTGTTTTTGCTTATTTTACCTGACGTCAATTCGATGCATTTTGTTACTTTTTTTACCACTTGTGAAACGTCTTCAATGAAAAATTGCTTTGTGCTAGCAACAGGGCGGGCTGAGAATTTGAACCAGGTGGTCTTTCGCCAACCCTTTGTGATTCAACATGTTAGAACACAATCACTAAATTGTTTTTATATTCTCATCAACATGAAATCAATTTGTGATATTTGATGTTATTGTTTTTCGTTATGCTGCATTCGTGTTACTTCGTGATTTGAGTCACAGAAATGCGTGAATAAACCAAGACCAAGACCATGTTATAAAAAACTGTATTTTCAAATCGCAGTAGTATAATGTAAAAGCGTAACAAAATGTAAATACAATTGAAAACTGTCGCTTATGGCAAATTTAGCAAAAGAGTGATTTCCTGGAGGGAAAAAATTCTATACATTTAATCAGGGGTAGTATTAGGCGAACGAGGCGGTCGTCTCGGAGCCTTTTTGAGAGTTTCGCACTTAGTTTTTGCATTGTTTTTTAAAAAGTTTACGAGCAATTCTAGAGATACATTTGGTAAGGTCTGAAGCCAGTCATATACTTGTCAAAATAAAACAAAAATTATATGCAATGTGCCAAACGAGCCCCTCAACAAGTTTAATGTGTAGACAAAGAACAATATAGTATGAAAAAACTTTAAACAATTTACAATGTGAAATGAACTTTCACGCAGAAGCAATTTCCCAGACAAAGGAAAAAGGCAACTTGCTTTCAGCGAATAAAGTTTCTGTGTAGCATGTGTAAAACATAGGGCCCCCTTTTTGAGAGTTTGACTCAGGCACCTAAATTCTTATACCCACCTTTGCATATAAATAAGAAAAAATTTCATACAAAGGACCGCGGGGCCCGTAGCAATTGCTACATTTGGCATTATTGTTAATCCGGCACTGCTTGAACTACCCTCTAGCTTGAAATGCCATCTAGGTCACGGCTTGGTGACGGATTAGCGTTACGGCCAGGACGTAGACACTGAAGTGATTTGTTATTAGCAAGAGTGCAAGTAATTGCATTGTTACTGATTTGAACAGCATCAATTGCTAACTACCCTGATCTAAAAAATAAGAACGATCATATATATTATTTTTGAGCTCAAACTCTACGCAGACCCTGTAAAAATGACAATCAACCGCAATACGTAGCTTAATTGTGCAATTCCGCAGTGGACCTTAGCTTCCCAACAGTAACTGTGGTACATAAAAACGCAACAATGCTTGTAAACGATATATTGAAAATCAATGATGTTGTCTCGAGATCTACTGTTGTAAGTTAGGTTGCAGGTCTCGAGTCTGTTGTCTCGAGACTTTGAATGCTCCATCGAGATTACTGAATAAAGCTTGCGTAATTCAACCTATTTACTCTCAGTCGCACTTTCGATAAAGACAAAAAAGGTGGCAAAAATTCTGGAAATTCGATAAAATTACACCTTGGTAGTGTTGGTGACCTTTTCAAGAAAATTTAAAAGAAATTTTTGAAAGTGAGATAATTTTAGGTCTCGAGTCTTGGTCTCGAACATTCAGGTCTCGGTTCTGCACGTTTTCGACAGTCTCGGTATCGGAAGTTACGGTTTCGACTACATCACTGTTGACCACTTCTACTAATATAAACGACCCACACACTTTAGTCACTTTGTTCCATCGCATTGGTGCCGTCAGTGTTTGCCCTTCCTCAGATTCTGCGTCCCTGTTTACGAATATGCCTACCCTTGGTATCACATAGTCTTAGTGGCTATATGCTAGTGTTAGTTACGCTGTTCTTTATCCTGTGGGGTACGGCACGCGAAAAATATGTTTTAACACTTTGACTTTCAGCTGCACTCAACATTCTTGTTCTGAGATGAGAATTACCGATTTTTTCTGTAACTCAAAGTGCTGAGATGTGCTCGGATTTTGATGCGGCAAAATTGTTGCTTTTCCTTAATTTAAAACGTAACGGTTGAGCTACTACCTGGTTTGCGTTGGATTTAGACATACTTTTTAATTATTTTCTGAAGTTTAACTGCAAGGAACAGATTCATCGTCATCATATGCTGTGATCCAGTAATTGAAAATAATCCAACAACAGGAAAAAATACTACTATGTCAATCTATGAAATAACATATATGGATAAGAATTTTCACCGAGAGGAACTCTGATACAAGCATTGTTTGCGAATTTCAAATCTATCTATTTTAAATAAGTTGAAATGCGTTGGCATATAGGTGTAGGAGCAGGCAAAACTTTGGCGGTACGAAGGATTTTTGCTCGAGTTTCCCCAAACTTGCCCGAAACGTTTTTGTTAGACTTTTGCAAACTCTCTCCCACAAAGATCATGAATACCTTTTTTTGGTGTGACTTCCAAAAAAGGTCTTCATATTCTTTGCAAACGGTGGGTGCCATTTTTTGAAGACAAACAAAGTTGGGCGCCATTTTTTGCCCGGATTTCAGGAATTTTGCCCAGATTTTCGTGGATTTTACCCGGATTTTCATGGATTTTGCCCATATTATCAGGGATTTGTCCTGATTTTCGACAAATCAAAACATTTGGGGGTGCGCTTGCGCCCCCGCCTCCTAAACCACTGTGCATCGGTTTTTAGATTTCGTTTGTGTAGAAATAACAAAATGACGAACGTGAAATTAAGAAATTCTCAGGGCTTGCACTTGCTACGTCGCGGGACAAAAATTTTAGTGCATTGGTATTTAAAAGGTAAGCCTTGTACTTTGGTCTCTGTAGGAAAGATTGGTTCCCTGCGCTGACAGCTAAGAAATGGCCTTGTGTCGATTTTCCTGTCCCGTGTTTCAACCAATTTTGATCAATGTACCTTTGGGACTTGTCACAACACGCGACGTTGTTTGATTTAGTGACGGTAATTTTCTTCCAACACAATCCATTCGGAAATGAAGGTTTGTAACAGGGACTAATGGTGCATGGTGGTTCTATGAACTAAATCTGAATGGTGGAGTTTGCTGGCGCTGTGTGTAAAAGGTCAGAAGAAAAAGTCTGAAATTCCACTTGGCCTAACCTGAAATTTGCTGCACTTTTCAAGTCATCCTATTTTTTGGTTCTTTTACTCAGTACCATTGCTACCTTCTTCAAGACAAGTCAGTCGATACGTAATTTGCAATACTTATACTCGCAGCCTCTGACTAATGTCAAAAAGTAAACAGCTCTAATAACAATGTATCATTTTCAGAGCTTTCCGTTTTTACATTTATTCAACTTATCCGTCTGAAAAATGTCGCTCTCATAAATGAAGTTTCAACAGATGGCACTTTTAACTCTTTTAACTTTTTTTTAACATGAAAAGGATTACCGTATTTATTTGATTGTTAGCTGCCTTTTGTAAATCACACGAATAGTGTGAAAAAAATTAGTGTAAGCTGTCTTTGATTGTAAGATGTTGGGAAATGATGAAAAAACAAAAGAAGCCGCGATTTACAATAGAATAAATGCAGTAAGCAACCATCGATTAAGTTATCCATCTTGTCCTCTAACCGCTAGTCTGCTTCAGTCAGTAGGCTACCTTTAGCCCCACTATTTATCACCAAAGAACTAGTGCAGTTAGATCGGACCACTGCAAATCAGGATGTGTTCGTGTTTCAGTTTGGGATTTCAGGTAGTTGCATTGATTGAAGTCAGTCCACTTTTCTGAAGTGGATTGGTTTTGATAAAAATTTCATTTTCAAATGGGCTTGAAATCTCATGTTTTTTACTCAGAGCAAAAACGTTTTTAACTTGGGCAGTGAGGTACCTTTATGTAACCAGAGACAAACAATAGTTAGCAAACTAATTACGTTCATTATAGTTTATTACAACACAAATGTTCTCGTTTTGTTGCATATAATCCTATCAGGTGCCATCTCAAAAATTGAACCTTTCTGCAAAAGCTTTCCATGATCTTAAAAGTAATTTTACAACGATTTTACAGGTGCTTCTTCAATTCTTCCTGACTTCTACTGAGCGTGCTTTACTGATATACGTTGTTGCACTGTGCAGAACAAAAAGAACGCTGCAAAAATTGTACTGATGGAAATGAAAGCTACCATACATCGAAACAGGTCAGATCAATTCAATTCATTAGTGCAGGTGTGAGGAACCTATTTACTGTACTATCACGGGTCGCATGAAAACTCAATTAATTTTATCTTAAAATTCTACCTTTATCTAACTATGAGGAAACGTTACTTCTTTTGACTTATAATCCAAGTACCTGCTTAACATGGAGCTTCGTTTTGACGCGATGTTTACTCAAACTTCGGTAACGAATGTTCTGGTACGGCCATATCAATGTTCACGCGGGCCGCGCAGATCCCCCATACGCCTATGGGTTAGTGGTTGAATATAACGCGATACGCACACAGATTGAATAGACCAACAGTTGATTTAAAGTAACAAATCTTCTCCAAGCCGAAACTGAACAAAATATTTTTAAAGATTTCGCATGAGCCAAGACCTTCTCTGTAGATTTTCCTTGATGCATGTACTTATGTGCATAGAACTGGGTTCATAGAACTTCACCTCGAATCCCCAGAAACCTAAAGCCATCACTAAACTCCAATTTTTCTGGCAACGTCAACATTCGGGTTGTTCAGTTTCATTGTACTCGCTTCTTTTGCTCCTCTCGGAGTGTCACAAGAAATGATCGACGCCCGCTTGCTTGCTTCAGATTATCTCGTGGTGAATGTTGTATTGGTGATACAGCATTTACAAAAAACAGCAGCACCACCCATACAATGGCATCCATCCCCTCAAGCCGAGCACGAGGCCACAAGCAGTGTTCACGAAGTCTTCGGGACAGTGGCGCAGCCAGAATGAATCCGAAGAAATCATGGCCCCCTGAAACAAACTTGGTAAGAATTTTGCTGGTGCTTTGTATCAACTTTCAACTCTTAGAAAAAACTCAATGACTGACGACGTGATTGACTGGCACCTCCCGAACAAAATTATTGGCTGCGCTACTGCTTCGGTACGACCCTACAAGGAATTGAACCCACCATACGAGCTTTGGCGGCGCAACTCAAGCCGCTGGGCTAATTAATTATATTATCAATTATTTTGAAAGAGGTGCAGTTTGACTTTTTATTTGCAAATTTACTTTGTTTTTATTTTTTCATTATTGCTGTACAATATTTTTGTTTTATCTCCTTCAAACTTCTTAGTTTTCATTCTTTCAAATTTATTGTCTGGAAAAACGCTTCAGGTTTAGTACCTTCTCAATGCGGCCTTGAAGGTGCGCTCTAAATGCTACGTTTGCAATGAAGGCAGAATGCTGCAACATGTTTTTTTGGAAACGATTCCCAAACGGTATTAATTATTCTCTTTGCAATTTTTATGTTGTTGATAAGTGTGCAGCAGATACGTCGCTATTTAACACCTTAGGTAGTGACGACGCTGATGCATAAAAGATGTAACATCGAGCGGCATAATCAATAATTGCGTTGATTATTATAATGCATTCAGCGAGCAAAATGAAAGATTGCTTCTCTTTATAAAATGACCCAAAATTTTTCGACCTCATAACAACAAGGGTAGAGACCATAGAGAACGTCTTTTGCTCGGCAGTTATGACATTTCCGGCGTTCACGCCATTTTCATGAATCGGAGCTACGTAAAGCAGCTTTTGTATCAGAAAGCAAAAAGTAATATAGTTTTCAGTCGAGGGTAAGAAGTGAACAGCTTCCGTAAAGAACAATTCAATTTACGAACTTATTCTAGATTTACCAAAAGGTTTTGACATGCCCGCCACCTATAGAAAACAATACTGCCGAAAAATTGTTTGTGATGGTTCGCCAAAGTTCATACGGACAGAAAACAACAATTGTTTTGCAGCATCTAGCATCTGTTAATTGCGTGTGTGACTGATCAACGTAAATGTAATACTGAAAATAAAGTTTTAATTTATGCTCAAATGCATGTTGGCAATGTTCAAATAAAGAAAAATAGGTGGTTATAGCTTTGAAGAAGTATGGAGCGCTTGTTATGCCACCCTGTTTCATAGTTTATATTTGTTTGTAACAGCACGCTGTTCTTCCAGTATTACGAATAGAGAAAACTTCAATGCAGGCAGAAACAAAAATTGCGATAATTGCTCTTTGTATTAAGAAATTCGCACCCTTACCGCCTGTCCCAGGGGTACTGAACCACGCTATCCTAGGTGCATTTACCCCTTAGCCAGAGTAAATTTAAACCAAAGTGTCTCAAGATGATTATATGTTGCTTATAGAAAAACATGATCTTGCATGAATCGTGCGGAATCCTAACATTTTGTACAAACTACAATTACCAACACCGCCTGTGGTTGAACGTAAAAAATTGCAGCCGTGCTTACGTTTACGGCTCCAGTAAGGTCCGATTTCGTCCGGTCTGGAGACGCACGTTTCGGAGATTTGGTCTCCGTCTCGAAGGTCTCAGGTCTCGACGTCCAGGTCCCCAAAGGTGAAGATCCCAGTCTCGAGCCATTTGTCTCGAAACTTTAAATGTTTTTTCTACACAAAAAAAGTTTAGTGTTTTTGATAAATTCAAGAAAATCTTGGCGAAGCCGACTAATCTTCAAGTCTCGAGTCTCGTCTATAAACATTTACGTCTCTGTCTTGGCTTTTTTAGACATAGTCCGGGTCTTGGTGTTGAAATATCAACTAAATCACGGTCTCGGAGATTAAGCACTGTCTCGACTAGATCACTGATCACAAATATCGACTAAAGTATATTTCGTTAATCATAAACCAATATAGTAGTCCCAGTTTGTCGACAACTTGCTTCATTTTTTAAAGATGAGGAAGATAAATGTGTATTGAAGGATGCTACTTTCCAGCCAATGTTTAGTGCTTTATTCTTCGTACCTCTTTATTGCTAGAGGCCTGTTGATGGTGTAAAGAAAGCAGTGAGGATGGACTTAATCAGATAACCGGATATTAGACCAACCTTTTAATTTACGAAATAACACAAAAATTATAACGGTCTGTTTTTGTTTTTTAGACGTTTCTCTCTTCGCAGGAGACCTTAAAATGTTTTTTCTTCAAATAATCCTTTACATTGTTGTAATTTCATTCAGCTTGCAGCAAACAAACTGCTCATCTAACAACTTGTGCTGCGGAGGAGGCAAACTGTCCCCTGTCAAATGTCGACGTTTCTGTCTGGTGATGGCTTTGCTCAACACGAAAAGTAGTGCGCATGGAGCAGGGATAACTACCGCAGGAAAAAGGAATGATGTCTCTAAGGATTCTTACCAGACAATGTTGAAACAAGTGTGTCTCTGGACCAGACTCCCTGCACGCTGTTGGCCTATCGACTGACAAAAAAGAAGCGCATTGGAGAACACTGAAGCAACAAAAAACCTGACCGTTTCTTGATATGTCTTCATTCGTGTACCATTATCTTTGGTATAAAATCGCCGATGCATTTGTGCGGTTTGCGCTTGATACGTTTTGATTTAATAAAGTTTTGCTAGTGGGCAAGAAAGTTGCCTACTTAATTTTTATGCATAAAATTTTACGAGCCAAATGTTCTACGTGGTTAACAGGCAAAAAATGAATCATTAGGGAAACAACTTGTGGTTAACACGAACTAAAACTCACTGAAAGCTTCGTTTGATGGTTAACTGTAGTATTGCATTGAACAAAATTTCAATTAGTTTGTACATTAAGAAACATCGATTTGAGGTCTAGTGCTTTTGGTGAACAGCCACGTTATACTGCTCCAGGTTCTGGCATTGTGAGAGGGTGAAATTGTGTAGTTAATATGAAGCCGGCAATAGCGGGCCGATGCCTAAAAATTCCCTGTTTTTATGCTTTAAATTTAATTTTAAAGATGCTGTAACTTTAAACAACATAATATAAAGTCAGGTTATTTTAAATTATCGCTGCCAATAAGTGAGTAAGGTGTTCTTTTCAACGACAGAAAACCAGTCAAACAGACCAGGTTTTCTGTATGCTTTCGTGGAATCAGCCGACTGCGCTCTTTCTGCTTTCATCTTTTTGCGATGATTCAAACTTGCAAATATCTTTATCAGTTGGGGAGAGCACTTGCTGTACTCGACGGAAAAGCATTTTTGTTTTGTTTTCATGAAGAATCAAGCAACTTTCGTTTAAATTTGAAAGAGCTATCACCGATAAAGCTCATGTTTCTTTGTAAGAGGACTTTTCTTGTGAATCTCATTCCCAGATTCATTCCAATTTCTTATTTCTTTGTAAGTGACTATGTTACAACAGCAGTGAGATTGACTGTTAACTGCATTAAAAACCAGCGTTATCGCTGCAATCACGAAAAGCAGCTACGGTAATGGTCACTGAACGATTTTTTGTAGTTTGCATAATTTGAAATGACACATCTGGTTTGTCATCAGTCGCGAAACGTTTGCACCGGCTGCTACAGAAATTGCTCGTAATGCTTAAGGATTGTTATACGCAGATTTGTAGCTAACGCTCTACTGTTCCAAAACTTTTTGAAGGCTTTTTTAGTGTTGATGAAACTGTTAAGTCTATCCCAATTTTATGCTCCAAAGATCCAAAACTGTTTAAGAAACTTTCGGTTGTGTTAAACTTGCAGTGAAAACTTCCTCGTAATTAGCACTTTATCTTCGAAGGTAAAGCGTTTAAAGTTTAAACGAAGAACTTGAGCAGCCAAAATCGTGAAGTAAGCGTGCTATAGAGTAAAGAAAGTTTTGTTTCTTGCANAAAGAATCCAAACGTGCTTTTGATCGCGATTAGAAACGAAGTTAAAGCAAAATAACATTGGAGGTACAAGAAGGGACGGGAACCAATGCCACCACCTACCCGTCCAAGATGCTGACCCTGATATTACCAACTGCAAAATTTGCTGTGGAAGTTAATGAAGCAGGTAGTGCGGCTTGACTCGCAGTGGATGCCTGCCAATGTGTCAGATAAGAAACGTTGCATCAACTTGTGGATGTTTTTCAGAAAAACAGCCACCTTGCCGAATAAAGCCGAGTTCCCGGACGCTTGCACGAAATGGAGTGATCGCATAGCTGTAAGCGAGACAAATTGTTTGTGAGGGCGACGATTAAGGTTCGCCCAACTTTTGGATTTTTGCCCAAAGTTGTATTTCTCAAGTGTTGCATCAGTTCTGTCGAACCTTTCTCAGCAATTTCATGGGCAATAATGAAACGACTGAAAAAAGCTCTTAACCTTATTAACGTATTTTGTCCAGTTACAGCATTCATTTTGTGCCTAAACAAATTTTTGTACCCAACATGCAGCTTCATACCGTCGGCATGCCATCAATTATTTTCGGGACTGTTGTCTGAAGCCACGGTCTTCGACATGTGGGAATGAAACCAACTTGTAGGAAAAAGCAATATTTACCCGTAAATTTTGGTGGCTCTTTGCTGTCCGCTTTATTTTCAACATAATTTTCTCCAGCTGCACAGCAAATCAACCGACCATTGTGATGCGCCGCAGCAGCGCTTGTTAGAGAATGAACGAGACCCTGAGGAGCTGTGAGCGTCTTTCGAGCAGAAGGTTTCAAGCAGTCTGCTGATGAGCTTTGTTGCAACGCAAATTGAAATTAAAATCCGTCTGCTTTGTGACCACACTCCCGCTACCAGGCAGGTCGGCAGGAAATATTTTGCAATCTTTCATTTCCAGTCTGCTTTACCTTTGCTGTTAAGAGATTTCAGGCTTATTTATTTATCAGATGTAAGAGATTTCAGGCTTATTTATTTATCAGATTAAGATTAGAGGTTTATTTTATTTATCATTTAAAAGATTTTAGATGCATTTCAAAGAAATTTAAGGTTTAGTTAAGAGATTTTGGGTTTGCTTTATAATATTCATCTTTAGGTTTATTTGATTCACCTAGTGAAGAGGTTTTAGGTTTATTTTATTTATCTCGCACTGACCTTCGTGACTACAGCGTAGACCTAGCAAGAGCAACTTTTCACTTTACTGTTTTTACCACCCACTTAACCATATAGTTATAAATTACTTCCGTAAGTTGCAGCATCAACAGAAGTCACGTTTTTTGACTGGAAAATAAAACACTCAAGCCAAACCCTGGTTTCTTTGTTCATTTATGGCGCAATTCCACTTCACTTCCTATCAAACTGTTTCGGGTATCAGACTGTATGCTGGTCCTCATCCAAATTACAGTGTTCTAAAAATGAGATGCGGCATTAGGGCAACTTGATATTGCAGCGATTTTTCGACCAGGTTTTAAATCCGTAAGAGTCGTCTCAGCATAAAACTTGACAGCAGTTGCGCATGACTTGATGCCATTCGTAAATTTACTAATCCATGTGGAGTACAAACTTTTACTGTGGTTCAAGGCGAGAACACTCAATCCGTTGAACGTCACGTGGTAAAAAACTGCGTTGCAGTACATGGCGGTCCAAGATTCTGCGACTAACATGAAGCGAACTGAAGCTGTATTGATTCGTAATTCCTAGATAGACATTAAACTATTGATCTAAATTTTTCTAGCCTCTACTCTGGCCGCAGAATAACAGTTCGTTGCTCACAGTGTTGCGCATGATCTCCCCTGCCAGCTTATGTCGTTACAGAGGCGTTGACAGGTAATCAGTTTGCAATAGTGAATTACAACTCCAGGCCGTGCTGAAGCCAACAGCAATGCTATGAAGAGTTTGATGAGAAAGCACAGTGTTTGGTTCGTAGCGCTGTTTGGAAAGTATTGAGGCCGTTGGAGCCAGAGGTCATGAGATGTTTGGTGGCAACCGGATAAAAGTTTTAATAAGCCATTAATTTTTAACATATATTGGCAGTGCAAAACCTGCTCAGAAAATCATGAAAGGTGAAAAAGTCCTTTTACACATCTTGGAGGAGGATGTGTACATTTTTTCAAAAATTACTTCTTTGTCTGTCTTTGAACAGCAAGTTTTACTTACAGTTCCAGCGCATACTGGCTTATTTCAATAACGTTTTCGAATCATTGGATGGTTGAAGTGATGTGTCCTCAAAATTAAAAATTAAATCGCTGAATTTGTTTTGTTTTGTGAAGACATTCAATGTATATGTATGCAAGGATTAATCTTGAATAGATAGCAGGTAATAATTAAAACAATTTTAGTATGACACATGGCAAGATCTTACAACTGTTGGGTGATCATTATTAAAGTATTTTATAGCGTGAAACAAAACTATCTATAGAAGCGCTTTCCTTCAAGAGTGAAGATAAAAACCCTTAAAACCAATAAAAAAGTTGATTGGCAAGTCGTGATTATCTTTTCACTAATATTCAATTTTTTTGAAGTATCTCGTATTCTTCGATTATACTATTACAGAGGAAACGGCTAGTCTCTAAAAGAGTTAAAATACAACCAACACAACAAAGTAGTTTTCAGGCTCTGCAGATTTGCCATGCATCATCATGAACTTAACGCTCAGTTTAGAACCGGATTGCCTGATTTTGTGGAATTCACTTGTTTCGTCTGTATTTCAAACCATTTTGTAACCATAGGCGATTACAGCCTGGTTGTACAGAAATCGAGTTTCTGAAAACTTTGTTTCGCAAACTGAAGTGAAAAAAGCAAACGAAATGTTTTATGCCTTCACTCCGTTCAAGTTAAATCAGAGGGCGTGATGCTGATGAATCAATGCTTTCTCTTTGCATATATTATGAATTATTGTGAACAAGCTTATTTTGAACGATCGGTTTTCTCACGCGTGTTGAGTTTATCGTGCCCCTTGAATGCAGCTAATTCCTTCCAGTTGTTTGACCTTTATGTGCTCCGTCACTGTTGCAAAAACTAGAGGCACGAAGGAACCAAAGACAGGTCTGCTATTGTAATTTTTGAAGCTCACCGTGCCGTATCACATGTCCATCGTGGTTACAAGACGATCGGCTCACCAAATATTAGAGACGATCGCCTTTGATAATTGGCACCCGACCAGGTTGCAAACTCTTGGCCAGGCCTATAAAGTGGCATATTCATTAATACAGGAAACAAATGAAAAAAACATTACCTTTACGTAAGCCGCCATATATTAAAAGAAGAACAACGGTCTGGATCAGTGATTCTCCACCTTTATGGTTTGTGGCCCCCTTCCCCTTCAACTGGCGTAAAGTTAATATTGTTACACTTTTTGGAATATCACGGTAGAGCTATTTAGAAAAAGCCGGCCCCCGGAGGACCGTTCCGTGGCCCAAAGGGGTGCCGAGGGCCCTGATGAGAAACCCTGGTCTGGATCTTATAGAACCTGTGCAGAGATAAACTTCACTGAGTCATAGGTCTTGAAATTTAATCGTTTATTAGAATGTTTTTGCTAGTGTGCAATTCACCAACTTTTCAACTCAGAAAATCGGTAAACTTTTTAAATGCACAAGAAACACTAATGGGAATGGGAACGGGAACTAACTGTTTTCCTACAAATAGAAAAATACAGACTTAAAACAGGATAACTTCAAAAAGTTTAATAGTAAGCCAGCGAATATGTTTTTCATCTGTACAAAATTGCTGGTCTACTCGGAAAATTTGTTGCACTGATTTGGCATGAAATAGTTTGAGGGCATTAACTGTGAAAAAACATGAAGTTTTCCTGAACGATGCAAACATTTAGGCTGTCAATACTTAACACATGAACCAGACTCGTATCAACAAAATATGATCCTAAATCTAGTAGCGCTAGTTCACTGATCTACCATGGCCATGCGCATATTGTGATTATAAACGAATTGCTTTGCAAATACTAAAAACATGACCATTAACTGCTGTATAATAGTAAAGGAACAAAACAGTCAACGCTTTGGGGAAAACTTCACTTATCTTTAGCGAAATGTGTAGCCGTTCCTCGCTCGTTGGATAGCTGGGAAAAATCACGATATCGCAATCTCAGCCATTTGTAGACAGATGTCTGGATGAGTGTTTCAGTGACAATGGTTCGAGGTGAGGAAGACAAAATCGAACGACTCGGTGACAATCGATAGAAAGCCGCTACCAACGCCTTTCAAACAGAAATTTTTCAGTGTAAACAATACAACCAATTTTCAACTGGTTTGCAAATCTGAATTTTTCTTCCTCACTAGAAAGTGAAATGTGATATGTGAACCGGGCACAAACTTGTTTGGTAACTTAATTGTAAATAGGTGAGAATGAAAGGTTATTACAGTCGTAAATGCAAAGCTATTCAAGATACACACAAACAAGGGTTTGACTCATCCAGCAACAAGCTAAGAAAAGAATGATGCAAGCTGCTCCTGGGAATGTTTCAAGCCAGGTTAATACATTAATGTGACGGCCGCGAGTTGTCGTGGGTTTTCATTAAGGATTTTAACATATGAATCAATCAATCAATCAATCAATCAATCAATCAATCAATAGTATTTTTTCGCGATGTTAATACATGTCGTCATTCAACAAAAAGATTGGCGAAGTGACCGCGAAGTATACAAGTCAAGAGGATTGGTGAAGTGCCCACAAGGTCTACAATTTAGCCAACCCTAAGAAAGGACAAACAGAAAGGCAATACTAGGATTATGATTGTCACAAAGAAAGGCAAGGAAAACAACGCACACAAATAAGAAAAACACAAGACGTACAGACAGAGTGCAAAATCGGAGCAAGCATCCGAACTGCAACGAACAGCGCCACAAACATATAACCAACCGCTGACAAAAAGCGGAAACTGCCTTAAGTTCGAATGAAGCAAATAAGTGTATGAAAATTATGTTTGAAATAGGAGCTGTTTATATACTTTTATAAATGCATGATATGGCCTATTAGATAAGTCTTTCGGAATGCCATTCCATAGCTTAGAGCCTCTGTTAACGAATGGCCTTGTTGTTTAACGGATTTGCATAAAGGAATGGTTAGTATCTTATTATTCATTTGTTGTGTGTGACAATTATGATAGTTTGATGTGTATTCATATGAAAAGATTGCGATCAACTGTCATCCTGATGATAATTCAACTTCTGCAGCTTTCTTACTGCTGGGTGAAGAACGAGTTGCTTATTTTGCTGTTAGATGAAGACCAAGGCGTTTCGGAATTTCGAAAGTTGTACAAATGCGAAATTGGTTCTTCCTTTCGGCTAATATTGTGCTGAAGTTTTAAAACAGCTATGTCCGGCCCAGCAAGCTTTTCATTATTGTGTGTGTGCAATGTAATGACAACCTGTCCTTATTTTGATAAAAATTTTAAATTCGACATTTCGATGCAATGGTCTTTGGAACCTGTTTATCGTGTACTGCGTGATATTTTCATGTGTCCACTGACACCTCGGTTAAAAACTGATTTACAGTTTTGTGATTTCTACTATGTGTTCCTTACTACCCCTGTTCTTTCATTAGAATTAAACTTGCCATGGCATTCACAGTGTTAAGTACATGCAGTCGTTATCATTATAGTTCGTGATCGAATGCTTTCAGCAGCTTTAAACTAAACTTTGGTTTCCTTAACTGAAAGCAAGTCATTCAGTGTGCGTCCCTCGTAAAGATAGTGACATAATTTTTGCTCAGTAAGACATTTCGGTTGGACAAGGCTGTCTTATAAAGATTAGCAAAACTGATTCACTCTCATAAAACATTGACAGGTGTTTGGGAAAAAAATTATGATTTTAAAATTCTTAAGAATTTTTTTTCGCTATTGTTCTCGACCTTGATTGAAATAATGAAGTAGAACGCTTAACAGATTTAATAAATTTCGGTGCTTTCGGTTGATTATAATTAGGATAACCAATTTTTGGACATAACTTAAAATTTTACTTTATATTTGACCTATCAATATCCTGCTTTTTTAACTGACATGCAGAACACAACGCACATAAGCGTATGGCATGGGGATGCAGAAATTGGCCTTCATTTGGGCAAAAATTTTAAAAATTTGGGCAAACTATACAGCTGCATTCACATGTGGGGCAGTGTCTATTTTCCAAACTAATGCAAAAAAATAACCAAATCAACGGCAAAATAATAGCCAAAACGGCAAAACAGTCTGAGACTATTTTGCCATTCTTTTTTACCCTTGATGGCAAAATAGACACTGCCCTTGAGTGAACTGGAATCATGTGGTAATTCCAACAGCCTTCGTCGAATTTGAGCCATCGAAAAAACTTTGATAACGTTTGGGGTAAAAGTGGAAACATTTGAATAAAATTGGAGCGCTTGAGTAAGTTACAACAGCTTCAATTAAATTTGGGCAAATGAGAAAAGCTTCAATCAAACTTGGGTGAAAACAAACACATTTAGATAAACTGGAAACACTTGGGTGAAGTCCATCAGTCAAATCAAATTTTGCCAATTTGCAACAGCTCCATTCAATCGTGGGCAGTCTTGTTCAAAGATGGGCTATATAGAAACGCTGCATTAACATTTTAGTACGTTTAGAAATGTCTGCGTGAATTATAAGTTTTATTCAAATTTGGATAAAATCAAAATCATTTGGGTAAATTTTAACAATCTTAATGAAATTTGTGCAAATTGGGACAACTTCATTCAAATTTGGGTGAAGTTAAAAATGTTTCCATAAATTTGAAAAATATGGGTAAATTCCAACAGACTAAATCAACTCTGGGCAAACAACAATAGCTCTATTAAACTTCGGGCCAAGTGGAACACTGTTTTTTTTTGTTTTTTTTGGCAATTTTGGTTGACTTCAAACAGCTTCATTCCAATTTGAATAATAAACAACCAATTTATTTAAAATTGCATACATTTAAAAACATTTGTGCAAATTCCAACAGCCTTGATCATATTTGGGTAAATTGTAAGAGCTTCGTTCAAACTTGGGTACAATTAGAACCATCTGGTCAAATTGGAAGAGTGTCATTCAGATTTGCATATATTATAGGCCTAAGTATTTGCGAAAATTACAACAGCCCAAATCAACATTGGACCAACTGAAACAACGTCATTCAAATTTGGGTAGAGTTAGAAACATTTTAAAATTAGGGACATGTAGCAGTGGTAACTCACTATTCCAGCTAACCCTAATTATTGTAAACCTCAAATTGTTGATGCTGTAAAGTGTACAACTAAAAAGTAGCTGTATCTGCAAAATTTTGTTTTGCGGTAGTAATGTCTTGAAGCTGCGATGATACTGTGAAGTTTTCGTGTTTCAAACTTGCTTGATGTTGCGAGATTTGCAAATGCAAATCTGTTTCCATGAAGTATTCATTAATAAAATTAACTACGTAACTGCAGCTTTAGTATGTTGCGTGGTGGTAATGTAACTGTGTTTTTATACTGTTTACGTTTTCATATTTTCCGTTTGTTTCACGCAGTGAACTGCATATGTTGCATCCTGCGAAATTATATTGCTTCAATTTAATCCTGTGAAGTGAAGTTTTCAGGAACAGTAGCCTAGCAACTGTACTATTTATTGCACTGCATAATTCACTTATGCTAATGCAGTGAAGCACTGCTTTTTTATAAGACATTCTTGTTGAGATTATAAGTCATTTGTCACTGGAAATGTGCATTGCACACATTCCTTAGTAGTTCATCATATAGGCTGCAGTATTTGCGTGCATCAGTCTCATATGACTATTTTTTCTTAGCATGCTGTGTTCAATGCACATTTAACTGTCTAAACTGGAGTGGATTTTTGGTTTTCATAATGTGACTTCAGAAGCTGTAAACGTTTAAGTAAGTTGTAGTATTTTAAGTA
>JGI24022J15233_10001785_pt1 | contig 18884 bp, 13 predicted proteins | sample Ectturendosymbi2_FD_15233 | JGI IMG/M metagenome (IMG submission 15233) | reverse complement strand
TCTTTTACCTTTGTAGAAGAAGTCAGAAACTTTACCTTCTCTCCCTCCTCTGTTTTCCTCTGTTCCTTTGACATTTCCAGCCTCTTCACCAACGTTCTGCTTGCTGAAACCATACAAATCTGCGCCAACGCCCTGTACAAAAACAACGTCTTACGGAAGCCATCTTTTCCACGTGACATCTTTGTTGAATTAATGCAGCTGGCCACTTCATCTGTGGAATTCAGCTTCATCAACATGTATTGACAAAATGATGGCGTTGCCATGGGCTCACCGCTAGGCCTGACATTAGCAAACATTTTCGTTGGCCACCAAGAACAGAAACTCTTCAACGTTGTCAATAGACCGTTAGCGTACTTCTGGTACATTGATGACACATTTGCCGTATTTAACAATGAAGATGATTGCAATGAGTTTCTTTCCCACCTCAACTCCCTTCACCCCTCTTTACACTCATGAAAAGGAATCCAATCACTCCCCTTTTTAGATGTGTTGGTTGAAAGACGTGACTCCGAATTTTCAACATCAGTCTACAGGAAGCCTACCTTCACTGGCCAGTATCTACTCTGGAATTCCATCAGCCCCCACAAACGGAAAATCAATTTAATCAGTACTTTGGTACACAGGGCTTTCATGATCTGTTCAAAAGGTAAACTTGACCCAGAGCTTGAAAAAATCCTTTCAATCCTATTGGAAAATGGCTTTCTGGAAAATTTAATCAAGTCCACTATCAAATGAAAACTTTAACAACTTAACTTGAACCTGGTCCACACAGTTAAAAAATTACCAGTCTACTTACACATTCCATGGATCGGAAACGTTTCAATGAATTCGAAAAGCAGATCATGTCTGCCGTGAAGCGCTGCTTCTTTTCCGTTGAACCATGTGTTGTTTTTACGACCAGACATCTCTTACCAGCAACAAAGAAAGATGTGGTACCTCCCCATCATCAAAACAACGTAATCTACCAATTTGTGTGCCACTGTGACAGTCGGTACGTTGGTTGCAAGTCTCAGCGCTTAGAAGAGCAAATCAAACAACACATCCCAAAATCGATCACCAATCCTCCCATTCCACACATCCGTCAAAGCCTTCCCCGCCCTGGTAAGGACAGCAGTCCCCGACCATTTCGCGAATCTGCCATCGGTCAACATCTTGACAACGCCCAATGTGCCTTACATTACAATAAGGACAAATTCTCGCTCGAGCTCGCACTTCATTTCACTTTTCTGCCCTGGAAGCGACTTTCATCAAATCTCTGAATCCTCTTCTTTGCAAACACAACGAATTTGGTTGACTGTTCCAACGTTTCGACGAGGTCCAAATTACTCTTCAACCAATGACAACTCGCCTTATCTCTAGCGGAGAAGTTTATTAAAGATTTGAAAGGTGCTAAATTAAATGGAGGAGTCCAGATAGAGCCGAGTAATTAATTGTTGTAGTCAACCATAATGTCATAAACTTGTATTTTACTGCAAATAAGAGCACTACGTATATGAGTTACTATAATAAAGTATATGAGCTTCTAGGATAGAGTTTTCACATGTCTGCATGATTCGCCTAATTCGTCACTTTTTTCTAATCCCCTTGAGGTGAGGAATTAGGCAAATTTTACTGTATTTGGAAACAAAAGATATGCAAATACATATTGTTCCTAACCTCAAATGTTCCCCTACAGCTAGGCATATACCCGTAGGGGTGCATATACCCTGTGGTCTGTTTAAGGTGAGGCACTTGCCTCGGCCTCCCTTTTTTGAGGCTTCCCCTTGAAGTGTTACGCACGTAAAACTTTTTTATGTTTTGTGAAAAACCTATTATTCACTCATATAATGTACCACAAAGCAGATCATACGTAAGTGATATGCTTTCAAAAGGGCCCCCTACAGAAACTGTAAGGTGTGAGTACTTTACTTTCAAAGGGACCCCCACGAACAACTGGAATTTGAAGGTAATGTGCTTTCAAACAGGCCCCCACCAGATGGTGAAATGTGTAAGTACCCTGATTTTCAACTTCATTGAAAGGGCCTCTTAATTGTGTATGCCGTGTAACGTCTTTACTCCCACACGCAAAGCGCTAGACTTTGAACCGCATGCATCGCAGTAAAGAGAAGAACACAACTACATGAAAGAGGATGATGATGCGGAATATATGCTTGATGGCGCTGATGCATTTACTGTACTTTGATGAAATACAAGCTTTTAAGAAACACGCATGAATGTTGCCATTATGATTATTATAATGAAGAACCGCAATGACATCCCAGTACATCGATGTATAGAATGCATGAGGGGTTGGAGGCTGCGAAGGACCAAGGGTCATCTAGGCTGCAGACCTCCCAAGGACGAAACTGCGTTAGTGTAAAGGGAATGGTAGATAATATTTAGTTAAAGTCTTTTTCTCTGAGTATGAAATGTAATATGTGCAAATCGGTTATATGGTAAATTGAAGTAAAATGTGTTGCAGGGAAGGACTAGCCACCAGAAGAAAACAATTTAAATTTGTCAGATTAAAATTTTGCAATCGCAAGTGTTCTTGACAAACGTATTATTTCGCAGCTGCAAATACAGTCAGTGTCCACAAAAGTGAGGAGCACTTTTGGGTAAAATTATGAAGTAGGTATGCGTATTTGCCTAGGTGCTCTGCTTTGACTGGACGAATAGGAGGAAGGCAATGGTTATCAATGGCCTACTGCAAGGGGGCTCCGTCTGCAAAACACGAACTAATGCACGCTCTGGGATTTCATCACGAACACTCTCGGCCTGATAGAGATCAATATGTCAATATACATTGGAGCAATATTCTACCTGGTAAAAGGTTTTGCTGTTTATTTTAATCTTTATATCAGTTATCTGTACTGTAATAATCCATTCTCCCTGCAGTACCTGCACTACAGAAGACGTGTTGTAATGAAGTGTTTTGTAAATGTAATTGTTTATTGTCTGCATCGTTGCTTGCAGAACACTGTTTTGCCATTTTTCATAAAACTTGAGTTTCAATATTATTTACCTAATGTGTACACTTATACTTATAGAAACCCACCAAAGCAAATATGATTGACTGTTTATATTAGGATACAACCAGTGGCGTAGTGAGGCTAAGTGCCGCCTAAGTCTGACCATAAAAGTACTGCCCTTTCCACCCCTGAAATTTGCTTAAAAAATTTTAAAATACCGGAAGATCATATTTCGTGCTCATATAAAGATATAGATTAATGATGCATCTTGATAATCACAATCAAACACTCACAAACTGAAATGCGTCTTGTTTTTCATTGTCAATTATGAGTTTTGCTTTTTCGGTTTGTCATCACCTTTCTCATCATTAATTTTGTATGTTGTCTATGGAAAGAGATCCTTTCTCAGCAAAGAATCAGATACTTTAAGATCTAACAGAGTACATATTTCACCTACGATGTAGGCATCATCAGGTCAAATGTTTTGGTTTCTTTGCATGTGTATATATGAACCGGGCATGATTCGTCAAATTTCTTCCCTGGTGGTTTTTAATCTCCGGTAAGGCCACCGCATGGCTTTTTAATAGTTTAAATTAAGGGATTTGATGGCGGCATAACTACTTTACAGATGTAAACATTTTTGTGTGTTAAAATTTCATGTATTTCATCCCCGTCTTTCACTAAAAACGTATACCCAGTGCATATATCAGGCTATAATAATAAATCTGACAACATGATCACAGTGATGCAAAGAACGTTTCATTGTTCACTTCACGTTTCGGTAGTGGTTTAATCTTAGAATATATAAAAGGCTTCAACCATTAACTCTGTCTTCACTTGCGCGAAGCCCTCTATTGGTGCGGGCACCCACTTTGAAAAACTATCAAGCTGGAAACCAGATATGGTTGAGAAGTGCCGGCTTACACACTTGGTCTAGCTGTTGGGTTGCGTCTCTAGTGTTTGCCTTTGTTCGTTACCAACAGAACCATCACCAGAAGGTCTTCAATTTTGTTTTTTTTACACTTGTGCAGGGGGGATTGACATCCTGACAATTGACAAAACACCTACTGACTTATGATGTTTCACATTGCGGGGGCTTCGAGCTTTGTTTGGGGAGCTAAGACCCGTGGCATCAAGACTGGTTACCAACATACGTCTGTTTCACAAGCAGGTGGGACATTGGCCTTTTGGTTGCTCAGCACTGATTACAACGTCTTTGGTTCGACGGAAATTGTATTGAACAACTTTATTCAGTACAGCCGTTGCCGGATTGTACAACTCTTTCAACTAACGCCCTTTTCAAAGCCTTACCGCACACAAGCATATTTTTTACCTTTGCGTTAAGTTTTCAGACTATGGTTTTGCCCAGGGATGCTGGAACAGCGGCAGATCAAGGGATGGGGGCAGTAAAAGAGTTGTGGGTGAAAAACAAAAGGTCATTACCAATTATGCTTCTTTCTGTTCAGCAACAGTCTTGACTTCCAAAATAATAAAAGAAATTGTAGAAAACCATTGCGAAGTTTTGGGGTGCGCGAATAGCTGCAATAAATTTGTTTTAAATCGGTCTTTATAAACAATGAAATTACCTTATACTTTTATAAAAGAGCATCTCCGCCCCCGTTGCCCTCTTATGAAAGGGCATGAGGAACAATGCCCCCCATCATGCACCCACTCTCCGGCGTCCCTGTTCTTGCCTCAAATTTCATCAAAATTAGAGCAATGCATTTTGTATGCTTTGCCACTTGAAATGAATTTTTCTATGACTGCAAATGTTATGTGGCCTATATTGAACAAGGTAGACTTGTGAAATTCACGCTGCCTATCAGCTGACTCTGATTCACTTGCTGTTCAAACCAAAAATCTGAGATCAAAGTTACCCATGCAAACACCAACTCCCCTACCCTGCTTCAAGAACATCATTTTCCAACACCATTACATCATGTAGAAAAACAGACGTTGTATTGAAACTGAGAAACGTTACCTTTGCAGAGTTCTTCCCTTCATCTGCCAAAATTTTATGTTGATAAGCCCACGTAATGACTAGGCTACAGCTTATGACACTTATTGAAAATAACTAACTGAACATTAAAGAATGGCATGGCATGGGATGTGCCAAGAAAAGATTTTTTTATAATTTTGACGACGCCAATGAGTGGCATGCCAATGCCTGAAATAGGCTTCTTATCGGGGCAGTTGAGGTGAACGTTCTTGCCCAACAAGCGCTACATTCAGTGTTGGTGGATCAGACAAACAACCTTCCAGTTGAGAGGCGGACACAAACACTGAACTATCGCCGTCCCAGCGAATTCTTCGTGGCTAATGCCTAGGTGTCAGGCCATGGCACATCTAGCCTGGGAAAAGGGAAAAGTCTGTCGTGGAAGGGCAGCTTTTGATATCACTTCTCAGCATAAAACCACACTTTCTATTAAGGCTAGAAATCGACCGATGAATTTGCAATGTTGCCAAAGTATCATATTGGCAAAATTCCACGGATGTACAGTATATTGGCAATATTTGCTCATGAAAGCTGCTACCCTAGTTCACTTCATGGAGTGTTCGGAAACCCGTGTTGCTACCTTGGCTCTGATTGGTTAACACAAATTCTATGTACTGTTCCTTAGTACGTGCAGTCTTATGGCTGCATCAAGCAGAATGCGCAACATTCAGACCACTCCATAATCATCCCTAGAAAACAATCTATGATGTAACATTCGCTCTCAGGTTTTTGCACGGTAAGCAGATGGCTGCTTGCAAACAAATCAGGGTACCTTACGTGCTGTGGTAATTGACTATTTTAGTGAGCCAGGTTTCCACAGAATCCATTTTATACGCTTCTTCATCGCACTGAAGTATTGTATTTCAATGGTGGTATGAGTGTTGCAAAATACCGGCATCGATTATTGGCAGTGTAAAATAAAAATGTGAGTATCGGCCCGAAAAAGCCGTCCCGATTGAGCTCTACCTAAAATCCAATCAAACTTGGTCAGTGGGGTAGTAGCCCAGAGCAACTATTTGCAATAGTGGTATTCATCTCATTGTCATAAAACACTAGGAAAAATTTCCAAGGTATCATTGCTTTTGGTCACAGCGAATTTATTACATCGTAATGGCTGTTTGTTCCTATGAACATGGTGCTGAAAATATATTTGGCTTGTCGCACATTCAGCAAATGTCAGCCATACAGCAATGAGAGTTGTTTATACATACGCACAGGCGCACAACCAGGGGTAGGAGGGCATTTGGAGCATTTGTCCCATCCCCCCGAAAATTTCAAACCATTGCATTGTAATTTTGAGTTTTAAAGAAATGTTCCAAGAATGAAGATGAAATCTTGTATTCTAATAATTTTCAAGAAAACTCTTTATTTGAAATTTTCTTTGTCCTTCTGGTTAATTACCTCTTCACAAGATTTATCTTGAGACAGGCCATCTGATTAAAAATTTCGCAAATGATAGGTTTTTAACCACAAATATGCTGGAAATGTAAACACTTTGTAGATAGTTTAAAATGTTGATATTTCTAAGGCATTTTTTTGTCGTTTTGTTTGTGTACCATTTTTTTTCTGTTTTGTTTGGCCTCACGAAACTTTATTGCATTGGGTACTGCTGAACCGTGCAAACTGCTGAAAATTTCAAAGTTATGAGAGAATTCTTGACATGTTGGTTGTTATTGAAAAAGCTTTTGGCCACGTCAAACTGCTTGTTCTTCTACAACTTTTATATTATTTTTGTTAGGTGCAAAACAGATCATGACTGTTCACATAGCACATTTTTATATTTAGAAAACGTTGTTTAGTTGCATTTTCAATCCGAAACCTGGTAGTTTTTAACTGAATTTAGCTCGAGGACAGTTTCAAGATTTAGTATTTTCTTAGGTTGATAGGCGTACCACGGCTTGGGAAAAAGGGTCTAGTGGTGTGTCATATGAGTGCTGGTCAAGTGTTGAACGCAGCTACCTACTACACCACTTTGGCTCCAAATGACGCTTTACCAGACACATACTTTTGCAACCAATGCAAGCCTCTGAAAGCTCAAATCCTTGAACTTGCTTCTAAAAACTTCCACAAAACTTGAGGATCCCGGAAAAAAACGTTTTGCACCAAACACATCTTATTCGTTATGAGCCAACGACACAAAACATCTGATTCATTTTGCTGGAAATGGTAGCATTCAAAGATCCCCTCACCCTTGGCATAGGCTATCCCTCGTGTTTGGGATCTTCATTTGTGATATAAATGCAAACACATGGTAGAAGACTAGGGATAGAAGGAATTTGCTAAAACAAGACGAAAAGTTAGTTAGCTTTACTAGTAGCAGTGGTGTTGCCTGTGCACCCTTACTAAATTCTAGTGTTTAGCAGTGGTGTATGGTGGTGATTGTCAATGGGTATACGCTGTTTGTGACGTCACAATATGACGTCATATTCACATTTGCACACCAACGATTTGGCGAAGTTTGTTGACACAACATGCATGTTACTGTTGGGCCATTCCGTGTCAATTTTCAGGAAGTGGTCAAGGCACCCTCCCCAATTCTCCTGAAATCGTACTCAAATTGTCATTACCCCATATGATGAAAATCTGCAAAATTTGAATGAAATCTGTCAAGAAATGGCATGATTATAAAGCTTTTTGGTTGGGGGACGTTGCCGGGGGGCACAAATTGTTCATATTTAGCCATGTTTCAATCCGTATTATTGCCAAACTACATTAATGAACAACCCCAATTTTTAAGGGATGCTAGTAACTTGCCAAATATTGAAAATATAACATTATCTGCATTGTGACTGTCAAAGGTCATGGACCCCCAAAGTTGACTGTTTCTAGCTCTTGATGCAAATTTTCAAAAATTTTAAAACTTCGCCACAGTTTTATTTCTTGATAGTTTCGCTCATATTTGAAAGAATTGTTGCTAATAAAATTATCTTTAACCTTAGAAAATTTTATTGCAAAATATGAAAAGGTTTATGAGATACTGTATCTTGGGCCAAACTTGGCATGAAATGAAAAAACTAGAAAAGTGGGGTACCTTTGTCGCCTCACTTACGCACGATCGCAATGAAAATTTACGTTAAATTATTTCACCTATTCATTATGATATGACAAGTTTACCATACAAAATTCATGAATGATTCTCAATGTTTTCATAGAGAAAAAATTTGACAAAGTTTATACGAAATAGGTTGGAATTTCTGCGCACAATAAAGAAAAGCACACATTAAACAACTTTGTGTCTCAAAATACAATGAAGCTTTACGAAGATAATGGTTAAGAATTATTTTATTAACTGCAGAGTTGAAAAAAGATGTGTTAGAAGCAAATTGGGAGCTAGAGTCAACACAAGTTCTTGTTATTATATGATGTACATCAATGAACAGTGAACAGATAGTAGGCACTTGGCAGATGCTTTGTTATTTCCGTACAGCCTATAATGAATTTTATTAAGCCATATTATTATGACTGAAAATTTATGCAATATTAGTATTGCAAAACCATCCACCGCCAAGATGGCAGAGTGAATCAACGTTTATCTCTGAACTAGTAGATTCCTATTTCAATTCCCGAGTCAGGTGAAACCAAAGACTTTAATATTGGTATTCACAGTTACCCTGATTGATGTTCAGACATAAAACTAGCAGTGTGAAGAACTCCGCTAAAAGTGCTAGACAACGGCAGGGGGCAGCGTGACTTGCAAACCACAAAGTTACTTCGCAGTCTCCTGCCTGAGGCCACTTTACAAATAAAGTGCAAAAACTCAAAAACCTTCATTGTGCTCAGAAATTACAACCTATCTTGCACAATTTTTTGTCTCTATGAAAACATTGAGAACCATTCATGATTTTGAATGGTAAACATGTTATATCATAATGAATGTGTGAAGTAATTTTCAACGTAAGTTTTCAGTGCCGTCATGGATATCTGAGGCGACAAAGATACTCCACTTTTCTGTTTTTTTTTTAATTTCATACCAAGTTTGGCTCAAGGTATCTCACAAAGCTTTTGATATTTTGCAATATAATTTTCTAAGGTTGAAGATAATTTTATCAGCAACATATTCTTGCAAATACTATCATGCAATAAAACTGTGGCGATGTTTTAAAATTTTTGAAAATTTGTATTAAGAGCTAGAAACAGTCAACTTTGGGATCCATGACTTTTGACCTTTGAAAGTCACAATGCATATTCTGTTACTTTTTCAATATTTGGCAAAGTTACTAGCATCCTTGAAAAATTGGGGTTGTTCGCTAATGTATTTTGGAAGTAATAAGGCTTTAAACATGGCAAAATATGAACAAGTTGTGCCCCCTGGCTAAACATCCCCAAGTAAAAAGCTTCATAATCATGCCATTTCTTGACAGATTTCATTCAAATTTTGCAGATGTTCATCATATGGGGTAATGACAATTTGTGTGAAATTTCAGGAGAATTGGTGAGTGTGCCTTGACCACTTCCTGAGAATTGACACGGAATGGCCCTGTTCACACACTCTCTTTGCTCGTTGTTTTACAATATGCAACTTTGACAGTGGTGGATCCAGCCTGGAAAAACGGGGTCTGTCGCAGAAGGGCAGCTTTTGATGTCACTTTTCAGCATAAAACCACACTTTCTCTTAGACTAGAAATCGACTGATTAATTTTGCGATATTGCCTAAGTATTATATTGGCAAAATTCTGACGATTAACAGTAATAATTGCTCATAAAAGTTGCTGCGCTAGTTTTCTGCATGGATTGTTTGAAAACCCAAGTTGCTGCTCCGTCTATGATTAATTATTGCAAATTCTCTGTACTATTCCTAACTACAAACCGCACTCTGACTACGCCGTCAAGTAGTGCACAGTATTCAGACCAAGGTTGCCAGATACAAATAAAAAACTGTCGCCAAACTCACTTCAAAAAATACCCAAACTCAGCAAAAATTGACCAAACATTGGAAATGGGTGTATCTTCATGAAAACATTGATTTCTTCACTGGAAATCTGTCGCTTTAAGCTTTTTGATCTTTCGCTTTGCATTTTACTACAAAGTGTGTAGATTTTGAACATTTTGCAAATATTTCTAAACAATCAGGTTCAACATTTTGCAAACATTTTTGATAAGAAGTGTTCAGTACCATGCTTATACTTTCAAAACTTTCACACTTTCATTTGATATCATGAATTTTCTAACCATCAGCAAGCTTAAATGCTCTATCTATATACAAATATGTAAATAAATACGTGCAAATAAACAGGTCCTACATTTCGCCAAACCAAAAGATTTCGAACCAGATACTTTGTAAAATTTGCCAAATTTCCAAACCACAATATTTTTGAAGCCAAACGCTTTCAAAATTCGCAAGATTTCTGGAATCTGGCGATAACTTCTCCAATATGGCAACCCTGATTCGGATTACTCCGAAATCATCCCCATAAACCGGTTTATGACGTAACATTCGCTCTCAGGTTTTGCGTGGTAAGCAGATGGCTGCCTGCGAACATGGCCGTCGTTTTTTACTATCTTAGTTACCCAGATTTGCGCTGAATTACATGTGGTACGCTTCCTCATTGCTCTGGAGTATTGTCTTTCAACTGTGGTTTGAGTGTTGCAAAACATCATGGTTTCTGTTTTTTAGTATCAGTGATAAATCTCTGCGGAGTTGCTTGAGGAATATTGTAATCAAGATCAGCCTCACGAATGCTGTTACAATATTTCACCCCATCTTAATAGCCAATGTCAAAGTGGTTTCATTAAACCTGTTAATGTTCTTACAATTTTTAAATGTAGCTATATCAATGACAGTGTTTTGGACCTGGTCTACTTCTGCAAGGCGCATGAGACGAAGAAGAAAATGTAAGGAATGGATTAATATGGAACATTTATGCAATATTATAAAATGGGAAATCATCCCAAAGGATCTTTAGTCATGGTCCAAAGGTCCTTTACGTAAAGTGGTCCAAAGGTGCTTCATCTGGCCATTTTCATGATGCTGCTGCTGAAACATTGTTAATTGCTCAATTAAAAAAACTGATGTCATTCGATACATAAATGTCGCTTTTATTTGCAAACCAAACAACTGACGTAAATCTGCTTTCTATCTTTGGATATCACAAAAAGTTCAGACCCTTCAAAATTTACTATTGCTCCATAATAATGCATTTTTAACTATAACTGGTTAATGACTGGACCAGGGTCCTCTGCATTACACACGACAAATTGACATCTGCTATGCGTTTTTACGCACGATTGACGAAATTGACGAAGCGTTACCATATGTCATTTATGAGAAAGACATCATGGTCCAAAGTTCCAGCATGGCCATAGGTCCCTAATTTCCCTATTGATCTCATTGTCAAAACACACAAGGAAAGATTATCATTGCTTTTGGTGACAGCACATTTGTTACATCACAATAGATGTTTGATCCTATGCACATGGTTCTGAAAAGATACTTAGCTTGTTGAACATTCAGCAAATGTCAGCCGTACAGCAATGTAAGCTGTTTTCCCATACATGCAATGTACATACCCTTATAAATTCGAAGCTCACACTCAACTGCACAACTACGCCGCTGTCCATCAAGTGGAGCGCTGTCTGTCAAGACGGCGGTGTTATAAATATACTTGTGAAACCACTGCGGACAAAAACGATTGAGTCACAATTGGTCTGATGAATTCACATCGTAATGTAAAAGTGAATTACTCAAAATCAATATACTGTAGTACTTCTTATGCAGCAAACAACATTGTCAACTGCTCAATTTTAAAAAGTGTATTTTCAAAATACAAAGCTAGACTGATATTTTGTTAAGGTAATGCAACCGCGATTTCTGAGCATTATGAGAAATTCCCCGTAAAAACATAGCTTTCATTTCAGCTTCTGTTGAAACAAGCCCGCATTACTTGGCATGACGCTGAGGAAGGTCTAAACTAAATTTTGTGATAACCTAGTACAGGGTTTATCATCAGGGGTCTCAACCAACCCATCTTTGGGGCCACGGAGCGGTTCCCCCGGAGACATGAATACAGGCCTTTATTAAATAGCTCTGTCGTGATCTTGCAAAACCTATTGATTAGCAGGGGCAGTGGCGGTTCTGAGGGGAGACTGAGTGGGCCATGGCCCCACACTTTTTGGCTGGCTCCCTGCTTGCCCCCGGTTTTGTGCTTTCACATTCAAGTTTGTTTGATATTCATATACAGCAGATAACTTTCAACCAGCAAAATATTTGATGAGTCGAAGACTTTTAGGCGGCGGTTCTGATGATATTCACAAGCCTATGTTGGGTTTGATAGGGTTAATCATAGCAAACCAATCTTCATTACCACAGAAAATCACTATGCAGGAGAGACGTTTATGTTTGCCCCCCTACTTTTTTCTTTGGCCCCGCAGTGTACTCCCCTAGTTTTTTCATTCCAGAATCGCCACTGGCAGGGGGGGACAAGTGTTGAGAGTCTTGGAAGGGGGCCACGAACCAAATTTCAAAACGGCTCTGCGGGTGCGTGGCAGTGTAAGAGCTTCTGACAGCTTTGCTTGCATTGGAGCTGGACCTTCCAGAGGAGGAAATTCCGAAACACATGCATTCGACGCAATATCAATGTTCGAAAACGTGAAATGTTTCATATATTTGTGTAGGCGCCATTTGGAAAAGGCAGGGACGTTTCTGTTTCATAATGGTTCTATGCAATGTTACAAGAGAAATATTAGCTATTGCCTGTTCCAAACCACCCACATTAGAGGCCTGGAGTGACAGTATTTGATGTTTTATTGGTTTTGATGCTGAGTAGCCTACCTGCGGTACAAACGGGCCTGTCATGACAGCCAAATACACCTCCCTGATGCACCCCTGTTGTCAGGTGATGTTATGATGTGCAGTTGGGCTGTTAGTGAGGAACCAACGATATGAGGAAAAGGATTAAGCTAGCCTTGACTAATTGCCGTGTTTTCACGCAAATCCTTTTTTATCAGAATTTGAGAGAAGAAATATAAACCGTGAACAACCGGAGCCTTAACGTTTGCTAGTCTGCCGTCGAATGTCATCTGTTTCCTTTGTTCAAAGGACTTTTGACTGGGATAACGGTAATGGCTTTGTCTGGCGAGGAAGGTGTAGGGAATGGGGAACAGTTGCCACCTTAGTAAGTAGGTTAAAAATCACTGATTTCAAGACAGCAGTGGGACACCTTAGCACATTGGATTTGACCCAGACTTTTGTGTGAACATTTCATCAGTTTACTCAGTCCACAGCCATATGTCATGTTTTTTAAGCTTCTCAACACAAAAATTGAAAAGAGTTTGAGAACGCTGTTCTTTTTGCTACTAATGTTGTTATTTCGTAGCGTTTGCCACCAGGTTTCAAATCAATTGCATGTTATACATGGTTAAAAATCACTGCCCTGAGGAAGCCCACTTGAATAGGTGGGTGAAACGTCGGCTAATGATAAAATTCGCCAGAAAAACTAATTTATCTGCTTGAGCTATAGAACTTTCAAACTTAAAAATTTATTTTAAAATAATAACAAAAAGCTAGAACATTTGAACTTCTTTCAAAAATAATTTTATCCGCAAAGTGCTGCCCCAGAAGGTGCTGTCCAATGCCTGCCGCCCCCAGACCCCCCTCCTTTGCTATGCTACTGGATAGAGTGCTTCATCAGAGTGGATTTGTCAATAATTGCAAAAGATGTGATTAGGTTTTCAATAAAGCTACTTTTGCTGTTCAGGCCACGAGTATAGCTTCCATCTGAAGAGCTACGTGATTGATAAAAATGCTGATCCCTACGATTACCTTTCCGTGATGCACTACCCAGACACAGCATTTACGTAAGTGTGATCCTCTGTGATTTATTACCAGTGGTCTGTTAGTCTGACAGCATTGTTTTTTCTTTGTTTCTTCCGTGACATATGCAAACCATGAAACCCACTGACGTTTTTACCTTTGCTGACGTGGGTTGCACAACCAGCGGCTGCACCTCTGCATGGATCTTTCACTAAAAATGCNTGCAGTTGGGAACGCACATGTAGACAAATTATATAAATAATGGGGACCATGGATTAATAAAAACTCATTTTCTGTTTTATGAAAATACCTAGACAAATATCGCAAAACAGACTTACGGAAGCACAAGTTAGGCTCAGTGCGTGGAAGCAGAACACAACAAATGCAAAAATTAAAATATCTTGAACCCACTGGCAGTCAAATTGTTGGCGGCAGTAGCGGAAAGGTTGTGCGATAGTTGTAAACAGATCTCGGTTGGAAGTTCGAACCCAACAATTGTTTTTGGAGCCAGATTTATGCCCAAAAGCTATTTTTTCTGAGTAAAGATGTACCCAACTGCAGAGTATTGCTGGTGTAGCAAAATAAACATGATTAAATAGTTCACAATATAATTTTTATTCAACATTTGATTAACTCGATTTCTTCAGTGTATGCAGGCCCGAACCTGGCTGACCCGGAAAGCCCTTTCCCCTTCAAATCTGGGTTGTGTACCCCTGCAGAAGACATTGCAAGTACCCACACGAGATATACGTGCAAATGAAAGCAAACTGTCGTGCTTGGGACTTTGTAGTATTCCAGTGGAAAAACATTGCTTTGTATAATTTCTTGTTATGGATTCATGTGGAGCTCTGATAAACGGGGCAATTATTACACTGGTCTACAAAACAACAAACCACCAACTTCTCAATTTATTTTGAATAATTTTGGACACTTAGCCATAGGCAAGAAATAACAGTTTTTTTGGTTTGTATATATATATTGTGTCTAGTTGGTCAATCCAAGCTTTTTGCTTTTACCTAGAAATAAAATGCTTGCAAAATCAATGCTTAGCACTCAACTGACAATATTTTGCTTCAAACTATACTCACGTAGCAGTAAGAATGGTCCAAACTTCATCGTTGCTGTTTTGTACGAATTAGGTGTGCAATATCTGTACCTTCCAGTGCTGTGTTATTTGCCTAGTTAATGTGAAAAAACACGATTAACTCCAAACAACGCCTGCATGGTACAAACATTGCCTCTAGTTAAGGACCAGTTAATTACTTGGATCAATTTCCTATGCCTGCTTTGTATGAACAGCATGCGATTGACGGAGAATACTTGTCATCATAGAGAAAATAAAGATACAGATATATTTTAGGCCATCAAGTTCTTCACAACATAAGCTTTTAATTATTGCTCAGCAGAAGTTTTAGGATTGTGTAGCAGGCGTGAAATTGCCTGAAAATGAAAATTAGTGTGCATAATTTTTTTTGTTCACAGCCACAAAATGTGGTTCCTTGATGTTATCACCCATGTCATTGTTCATTTTAACCGAAATAGCTGCTGAATCATTTATGCTACATGGCGTGTCACACATCAAATGGCTTGAAAATAAAAACAGAAAGCACACAGAAACAAAAGGTCAAATTTTAGTATAAAACCTATTCAAAAAATGGTGGAGAAAAATTTTGATGCATCCATCACAATCCACTGACAACCAATATATGCATTAAAGCCGGTATGGTGGGTATTTAATAAGTTATGCTCAATCAAAAAGTTATGGTCACAGTTAATATTTATTTTATATAATGTTCCTTCAATACCTCATCTCCCATGTACATGGCGGCTGTAACGCTGAAACAAACATTTCTTCAAAAATGGGTTATCAGTATTTTACATTTGGAAAACCTGATGTGCTACGAAAATTAAACCATGTTTCCAATCAGACCCAAAAAGTAGTTGAAATCATCTTTTTGGTATGTACACCGGAAATTAGTGCAGACCAGCGTAATGAAATTCCCAGTCTAAGGTTTTGCTATTGCTGATGCCGTTTTCTTATGAGAAACACGGAGCGATAAAAAGTACTGTTTGTCTTTTTCATGAAACTCATTCAGAAAGAATGGTCATCTCACGATCGTCACCACTGATCCCGCATATCAGGACTTAATTGGATATTCCAAAGATTTCAGTCCAGGCGACAAGAATAAGCTGAATACTTTGTACTCTTGTGGTGAGATGACAACTTTTGTAAAATGAAGATTTTAACCTAAATCAACCTTGAACAATGTGTTGCACTGTTGAGAAGTCATTTCAGTGGTTGTCTGTTGTAACATTCATTTGTATCTTAAGTAAGCAAAGCTTGTGAGTGTATTCTTGAGCCAATCACCTAATGACGTCAACGATGAAAATTAATTGAAGTTCTTCTCGAAACTCCAAAAAGAAGATGATTCAGAACAAAGTGTCACACTCACGTATATGCAATAGTTACTGTCTTGCAAATCAGGGTTGCTGAGTCACAGACGGATTCTTGTCAAAGGGTTGGTCGGAGTTGGAAATTTCGGAAATATCAGAGTTGAATATTAAACCTCCGACCTCACAACTCTGTTGCAAACAGAGCGAAAGATTTGAGTAGGAGGTAAAGCCCAAGTAATTTTTGAAGACTTTTAAAAATTATTTTGCAGCATTAGTTGACCTTTTCCTTAAATTCATAGCAATGTTTTGCTTAGTATTCATGCCTAAACGCCTCATTCTACCTCTTACTTTACCCCAGAGCGACCGTGTCGGTTCTCACATCACTGCAGTTTTGAGGATGAGTTCATATGTGGTTACACTCGTCAGGTAATTCTTGGAAGTTCCAACTGGCAGATACTCAACCTCACCGCTGACACAAATTTGACCAACTTTCCTCTCACCGACGCCACGTATGGAATAACAGGAAATGGTTTGTAGTTAATTGCAGTTTTCAGTGATAAAAATAAAATTTAAAATTGCTCGCGTGAGACCAGATAACTTCTGATCAAAATCATGTATGTGCCTGAACCAGGGTTGTCACTTCAATAATTCTCTGTGAGAGAAGTTGCCACCGATTAAGCCTGAAGCCTGAAGCCTGATGCTTCAGTCACTGACCATCGAGCTGAACAGACGTGTTTTTAATCAGCTGTTGTTCAGGAACTTTAAAACTATTTCCTCTGAACTTTATCAGTTTTTCTTCAAGTCTGAGGCTTCAGTAATTTTTGGATTTGCCTTTGATATGTACATATGCTCACGAAATTATTTTCGATTTTTGTATATATTGACTGTTAGTGGTTCAAGTAGTTTATGAACAAAAGAAGTATGGGTGAGAGCAGTACAATTACTCAAAGAAAGCACAAGGCCGGTCAGGCACACGACGCAAATGACACTCTACAATTATCGGACCTGTACAAGCTACTGCAATCACTTAAAAAGAGTCTTTCTCAATGCTTTTCAGTAATTGAAAATTTTCTTATGGAACGCTTGCGGTTGGCTGAAACAAGTTTAGAGCATGCATACAACGCTTTTCAGTAATTGAAAATTCTCTTATGGAATGCTTGCAGTTGGCTGAAACAAGCTTAGAGCATGCATACAACACAATCTCAGATCTGACATCTGATCTCAAAGGTGTCAAGAAAGAGTTAGCAGAATTGCGTCGGAATGATTGGAAGTTTGAAACAATCTCTGAATTGCGATCGAAAGAATATAATCTTCTCTTTCATGGTCTACCAATTAGGATCTCCCGAGGAGACTCCAGAGCAGAGTGAACATTTAATATGCTCATTTCTTATCAATTCCTTGCAATGTTCTGAATATGACCTTGTGAAAATATCGTTTGCCACTGTTCACTGGCTTCCCAAACATAAATCGGCTTTACAACCCACCAGCTCAATGTCTTTGCAGTCTCCAGCAATAGTAGTGCCTTTGTCAAAATGAAAGACAAAAATATGGTTTTGTAACTGGTACCAACAGCAAGACAATTTCAGAAAAAATTACAAAACATCTACCACAGTCTATGCAACAACAGCGCAAAGCGCTTCTAAAGAAAGCATCTGAACATTTGCTTCGGGGAAAAAGATGAGATGGAAAATTGAAGGTGCGGAGTATTGCCTTTGCGCCAACAGTGAGAGGATATTGCCCAATTAGTTTTAATTATAAGAAATGGCACTAAATTCAATTATTTTTTCAATTCTTGATGTTAACACAAGAAGCGTAGCTGCTCAAAGTTGCAAACAACCACCCTTGCCCTGGTGCATTCAACCGCAGAGTACTGTGCTCCTGCTTGGTGCCACAGTGCTCATACTCGCCTTACTGACCCCGCCATCAATGACACCTTGCAAATGGCAATCAGATGCCTACGTCCTCCACCAGCAGACAGCCTTCCAGTCTTTGCTGACATCCAACCTGCTGAGCTTCGTCGCAATGGAGCCACACTGTCTCTAGCATGCTGTGCCACTCAGCGTGGAGATCTGCTCCACTCAGCGCTCATCTGTCCGAGTGCAAATGCACACCACCTCAAATCGACACACCCATTTGTACCCACCACACAACAACCCATCAGTTCATCTGACAACAACATATGTGGGGTGCACTGGGTGGATCACCAATGCAATGGAAGTGGGCAGACAATCCTACAAGACTCTGCATTTTCATTCCTAGCAACAGCACCCACCTACCCCTAGAATGACTCTCCAAAGAAGAGACTAGGTTTGGCTTAACTGCCTCTGCACTGCTGTAGCATTTGTCCACTCCTGCTTGTACAAATGGGGTATAGCCTCCGCTGCAGCCTGTGAGTGTGGCACAGAAGAACAAACTGTGAACCATGTTGTCCTCCAATGTCCAATCCACCGACCTCGTGAACTACACGGCCTGACGGTTCTGGACGATGAGACAATCAAATGGCTGCTCAACACCTGCCCCGAGATCTTATGCGGCCAAGCAGCGGTTAGAAGAACTGGCTCAAAGAAAGAAGTATTGCTTTCACAAACAACTTCTTGTGCTGATTAGTCTGATGTAGGCCTAGGATTACACAAACTACTCCCGGGGCTACTGATGTACTGCCCAAGTTTTTTATGTGACACGGGGAACTACTGGTTCCTGTGGAACTACTGCCGACGAAAAGCTGCTTCGTCTTCTGATCCCCATGCCCACCGATGACCTTTCCTGGTAAGGCGGTATAACGGTTCGGCCACTG
>JGI24022J15233_10001782_pt1 | contig 18890 bp, 10 predicted proteins | sample Ectturendosymbi2_FD_15233 | JGI IMG/M metagenome (IMG submission 15233) | reverse complement strand
TGTGGCGCGAACAAGCAATAATAGAGTGATCTCGTCGGGTAATCTCTATTGTTGCTTGCTGCCACGGTGCGAAGCTTTGCGCACATGCCGCTCGGGATTTCCGATCGCAACAATACACAGGACATGAAATATTTTCCAATTAAAATTGAATGGTTTTGTAGCCAGTCACTGTAATGAGGTATACAAGAAATCTTTTCCACAGACGGACGTCACTGACTGTGTTATATGAACGCAACAGACATTCTAGTGTTCGCATTCAATGGAACTTGACCATGCGGGTAAATTTTCGTTTGATTTGTCCGAAATTGGAACCCCAAAATGAAGGGGATTTCCCTAAACACGCAGATAATTTTGTTTTCTTCCGGATTATGAATTCCTTGAAACGGGTAAAGCCACGTTTATCATTATGGCAAGAGGCTCGAAAAATCCTTTTAGAACTCTTGCAAGCCGATGGTAGACTTAGTAGAATAACCACGCATGTTTGAATGCTGTATAACAATTAAACACCCTTTCTAATGTCAAGCTGTTTTTGTTCCATTATTTCTTTCAGCAGTGAACAGGAAACCTTTTTCATGCCTAATTCATGCGCTTTAGCACAACTTGGCGTTTTTAATGCAAAAACGTAGGGGTCTTTGTGGACCGTCTGGGCATGTCTGCACCAAGGCAAGCCGTCACTTATGGCGGCGAAAACCAACAACAAGATGGCACGAAGGAGATTCCCACTTTGAAAGGGAACGCGATTCTTGCGTGCCTGATGGTGACATATGTACTTTGCAATCTGCTTGCGTCGTACATTTTCATCGCACTCGAACGGCAGAACGACATAAACTTGCAACTCTCCGCTTATCACGATCCTGGCTGGTTCGTCAACTCCACCCATGATTTTCTGTCTTTGACAGAAGCGTGCATCACCACCAGCGATCTCACGTTGTTTGTGCAAGTAAGAGAACAGTTTGGTTTTACGGAGCCTGACAAATCATGGAGTCTGTTACAGTGGAATGTACCCCTTTGCTTTTCAATCACCCGTACAACAAATGCGTTTTCCTGTTGCAAAGTTGGATAAAATTAAACAGATTTTCGGAATCTTCAAACCGATTTCATATGAATTTGACTCCCATGGTCTGCAGCAGGCATTAATATCATGCATAACGTTTCATAAACGCCTGATTTTGTTTCAGTAGAATTCCCTGAAAACTTCATTTTGTTTTGTGTGACAAGTCCATTAAAACTATTCTCTTGAGGTGTACAGAGAAAATCAGGAAGCAGTGTTGGAAAATAATCTTAAATTTGGTGAGACTTCACTTCAATTACCCTAGTGCTGTTTTTATTAAAGGAAACAAGTACTCTTAAAGCTATCACAGGCAGTGAACAATACGCGTAGGTTCTTTGTAAACTCTAAAGTTTTCAGAGAAAGGAAAACTCTAAGATTCGCTTGAGACAGCGAATGTTTACCGGCTTGGTCATGTATACATTGGAGATGCTTTCTAAAGTTCTTGGAGAATTTTTGCTTATAGGTTGCATTCTTCACCGAAGAAACGTTTGAAAATTGTGACCTAATTCTATCGTTTTTTTCTTGCACAACTACTTTTTATTGGCACGGTGGACTTCAACAAGGAAACAAACACAGAATTTGAAGTTACTGGAAATTTAATAGTGTATATACCTGCAGTAAATCAGAAAATTGCTTTGTAAGCAATGTGGAGACTACACCCATTCAGATCACAATTGTCCTAAAATGAACCACTGCAACAATGCTGAGGGGGAAACACGGCGTATGTGATACAGTGCTGCGTCTAGCTTGGCGGAAATTAGCGAAAATCTAAACATAGTAAAGTTATAAACGTAAGTAACTTAAAAGAACGTCAACAATTTTCCAGGACGTGGAGCTAGCTTTGGAACAAGGAATCAACGTTGTGAGACCCAATGAAACAACTCCAAACATACAAGATAATTGGACGATGGATAACGCTTTCCTTCTGTCTTTCACCATCGCAAGTACTATTGGTGCGTTGGTTTTCTGCTTCCTTGTTGCTGCGCGTTTCTCTATTGAAGGTTGACCTAATTGGTCCATTTGCTGTGCAAGTGCCGGCAGTTAAGACTTTGGAATTATGATTGACTCTGCGCAAAACGGTTCCCAGTCATTAGACTTGCTTGTTGTTTTCTAAACAACCACCATTTTAGTTTGATATTACCACTCTATTTGTTTGCTTTTTTTTCGTGTGTGTATGCCTTTGTGCGTGAATGTGTGTGTGTGTATGTGTGTGTGTGTGTGGGAGGGGGGGGGAGTGTATGTTGTTGTTATCATTCGTTTGTTTCCTTGTTTTGCATGTCAGTTGCGATTTGAACATCGAATTTTCTTGGTTTATTTTGTGTTCATTTCTTTTCAACTATGGTTGAAATCTGTCAGTGATCATTTCAGGCCTTGACCTGCCAACACTGGCAATTTCTAATGAACAAACAAGCAAAGCTATCCTAGTATGATATGTTGTTACAACGGTGTTTCTTAAAACAAGTAAAATTTTGGCCATGCTTTGTAGCTTTAACACTTCGTGGATGCATAAGTAGATATTGCGCTCATTTTCCAGAAAATAGGCCAGCAGCATCTTGAAGACCATCCAAAACTATCTCTTTTGCGCCATTGATACAATCCAGGTTTGAGCGGACATGAGTTAGGCATTTCATTTAGACCCGCAAAGTATAAACAGCTCTCAACGAATCGAAAAAAGTCAATGTGGATTATGTGGTCAAAGTGCTGGTTGATGCATCCCCAGAGCACGTTTTCTGATGATAAACTCTTCAGGAAGTTGTTCCAGGTTTTTATAACAATCAGCAAAGTCACTACAACAAAAATGATTTTTTTCATCCAACGTCGGAATAATAAAGCGTGTTTTCTGTTAGGCAATGGTTTCCAATTTTTGTACCGGGACGACCCCATCTAAAACTCGAATAAAGCAAATATAATGCAGCAGTGTGCAGTCACACAGTACCTACTCGCGAGTGGTGACCCCTCCAAAAATGGTTCACTACCCCTCTGAGGCCGCGACCACCCGGTTGAAAGCCATTGTGTTAGAGTGAGTGCTGTTCACCATAAAAACGTCGATTCTTGCGTCTTGGTCGTTGAACCCGTTGCAGGGACTGGGGCATGGGGACAGAATTATGATTTTGGGGTCTAGTGTTTCGGTGAAGTAGTTGGTATGTGTATGCAGCACTCTTTTTGTGCACTTGTCAGAAATTTGACCGAACGTAACTTTGCCACCACTGTCGTCAGCCAAGACATATTAAAAGTATTTGCTACTGCAATCTGTGCCGCAAGGTGCAAACAAAAAACATCAGCATGAAATGAAAAGTGTCCTTTTGAAAAGAAACGTATTCAAAATCCGTAAATGAAACATTATGAATGAAAAGAAGCGGTAACAAACACGTATAATTGTACCTTTTTTTGGCAGGTTATGGAAGTCTGACACCGGTTACTCCGGGAGGTCAACTTTTCTGTATTTTCTTTGCGTTCATTTCAATTCCATTTACAGGATTGCTTGCTGCCAAGATGGGCTGGGTGATGGCGTATTATATCAAGCAGGTCAGTCTTAACAACAGCTCATTTATCTTGACTACCCATGCGTGAAATACAGGTGATAGATATGTGCTCTACAATGTATGACCTGCTAGAGGTTTTTCCAGTTCAGTGCCCCCACCGCCTACTCTTAACGCAGTACTAACCGAGGATGTTTACGGCGAAACAATCGATCGTCCCACCAAAAACTTCGCACGTTCCATTGCAAAGTTTATTTCCTGCAATCCACTGATTTCGAGAAACCAGATTGCTGAAGTTGAAAGTGACTTCTACTGATGTGATGACAGATGACCAAATACTAATGAATGCATATAAAAAACAAAATGAATGCATATAAAAAACGTTCAGGAAACAACTGATTACCCAGTACTTCTTGCCTTCACAAGCTTTATCTATGCCAGCAAGCACTCTGTAGCAACCTTAATCCAACCAACCTTCGCAAGATTTTGTTGATAGAATCGGTTTGTCCTTCCCAATTGATACGCTCCGAAATTCTTGAACGTACTTGCAACACTTGTCTGGTTGCTTTGTCGTAAAAATGTATACTTTTAACTTGTGCTGGAGGAACTTGAAGAAGAATGCGGTTCACCTACAGTGAGCACGATAGTTTCATTTCGAGATCATAGAAAAGAATACTCCGCAAGCGGGCGGATAATCTCATTGATGGATTGGATCAATTGCTCCCGCTCAGGCCCAAGCTGCGCTAGAGCGTATAATCTGGTTTCGGAACATCAAGTACGCAAACAACCCAAAAGACGTTTGCAGTATATGATATCACGACAAACGTTTGGCAGAAATATCAGTGTTTGAAAATTTTTATGAACTCTCACTGACTTAGTAGTGCATGTTGGCACTGCCAAAGGTTTTGAGGCATTGTCCTTATCTTTCCAATTTGATAATCTCCCAGTTGAAACATTGATTTTGGCACAAAACGAAGTTTGGGTCCAAGGGAGAACTTACAAGGAACAAAGGCGTGATTATCCAACAAAGTCTTCAACAAAACAAAGCAGAGAATGAGTTTGAATTTTTTTTTTTTGAGCACCAGCAAGACTTTCTGGGAATATCATGGAAAGTTCGTGATGTATTATCAAGTCTTCAAAATGAAATGTTGTTAAGGTTACTTATTAGCTTGTTACCCGAAATCAACTGGCTTTCAGATTTATACGCTAGCAATGAGATGAAATGTGATAAGCAATTGTGGCAGTTTCAAGAATATATATGGTTATTCGGTAAAGAAAACTTCACTTTTTGAGTTTTGTTGCCTTTTGGGCAAACAAAATGCGTGCAGAGAAAAAGCACATCATTTCAGACAAGCGTATGGTGTATTGGGCAAAAATTCTGTTCCACTCAAACACTTCGGGTTTGTTGCTCCAAGTTTGTGATGCATGATTATCTTGGTAATGCGGATGCTGACTACACAGTATAGAAGATCAATGCCAGAAAAATAAATCATTAGAAAACCTCATAAACATTTTGAGATGCTTTTAAAATAACATAGGCACCAGGAACGTCCAGATGCATGCGCTTATTCTTGGCAACAGCTTGTGCAATTTAAATCTGATTACGCTGAGATCCCTCCGATGTATATGCCCTGTACCTTATAGTGTGAATGCATGATGTGCAGTCATTGCTAACTTTACTAAACCATTTCACAGTTACCTAAACAAATGCTAGAATAATTTTGTACTGCTTGGAAGGCAAGCACGCACTTTTCTGTGCTCGTAGACTTACATGTATTATATAATTAGCAATTTTTATAAGAAAGTAGCTTCGTGTTTTTTGCCCACTAGCCTTTTGAACTTTTTAGCCTGTCACGCTTGAGTTGCTTTCCCTATCCATACACAAAAAAGGTTTAAAGTAAACATTTTGCGTTTACGCTAATTTTTTAATTTTCGGGTAAATTGGTGGAATCTGGGGACCCTGAAAATGTTCTTTATCACCCGTCCCCTTAAAGCCGGCCTTGCCAGCAACATTTTGGGTTATGATGTTTTGTGAAAATTCAAGAGGTCGTCAAAGCAGTACTTACTAATTTGCTGAGCTGTTGCTGAAGGCAAGCACAGGGATCATTATGAAATTGTTAGAGCAAACAAGCAGACTCACAGAATATGCCGCGTAAAATCTAAGCATTAATAAAGCATCCCTTAGAGTTCTAGTCATAAGTTTACAGGCAATGATAATGATAAAAATGTATTATTCAAACAAATTAGGCCAGATGATATAAGTGACTTTGTGAATTACAAAGTTGGCGTAAACACAGACTGACTCGAAGTATCTCAGTTTAGAAAGGGAAACACCCACTAAGAATCCCATCAAAGATGTCTATAGATGGATAGCTGCGTTTTGTTCAGGCAGCCTAAAATGGTACAGTTTCAAACGAGACCACTTTTAACTGTTTCATCACCATTTGAGGCAAATGAAGAAAACATTCTGAATGGCGTGGCGTCGTTTCAGTTGATCTCGTAAAAGAAAACCGGATACACAGGAATGCAAACGAAAGGCAGCACTGGCAAGGTCCCCCCAATGATTGTAACGATTCATTGTCTTGACAATATGGCAAATGTTTCTCTACAGCAATTTTGAAAGTAACCGTGGCAAGAACGCGGGGTGATGACGTTTTCTTTGAGCTTCGCCGAAGTCAGACATTCTTTTCAAGTATTAGTTCCGCTTCGCTGCCCACGCTTCATCCACTCGTAACTGTGGCAGCGATCCGATTGGATGCAACTGAGTCTTGCATTATTTGAAACCGCGGTGCTACATTTACGTTTGCTCAAAACGGTTCTTGGGAGAGATGATATGATACGAACAGCCGGAAAACGTTTCTAAAATTTTCTTTAAATATTTGTGTATTCATCTTTTGCGAAAAAAGTTTGCGAAAAAACAAACAAATCTCGAACTCATCGCCACGTGACGTAAACACGCATCTTGACAAGACGACCGTTATCACGTCATCCCATCCTGTCAAGCAGTGTAGGATTTACGCACTTGCGGGCCCTTGGCCAGACTTATGGTTCCTCAAAATTGCAGAATGTGGTCCATCTCGCTATTGCTAGGGACTGTTGCGATGGGAAGCGCAACTTCACACTGTGTCAGCAAGCAACAAGAGGTCAAATAACGAGATCTCTGTGCCAACATAAGGCTCGACAAATTTCAACAATCACATTTAACGATTCACCAGGTCCAAAACAATATTAGAGGTCACTCATCGAGATTTTTCCTCTAGGGTCACAATATTACTGCTTGTTCGCGCCACGTACCTGTGTTGCTATTCTTAGCGCACTTCCCGTTCGTGGTGCGTCGCGCACACGACGCCGCGCTGATGTGCATGGATCACATTTTCAGGTGAGGACCAAACAAAGGTGAATGGTTTGCAAAACGGAAATATCAAAAAACGTCGACGTCAACATTTTTTCAATGATTGCATTACCCTCATGTTTTTCAAACATTTCAATCTGACAGGTTACCTTCAGTGGGTCCCCACATACCCATGGACCCGATAGACTAGTGACAAATCCGGCCCTGTATGGACGCTACGCCAAACTTCTTTCGTGACATCGCTTCTTCTTTTGTGTCCGATGCTAAACCGTTGTTCTGCCAAGGCCCAAGCATTGCAACCTGCACTGTTTCTTTTCAGTTTGTTGAGAAAACCTGCGCCGCTTTTTCTGAAACGAAAACCATCAGCGTTGTCTTCACGTTGTCCATCGGCGCCGGCATCTACATTATTCTCCCAACAATTCTTCTTCTATTCATCAACAACACTGCAAAGTGGACTTTCTTTGAGTGCCTTTATTGCGTCATAATTTCGCTAACAACAATTGGTTTTGGCGACTATGTTCCAGGTATGGCGATGCAGTCTATGTGGTTCGGTTTTCTGCGTTTGCATCTCTTTGAGGCTTTTCTAAGTTATAAAATAAGAACCGTAAAATACAGAAACCGTATTTTCGATAAGTGTGGACAACTGAAACGAGTTTTAACAAGTATTTAAGTAATCGGAATAAAGTTGTTTTTAATCAATTTCATGGACGAAAATGCGAAAATGCCTGTTCCAAAATGGCATATACCTCTGAGCGAATTTCCTTCTTTCCCAGAACTAAGGATCGCAAGAAACAGAAATTTCAGAAGCACGAAGGAGTGAAAAAAGTTCATCAAAATTCGGTTTTAATATTGAATTTGCTTTGAGGTCAATGAGTTCCATTTGTATGTTATTTGGCATTTTCATTATGGTTTGTTCACTAAATGGTAATGAGTTTATAAAGTGCGAAATGTAGTCTGCTTCTTCAGCAAAATCACAAAAGTGACTCTGAAATGAGTCTTGCAATAACTTGTTCTTTTCAGTTCATTTCCTTAAGTTCCCCTATCAGCAGCACATTCAATCTACTTCTTTAAATAACGAAGCTGGTTCATAACCTCATTTTCTAACTGTGAGATGGACAGTTTCAACTTCATCTTGAATGCAATGATATCATTTACTAAAGTTAGGAAAGAATTTGTTCTTGTCCTGCAGTTACATATTCAGATTATTAAGACCGTCAGTAACATCAACTGAAAATTCCAGATCAAATAACCAGTTGTTATCACATAAAAGAGCTCTTACATCAGGTGGTTCGTTTTTCTCTTCCAGAAAATCATGAACAGCTTTTTTCACAATGATAACTGGTAACTCGATAAGGCATTTGTACGAAACGAAAAATCGATAAAAATATTGCGGGGGTTTACTATCTTACTTTAGTACGATCACAGGGAGGCAATGCGCCTCTTCAAATCATCCAGTGCGCCATAGGTTGGCCGCTCCTGGTCTAACCAATGAAAAACTCTTCCTTTGCCTTACTTCCGTGTTTTTCAACTTTTCTGCTGGGGCGGGATCTTCCACTAATGCTTACACTGTTCAAGAAACCCTGTGATGATGATGCAAATATCTGTCCTATTTATTTACTTAACCAGATGGGCAAAGTGTCGCATTCACGTCTACTCATGAACCTAACAACATTTTTGATTTCGCTCAGGAATCCCTGCGAATGAATAAACAGTGACGCAAAATTCACAAAGTAAATTTAAGCTCAATCAGAAATAAATACTATGGGTCGAGTTGATTAATTTTTTTTCTGTTATTACCATGACATCGCGGCAGTAAAAAGTTCAGTGCGGAATTTTGTGCTGGGCGGTTTCTGCAAAGCGCTTCAACTTGGTTCAGTGTTTAACACAAACACACCTAAGTTCCTCAACAGTCAACAAACGCTCTCGCTTCTTGTGTTTGAGTGTTGTCATGGCGATGGCTGAAAATCCAAATTCACACAAAGTTGAAAACGGCACCAAATGTCGCAAAGACTTTTGGACAATTGCCAGGTACTTCTGGTCAACTGGCTCACATTTTAAAAATAGGCTTCGAGCCACGTTGTAAAGGATAATGCATTCAGTTCAGTTTCGTTTATACTCGGTTTCTGTATTCCTTTCGGAGTGTCACGAGTGGTCTGCGGCGCCCTTTCCGTCTGGTTGCGCCATGGGCCACGATGCTACTTTGGCAGTGAATGCTGCACTGGTGTCGAGTCAGTTACAGCACCGCACGTCAACTGTTCCCTTGCATCCATCCATCAACGCCGAGCACGAAGCTGGACAGCCCGCAAGTGCCATTTTTTACAGTCTTCGGTATGACCCGACTGGGAATCGAATCCAGTCTACCAACCAACTAGGCCACTCGACTAAAAATATTTGCCAAGAACTGCCAACATAGTGTCCAATTGATTCAAGATCGACTGAAAAATGTTCTGGTAGTTTCTTCTAAGAACAATAGGAAGCAGCTTCCTGAAACTGCGCGTTTCTTCCAAATTGACAATTTGTTTTGAAACGCGTTTATTTTATTTGTCGACATCAAGATCTTTTCGTTCCCGCATTGTACAGTATCACTACTCAAGAAGTTCGGCTCCTGAAATATACGGGTCAGGTATGCTAACTTGTAACACCAAGATTCATTGCTCAAGACTTGTGCTTAGTTTTTTAGATTGTCTTGCAAACCAAAGGCATAACATCTTTTCTCTCAGTTCATAAAAACAACGCAAAACTTTCCTCCATGACAATTAACAATGGCACATTTGCATGCTGGGTGAACGTGGTGGTATGCTTTCATACTCTATCAAAGTTTCTCAAACTGACGACATTTCTTTGGTCTCAGTTTCATGTAATCAACGATTTCCACCACCACATCCACCACAAACTTCACTTCAGGTTTAACTGTTTTAGCAATTAATGCTTCTCTGTTGAGAAAACAATGTGCAACTATAATACTGAATTTCCGTTGTTGTGCCAGCGAAACAAAGCCTTTGGCTTCTGTCATTGCAGGTTCGCCATCTGTAGAAACGCCAACACAGCTTCTCCAAGTCAGTTCGCAAATCAGCAAACGCGAATTTAAAACGTCATATATATCTTGTCCTTTTTCTGTTCCTGGCAACTTTCTGCAAAACAGAAAGTCTTCCACAATAGTTCCATACTGAATAAAACGACAATATACAAAAGCTGTGGTTTTACCACTGATCTCCGTGCTCGCGTCGATCAAAAGTGCAGAGAGCTCACAGCCCTTTATTTTAGATTGAACATTGCATTCCATGTCGCCGGAGAAATGTGCGATACGCCTGCTTATTGTGTTGCCTGAAAACGGAATCTTATTTATGTCTAATACAGCACGCTGTGACAGGGGCGTAACGAGGTTAGACAGCGCCAGGGGGAACAAGCTCGGCTCCCCCATGTTCGAATCTAACGTCATTCGGGAGCAAATGTACTGCATTGAAGAAAGCACTTGCGCTACCTTTGGGACTTTTCGGCCTTCCCCAGTGATTCGGCTTCCGGAACATTGTGCCCCCTTGCGCCCCATCGATACGCCCCTGACCCTGTCCAAACATACTCCACTATTTCTTGGCATGCAGGTAAAATTACTGTTACAGCGATGATATGTGATTTTATTTTGAAGCAAAAATCTCTGCCACAGTAAAACGTGCTTCTTGAGCTTTGTCATTTATCTTAACTTTCATGCAAACGTAGCCCTTTGCCTCTTATACATGGCCGATTCCCTCTGGAAATGCGGTTTATTTTTGTCCCATACGTCTGGATGTCTACTGTTTCAGTATTACTGTAAGTGACGTTTCAGTTTAGCTGGCGCCATGGTACTATTGGCAAGCTTCTCCTCGCATTCCAGAGCTGCGTATGTTTGTCACTATACTGACGAGGGTTGAGCTGCGGGTTGGTGGCATTAATTTTCGGCACTGTCACCTGAGTGGATGAGGTACTGAGAGCAGCACCCGCAGCTTCAATCGACTGTTTTGGAATCTAAGTCTCACTGTCAGCTATGGTATCTTCAGACTTTCGTTTCTTGGCAAATCGGTCCACAGTCGCAATTAGGACGATTCACTCATTCATTCTTATATCCGCCTTTTCTCTAGGGAGGGTTGCTGGGACAGCAGTCCTTGGAGGACCCGAAATACCTCACGGTCAGCAGAAATCTCAGATACTGTAGTTCTGCTGGATCCACGCCAAGATGGGACCAAGTAAAGTCGAAGATGTAGTCACGAAACGTGGTCCTTGGGCGGCCTCTGGGACGCTTTCAAGTGGGTATAACCAGTAGGATTTGCCTCATCAATCTTTCTGGGATATTCTGCTGGAAATGAGCGTCGGAAAGTTTTTTTCCAGGGCTGGGGCAATGGCAGATTTTTCCAGGTGGTGACCAGAAGCATTTTTTCCAGGGGAAACAGCAGTGATTAAATTTAATTTTACCAACTGGAAAGTAAGAGGAAATCATTTTTCTACTAAAACATTAATAGGAAAATATCAAATTTCAAAAGCCTGGAGGAAGTCGCCCTCAAGCAGACTAACAAGTAAAGCATAGATATGCTTCGTATCAGTGATTCCATCCCAGTAGAGATGGCAGTGTATCAAAGCCAGATAACAACGTTCAATTCAGTGTTGGGTTCAATAGGTTATTTCCTCATTTATGTATTCAGTAGCCCTTGGAGGTTTCGAAATACCTCAGTGCAATTATTTCGAAACCAGTGAGCCTTAAGACTTAATGCTTGTGGTCGAGTAAGTGTGAAGTTGCTACGTTCTGTAGCGATGTAGCGATTAGCCAGGTCTTCAACACCTGACAGCATGAGGTTCCACTCTAAAAGGGCCCCAGATGAAAAGCATGAGTCACGCATGAGACGTAGGCTACCCTAAATTTCAGGCTTAGAGGCTCAAACGCCAAGGCTAGTTGTAAACTTGACTTAAATGCTGTGGGCAAGATGCAACTCCGACAAAAACCTGTTGTCCGTTCCAGCCTTGCAGATTTTTCTCAGAGGACATGACTGTCACTCGCGTAACCCTGAAGCTTCGCGGCACCTGCGGTTGGAACACACTGCTGTACTTTCAAACAAGGTTGCCAAACTCGGTCGTTCTTCAACGCAGCTTGTCAATTTGGTAAAGGGAATTAAAAAAAACAACCTATTATACAGTAATTTATGCACAAGCTGAAGCAGGGCCGACCTTCCGTCGATGAGAAAGATGTAACTTCTTGGGTTCCCAGCCTTTAAGGATCCCCCACTATTGTGTTTGGGCAGGTTGTTCAATGGATTACCAGAGTGAGCTAGCGACCCAAAATCGCAGTAGAAACCTGTTTAATAAATCAATTTTCAGATCTCGAATTGTTCGCTGACAATGACCCAGTCTGAACAAAGCAGTGAACCTCATCCGATTATATCGAACGTGTCAAACGTGCTTACCCCATCCTACGGTGTTTCATATGCATTTGGCCATTCCTGTTTTTTTTGGTCGAAACCATGCCTGCAAGTAGTGCCTGTTACGAATTAGTGCAATACTGTTATTGCAACCAGGGCCTCTCAAACTTTTTGTTCTGCAGCCCAGTTAAAAAAATGATTTTCTATGCTTTTCTGCAGCCCAGTTAAAAACATGATTAATGATTTTCTGCAGCCCAGTTAAAAAATCATAAAAATACACACATTCCACCACATTCCACGAAAGTAACTACACAGTAAGAAAACTACCATGTCATGGAAACAGTAAGGCGAAAAAAATCTAACAAAATCAATTCAGTTTATAGAAGTTATCAAGCACAACTAATGGGATTGATGTACTTGATAATTTTACACAGATCATCCATTCGAAGATTAATGCCAACAACCCAGGACGAAGGACATTCTTAGCATTTTTCAAAAAGGATCGCTTTTCGGACTCGATGATTATCAATTTTTAGAATACCGCTTCACACAAATATTTTGTGCAAAAGCCTAAGAGTTTATGAATGGCTAGATCAGAAATGACTGAGCATTCATTTCTTGTTCTTATCTAAAAATAACATAAACTCTGTTTTGAAAATTCCAGTTGCAAACTTTTTTTAAATAACTCCCCAAATTTTAATAACTCCGCAAATTCATCCTGGCATGGCAGGTGTGTGGCCTCTTGAAATTACAATTGTGCATGGTTTGTGGATCCAGCATTTCCTTAATAAAAGTCTAAAGTGCTTCCAAAGATGCGTTCTATAAACTGAAAACGTTTAACTTTAGTCTAAAAGTAATCAGTGTGTTTTCAAAGCAGTTAGCCTAATTCCTAAAAGACTAGACCTACAGTTCTAAACAGAACCATGCTTTCGTGTCGGAATGAATGCAATACGGTCAATATTGGTCAGTACGTTAAAACAGGCACGACGTATCAACGCATAACTTATTGTGCTTGGTTGATTATTATTATCATTCGATAGCTCAGGCAGACGTCCTAGTAAACAACTGACAGCATAAAGCAAGATATTGCCTCAAAAATGCAGTAGAAACTACAAATAAATTCACTGCAAGCCTACTTCTAATTTTCTTGTAAAGTTTACAAAAAGTTTGTATCTGATTTGTCAAGCCAATTTTTTCGCGACCCAAAATTACATACAGTAGTTTGAGAAGCCCTGATTCCAACCAAGGTCTGTATTGTACATTGCACAATGAACAGGTCGAGTCAGTCGGAACAAGGGCCTACTAATTCTGCTTAATGCAATGTATTTAAGCTCTAGAAGCATTCTTCTGTTTTTTTTTCACAAATTTCAAAGCTTGCCGCAAACGGTGCCTCAGTTATCGCCGGATGCATGTTAGCAGAAGAATGCATGCTGTAAATCTAAAGTATGTTATTCCAGACAAGATTGATTTTCAACTCCGAATTGTTAAGTTTTTTTTCTAAAAGAAATATTTATGTAAATTTTCCAAAATTAGCTAAACGAATAGCAACGCAGATAATCCAAAATTTTAAAGCTCTTAGGAAAATGCCAACCATTACTGTGGCATCAGCTGAAAGACGTTTTTCCAAGTTTAAGCTTATCTGAGGTTAACTTTGAAATAAGATCACCCGAACGACCTAGCTATATTTTTAACTGAAAGTGAAGCCTCATATTAGCAAGACTACAGTGAAATAAACAGAGACCGTGCAGGCATTAAGTCCGGCAAAATAATTCTCCATTCCAACTGCTAGTTAGTCGACCGCTACTGGTCAGTAAGCGTTTTTGCCGTTCTCTGGGTCAACACATTCATCAATTTCTTCGCGCTCGGTGTTACGTTGCCATGTCGTAGCCGGACATTTCGTGATAATTATCGCAAAAATTTGTAAAGTGTGTATTCTTGCTTCTCGCTCCCCAGTCCGCAAAGTTGTTACGCAACTCGTGGATCCGCGAAATATTTTTCACCTTTTGATGGTTCGCCAAACGTTCTCTCATGCTGTGCTTGTCAGAGAGTGGAACGCGGTTGAAAATCGCCGCTCGAAGGTTCAGTTGCATAACAATACCTATAACTGTACTGCAGCTTATCTCAGCAAGCAAAAAAAAATTAAGAATGTTAGAGCACATTCTTACTCTATGTTTATCATATTGTGTTGGCTGAATTTATCGATTGCAACAATCATGTATATCGTATTAGGCGTAAGGATGGGCGACTCAAAATCATTATTTGAACCACAGTTATTTCGGAACATCTAAATCGAATCCAAAATACCTGTTAATATTCCGAATATTTTGGCTTCTATCGATGCAGCAAAACCGGCATGAAGACAATATATTTTTCACAACGACAACGAAAACATAATCAGTGTAATATATCAAGTCTTTCTCCGTGTCCGTCCGTTAAACGAGATTGCAATCTGATGGCAGTTAACACCGTACCTGAAAATAATCTCTATAAGATGCTGATGTGGCAAGAGACATTTTGAAACCAATTGCTTTAACAAAGCAACCCTTCGTTGTGTCCTTTGCCACCACCAGACTAGCGTGTCAGCATTTTTGTTTGAATTTTTAACTCCACGAAGCTTGCAATTTCTATTTTCGTTGATTGCTCATCATACCATGCAGTGCGCGCGAGTGACAAAAAAACGAAGAAAAAGGGTGAAAAGGCAAGAAAATGCGACATTACGTTGGTCTTTGTACTCCATTTTTGTCACTCGCTCACATTTTATGAGTTATAAACAAAACAAGCGTAATAATTACTTGCGTGTGTGACGCACATGTAACGCATGCTACACGCAGATTTGTTACTTACGCTCATGTGGAAGGTAAAAAGCAAACCCTAACATTCAATTTTTATTGCCGTTCCGACTTCTGAAAACTTAGGATCCGAATTCTTCGGATTCGCTATTGTGAATTGTCCATCCCTGATTGCATGTTACTAGGATTGTCTACGCCTGTGATATGGCTGTTTAGGAATTTTTCATTTTAGATAATGAATCATTTGCATTGACATGAAAGTCCATGCGTGAAGCATAACCGTATTTTGTGCTATTTTTGGGCTTTGGATTTGACAAAGCATCAAAATGAATGGGGTCCCATGTGCTTCATCCGATCCTGAAATGAATCATGTTTCATGTAGTTGGAGCATACAATTAGGCAGTTAGATCTTTATAAACAATTTAAGAAATAAACGAACTTGGAGCTATATGCTCTCCCTTGATGTATCTGAATGCTGAATTTGAGGAAAGTAAGCATTGTTGAAGAGTCTGAAATCCGGCCCAAAACTCTCCTCAAATTGTCTGCATTCGCAAATCTTAAATGTCCTTCTTACGTAAGTGTATTTGCTTTTCTGTATATATTAGAAAGGCGTTAATGACATTTGCACACCAGTGCCCGACTGTGTTGGGCGGATCACATACAAAAGCAAAAAGATGACCGCCTACCAGAAAATCTCCTCTACAGTGCTTTGGCAGTTGTCGATCATTCCACTGAAGCTCAAACCCACTTTTAGGAAGTGCTCAAACGCGACAAGGAGAGCTTCATTATTTCGCCTGACAAATGGCAGTCAATTGCATGCAATCTCGATAACTGGCGTGCAGCTCTTTCAAGCGGGAAAAACAAGTATTTCCAAAATTATGTTGATTATTATGAATGGCGTTGCTTCCACCTGCTTTCGGCGAGACAGGCCATGATGAAGAGTTACTAAAACATACACATAAATATACTCCACATGCAAACCAAGAAGTGCCTTGTAGCTCAGTGGTGTGACGTGTTAGTGCGAGGCTCCCCAAAGTTTTTGGTTAGTGCCCCGTTGATACGTCATTATAGTGTTGGTTCGTCAACATAGGTTGAGGTGAATTTTGTCAACTATGCTTATCTACACGCCTACAATTGCAGCTGCCTTTCAAGTACAGAGCTGTATAGGTTCACTTGACTAAAACTAAAAGCATACACATGTTTCAACGTCACTTCGTCATTTCTAGAAGTTGAACTACTTTCTCCAACTGCGACAGCGTAAGAGTTCTTTTACCACTGAAGCTGCTGCTAATTGCAGGAAAAATTTTATTATGAATTGGCAATAGTATTTTTGAATTAACAAACCCGTTACGTTTGTTGAAACACTGAATCCCAAAAGCTTGCTTGGCAACACACGAACAATTACGTGTGTTTGAAATTTGTGGAATGATGTTGTTTGTTACGATATTATCTTGCAAGCATTGAGTGAAATAGTTTAACGTTGTACATTTCATAAAAGTAAATTATAGACTATTCTTTGTAATGAATTTAGATTGCGCTTAAGAAATCTATTTATAACATGCGGTGTTGCATATTATCGAATGTTGTACTGTAGCTTACAAACGTTTCAATACTGCTTGTGGTGGTTGCGCTACCAACAGATATAGAGTACTTTTGCTTTATATAGGGTCTACCTACACTCTCCACCCATTTTGCTGTTGCAAGCACACGCAGCTGGAGTTAAACAAACTGATCTTTTCTCTGCAAAACTGTCAGCACATATTTTTTTAAATAATCCTGTAAAAGCAGTATATAACGAAGAAAAAGTTTGGGACGTGGCTTTCTGGTCTTGTTCTAACATTGCACGGGCACGATGGTATAAATCAATAAAATGGGTTGCTTTATTGGGGTGCAGCCAACATCTCAAAACTGATGCAGATTTTCTTAGTTGATTTATTTGTTTAGACTTGGCATTTAAATATAAATTTTAATGATTTAGGAAACCAAGAAAGAATTAGCTAAATTCTCTGCATGACACGCAATCTCGAAGTTACTGTAAAATAACTTCCCAAAATATTCTAACACGTTATTGCAACGGCGGCAAAAGATAAAAATAGCTGGCGTGACCAGTCACTACCTGTAGCAGCCCCTTTCAAAATCAGATATTATATTTAGGTTACCAATAGTCTACTTCGTGAGCTGACAATCCGAGGGCTTAACAATTTTGCCTCTACAGACTGGTGAATAAATGAAGAACTTTACGAGAAGTTCACTGCCTCTGAAAAACCACGTTAACTTTGCACAGTTTCATTAGTGTGACCATGCCAGTGTTTCTCATCTTTTCAGGCTCGCAGCATCCTGCAGAAGAATATTATAATTTGCGATGCCCAGTGACGAACTCATAGCAATATTGCTGTAAGATTTGATAACATTTTGAAAACGTATTGTTAATGATGTATTGAAAAACGTATTAGCTCTACATTTCCATTAGCGTTAGCCGCGTCGTTTTCGCAACTCCTGCTATTGCAAATAAAACTAACGCTAACTAACAATACTTGCATACTAATGAACGAAATTGTAATGAAATACAACATCAACACGATGGTTGTATGTTCATAAAACATAGGATAGCAAACCCGGAAGGGAGCGGAATGACCTTCTATCAAGTGCGACGCGCAGTATCTTTAAAGCCACGTTTGCGGAAATGTTTACTCAAATCATTTGAACACAATAACTGAGGCAACATATACAAACAACATGTGGATAGAAACAAATATAAAGTCAAGAACGCTGTTGTTTACTGCCTTATGCGATGAATTAGAAATGACTTTGATTTCAAACCACATACAACAACAATGTGGGACAATGCAGTACCATTGTGAATGGACGACTCTGCAAATCCATGCTCTTGCACTTATACACAGGTTTCATTCTGGCATTCAAACTATAATGCCAGAAATTCAAACTATAATGCTTAGCCTTTCAGTGATGGGCTATTACCCTTATGCGATTTCTGCCGAACTGAATCGGCGCACAGTGTGCAAGAGGAGACAGGTAAAAACCTGAGCAACCGACGTTGTGAGCAAGCAATATCATTAATATGACGTGTTAATAGACCGGCGAGCAATGACGAGCCTCTTAGCGCGCTAAGTGTAATCACTGCGCGCAATTGTGCAGTGCCGTCGCTTGGGTATCGAGTTCCATTCCTCAGTTACAGTTTTTCGACAATTTGTTTCACTTGTATTTTTAGTTTGCATTGACACAGTGATGTACAAAATCACACATCGTCCCAAACGCGCGAGGCGTCCCCGATTTGGGTTTGGGGGGCTTTTACCAAGGTTCAGTTGTAGCTTCATCCTCTCATCCAGTGCGAATATAGTCTGTTGAAGCAGAGTGGGAACATAGCATTATTAAAATTACGCCTAATTTTCTGTCGCCATCCTACATTACCTGGACGAATAGAATGGATCTTCCCATTTCGGGAGCGCTTCAAGAAAGTTTGCCGATCACATCTAAATTCGGCTAACACTGCGATGTTAAACATTAGGTCGTACTGATCTGTTACCTGTGAGGAGTTTTGATGAGTTAAACCCCAGCATGTGACCGGTCGGGTGGTGCAGTGGATTGAGCACGCGCCACCAAAGCTTGTAGTGCATTTTCGATTCCCGGTCGGGAAGGCTTGAGAAACGATATTTCCGGCCTACCTGCTGCCTCGTGCTCGGCGTCAATGGGTGGGCACAAGGAAAAGCTTCATGCGCGTGGTGAGACGCCACTGACTCGTCCTGACGCGATCCACTTCCTCCCGGGTCGATTGCGTCAGTGAATCGTTCATAAGCAAACCTGAGACATGATAGACCG
>JGI24022J15233_10001781_pt1 | contig 18890 bp, 9 predicted proteins | sample Ectturendosymbi2_FD_15233 | JGI IMG/M metagenome (IMG submission 15233) | reverse complement strand
CCCCCCAACCGCCCATTTCTGCTTCACCGCCCCCCAATCGCCCATTTTTACCTCATCGTCCTCCTAGAGTTTCTCACCACCCACTTTGGGAACCACTGATTTAAGCCATTCCGTTCAAATCTAAAGCTTGGAATAGTTGGTTGGACGATGTAACTCAAAGAACTCTCTGGAAAAATGCAAGCCCCAAACATGCTCCTTACTGTCATAGTTTATTTTTGTGGTTGTCCTTATGTAAAACCATCTGTTTCGGTTTTCAATAAGTTATTTAAACAAGTAATAAATTTGTGTAGGCATGCGTCAGAGCTACACCAACAGTGTCTTCCTGAGGATGAATAACGGTTCCCAACTAAGGAATTGAAAGATACTATGAAATGACGACATTGTTGCTATACCAACGCATTGTTTATATGTAATTCATGGAGAGACAATCATTTTGTTCAACTGGTCATGTCATAAGAATAGAAAACCGTAAAAGCTTGCTTGAAGCTGCCGAAACAGACGAAACTTGCAATAAAGGTTATTATAAATTACAAGTGATTTAATGCGTGGTACTATAAAGTTCAGTAGTTACTTACGCTGTTTATATTGCGATACCCGCAGTGAATTGGTCAGCGAAAAGAATTCAAAAAAATGATTTTCTTTCTCTTGCCGTGGTTTGTAGAATTTCGAATCAGAAAACAATTTAAGCAACAAATAGATAACATACTGCTTGCTTGCAAGTTGTTATACAAATGCTAGATTAAAAGCATTTGTAATTGATATAGTATTCATCAATTCATAAGGAGCATACAGAACAATTGGTTGTTTGATCATGTTTGTCCTCTGTACAGTACCCACACGTTTCTGATGCTTTCATACCTTATAAAATCAATACACAGTGGTGCGGTCCTAAAAAAGTGGGGAACGCTTCTTCGGTGGAGGAAGAGACAAGATCAATCTGACAATACTGAATTAAATTCTGTTCAATGTTGCTAGTTCATTTGGTAGTGGAATCAGCAGACATTTGTTCGATATGAGCTTTTTTGCAACACAGGCCGCATGAGGGCAACAAGAATGGGATGTTCAAAGTGGAACTAAATCAGGAAATAAGATAACTTACTGTTTTATAACCTTGAATTGCAAGATAACAGCAACTACTTTTGGTGCATGATAGTTAGACAGCATGGAAGGTTTTAAGCAAAAAATGTAGGCGACTAATAGTTGCAGACATGACGTGCAAGAAACGTTAACTTATATTTTTTCATTTAGTGCCTTAATCAAAAAGTCGTCTGCCCGTTTTGACGCACTTCCTTTTATGTGTTATCCATGTAATTGAACTGAGCAATTAGTCACTTCAAACTCTGGCTTTGAGTTTGCAATGTGCGAACAAGAGATAACACATCACGATGTTATACCGAAAACACTTGCAGTTAGAATGCATATGAAGTAGAACAAAATGACTCCGAGCTGCGAAATGTTACAATAAAAAAGATGACAACAAGCCTTTGTAAAAAACGCTTTTCAAATTCAAACAGATTGTGCGGTTTTCAGAATAAATATTCCTTTCAACATTTTCTTTAAAAAGTTGCTAAAACTTACTTTTCCCTCAACTCCATGACTGCTAAACCCTGCTTTCTCTACGATTTGCTCAGCGTGCGTAAGGTGGCGTTGTTCGAAGAACCTGCGGCCAGGCTAAAAGACAGAGTTACTTTTCGGTTGATGCGACATTGGTTGAGAATGACTGATAGCAACAAATTAAGATGAACTTGCTGAAGTTGGTTGATTGCTGTCATTGCGATTGGTGCGGAAACCCAGGCGTTTTCTCCAGTCAGCAAAAGAAAAGAGCAGGGAAGCTATTCCGATGAATGCATTCAAATCATACACCATTGCCAACACAATGACTGGGGATGTTTCCAGTTTGAAAGAAGCGATTATTGTACCTATATCGCTCACAGTTATTATAAGCAATGTAATTAAGCAGCGCTTTATCAGCCTGTAAACTCGCATAGCATTTTTGTATGCAGTTTCACTTCTGATAGTCTTTCTTCTCTGAGAAGGCATTTTCTTCAGCAGCGGGTACAAAAGCAATGCCGCAAATGCCGGTTGGAAGACGAACGTGAAAACCAGGCCAGCACTGGAACGAGCCGACTGTGACACTTTTCCGATGTCACTGAAAATACATCCATAAGGACTTGCGCTCAATGCCATTGTCACAAAATTAAGGAAGAACAGTACAGCAAACGCCACTACCATAACCACAAGCAAGGCCCAGCTGCAAGCAAGACGGATTTTTTTTCGAGGAAGGTGGCACAATGCATTTAATGATTGCAGTGAAGCTTGTCGCAACCACAATCCAAAGTACACAAAGCAGAGAGAGCCTCCATATCCCGACACAGCCGCATAACCCAGAACTTGGCATGCGTCATTGGATTTCGTTCCGTAAAACAGATCGATTTGGTTGGAAACAAGCTTAAACAAAGCACTTGCGCTTGCTAGAATGATGAGTCGTCGCAGCCTGAAAAGACGGACTGGTAAGTACATAACAGCAAACTTATGACATCGCGAAAGAGTTTGACAGGACATGACGTCGGTAACAGCAAATTTATAAAAAAAACTTACCAGACTTTCTGAGAGTTTCTCGACGACCTCCTGGTATGTGACGATCGTCGTTGCGATAGGTTTTTCGTGGCGTGCATTTCCTGTTCACTTCTCCTTGTAATATTTTCATAACGCAGTAGATTGAACAACACGTAAAGTTGTATCATCGTGAGCACACACGTTGCTGTTTGCAGAAGAATCCACCATACTGAGCTGTAGTCAGGCTCGACATAGTTTGATAAAGTTGAGTTTTGATACGATAAGTTATACATTATGCTCCACAACCAGATACGAAACGTTGCACAAACTTATTCTGTGGAAATAAGTTTTAGCTGACAGAATAAAATTGTAATGTTATTTTCCAATTCTACAATCGTATGCAAACTTATCTCGTAACAACAACGAAAAAAAATTATTTAAAAATTACAGGAAATCTAACAAAAAACACAAGTGCAAATGATTTGAATATAATGTTGAGTGTTTTCAGGTTTCATCAGCATAAAATTAAAAATTATGAAATTTGGACAAAGATTTATTATAATTTTTGAAAAGCTGTAAATCTATTCTGTTAGTTTACATTGCATTCTTAATGGTCGTAAATATAAACAAATTGTGACTACGAGCAATGCACGTTCTTGATATTTATTAATAAATACACTGCATACGTGCAATTAAAAACCAACACAAAATCTTTTTTGCACACAGATTATAAACACGCGAATGTCACAAGTTCGAAGTAAATATGGCATAGGCTTATGGCAAGTATGGAACACACAAATGACAACGTTTTGTCCTTAACCTGGTAGATGTAGCGGAAATGTTGTTGGAACACTTAGTTCACCCAGAAAAATGTTTGTTCTAAAGCGTCTGTGTTATCATAATAATAATGACCTTCACAACTACGCCACACTTTTTTCATTGGTATTTGAAAAAAATTGAAAACTTCCGAAAGGCTACAGACCTGCAAGCGTACAAATCAAGAAACAATTCTTCAACGTAGTCATTAAAAACTCGAGTAAAAATTGACAAATTATAGTATTGCTGCCATACCTATACAATTATCGCAAAGATAATTGATACATGTCGTATTGTGTATATTTTGAAGGCTAAAATTAAAATATGTTGTTTTTGGTTTGTTTTGCATGTCAGCTCTACTTGCGTGCTTCTCGAAATAAGCAAATCTAGTGTACTGTTGTGGTGACAATTTCTTTAAAGCAGCCAATCGCAGCGATTGTGTCAAGTTACATTTGTTTACCTTAAAGCTTGGCTACTGTTGCGACAACAGCAAGCATTTAGCTGCGCCATGTCCTTGTTGGTGCGTTTTTATTCTGTCCTCATTTTTACGTTTATTCTATAAATTAACTCACATAAAAACGCAGTTTTAGTGCGGAAATAAATTCAGCAGCTTCGTAAACTGACAAGAAACACAGCTGCTACATAAAAAAGTTGAAACTAATAGTTTTGTTGTCGTTTCTAATATACCGTACTTTTAGCCTACTGTATATCTAATGTGCATTTTAATGACTATTTTGAAAAAGACACAAAACTAAACCTCCCGTTTTCTACCTTCACCTGACATCTATATACTCTCGCCGCAACGAACTTCTGCTTGTGGGGCATCTCGTGGATACACACCTAAACGTTTTACTATAAACCTCTGTTTTTCTCTGCGCTGAACAGCTGCCATGAAAATCAGGATGTGGCTTGCGATAAACACGATGATGAATAAGCAACTCGCTTGGCGGGTTTGCTCACCCGAATGCAAGCAACGTGACATGTGTCGGGGAAGTGGTTGTCGTTTCATGTCTGCTTTGGCCAGTGCATGATTCTCAGGACTGACGGTTGTTTGCTCTGCAGCGCGACCGCTCATGTTCAGAAGCAGAATTCATTCATCTTGTTGAGTGGTTTGCATGGTAAGCTGCCTATCCAGGACAGCTAAAGGCTATTTGTGTGGTTAAAGTCTTTGTCGAAATCTACCACACAGCTTTGTCCGGATTCCGTAACACTCAACACTTCTGCATGATTGATGTTGCACAAATCTTTTTTCACACATACAAGCCAAAACACTCTTTAATTGCGTGTTCACCAGAACGAACTTCAACACTTGCTCTCTGCGGAATATCTTATTTTATTGTATGCATTCTTTGTTTGTTATCTTGAAGAAAAAAATAATACATCTGTACGACATTGCGTGGGCAGGCTATTTGCTTTAATTAAAACAATTTTTACCGTCGGTTCGTCGAAGTTCCACCAAAACTAAGTCTTGTCATACAAACTTACGGCGAAATGAACCATGGCGTAGGCTTGAATATGGTATTAACCTTCTGCCCGTCCTGACATTGAAAATATGTCACCAAAGAAACTGCAGTAGTACCATCCACAGCCACTAGAGATGATTTGAAGTTGTTTTATTAACAGCAGCTTTGAACGGTCAAAGAAGTTGTAAACCCCTGAAGTGTTACTCTTATTTCAGTCTGTGATTGCTTCGAGAAGGGTTGGAAGTGGAACAAACTCACTGAGGTGATGAACGGAAGCGATGATCCATTCTTGGCCACAAATCAAGTCATGAACAGAATGAAGCCTAGCGCGGACACCATCGAAGGTTGCAACAATAACCAGCCAAACAAGGTGACAGCGGATTTGTTTTTCCAGTTGTTAAATGACAAAATCTCCTTTAGTTCATCTCAGATCAAAATAGAGAGCAAGTAGAAATTAAAGTTACTTTTTATTCTTTTGATGTTTTCTGATTAACCTCATGGTACAAGATTGTACTTGAAGAACTACATGCATTACCTTTATTGTAATGACTTTACACTGAGCATGTGCTACAAGTATGGGGGGGAAACAAGGGAGTTTGGAACGTCCGGACCTCCCACTATTCTTCAAAGGTGGTCCAAGACACAAGTACCTCCTTAGTATTTTACTGTTTCTATGTTTTTTTATATAAAGAATATTCTCTTTAAAATTTTGCTGAGTGCCTGACCTTGTCGATAAGGTAAGCTAATTTTTCATCTCAATCTTGTGTCATTTTTCCGTGCACACGTTGATCTGTCTTACACTGATGACCTAACCCAAAACATCTCGGTGACAAATTAATGAACCTTCTGTTTGTAGTAAGGTTGCTCGTGATGGTCTTGTGCACAGTAAAATTTTAAAATGTTCCGTACAGTATGGTTCCAAATACGGATTACTCGCACACGATTTTGGCCCAAGAGTCTAAGGATACAGAGCTATACGAACGCATATGACGAAAACGTTTTTTGGTTCATAAATTACTAGTGTTACTTCAACGTTGGTACTAATCTTGTTTTCGCAAATTGAGTATGAAAATATCTGCTATGAAATTACAGCGAGTGTGGATGCGTTTTCGTATTTCAGGTATTTCAGTCTTCTTAGAAATGGTGTGAAAGAAAACAAATTGCATGAAATTGTGTGAAATTGGGCAAAAGGACATTCCAAGTTTGTATGATTATTGAGGGCGTCACACAACCAGTTAACCATAGGTGAGGACAAGGTAGTACGCCTAGAGCAAACCCCAGATCTCACACTTTAAATTCTTTTCGGCGCCCATATAACTACCGCAGCGCATGCAAAAATACCTTGAAACAGAGTAGGATCCCCAAGATGAAAGCAACGAGGAATCACAATTGTGCTAAACTTTATTATAAACAAGTTTTTCAACTCGGTCAATTGATTTCGAAGCTCATACGTTAAAGATGTTCTCCTCATAAGCACGAAATGGAAAGTGTTAACCGTTCTGTGACAGCACACTCTGAAGTGTATGAATCTTGCAAAAGAAAGCTCCAAAACTTTAATCTGCACAAAGGAACATTTTGATCGGGAAAACGTGAGGTCTTGGCGAGAAGTTGCCCATTTTTGAAGTCTTTTAACACCATTTGTTTGTTCCAGGTATGAATAAGAACAGTGTTAAAAGCCGAATAGATTATAAGCACTGCTGTAGTCAAACGGATGACATACCTTGATTTTTGAAAGGGTGATCGGTGCTCATTTGACTTTTTGCTGTGCCAGCGAAATATTTGCGCTTATGTTACCTAATTTTTCTGAAGTTTTTAACTAGCTTGATTACAGTAAGACAGGTATCTCTCTCAACAAAGCGTTCCCCACTTCTACTACTGGCGCTATATCAACATTTGCCAGGGGAGCAATTCGCCCCTCTTTCTCCCCCGTCAATTACGCCACTGACCACACGCATAATTTGTAAAGAGTTTTTAAAAATTCATAGAAAATGTTTTATACCTACCAAAATGTTTAATGACATGTAGTATGAGGTTCACAACCATCTACATTTTTTATCAAATCTTTAAATTCGACAGTCAAATACAATATCGTTTCTTGTTTGGCCAGGACAATTTTCAACGTACTTGTTTATTTTTTATCTCAGACTCAAGGTTTATATGACATGGATTAGTAGAATTGGATCAATTACAATTAGTAATTGATTACAATAATAGTTGAAGCTATTTTTATCTAAATGTAATAATAATAGTTTGGAACTTTTTGTTTTTGTGCAATTGTAATTTGCTAATATTTCTAAATTAATTACAAGCACATTTGCTTTCAACAACTTCACCGAGTTCGAAGAAATTCATAAAGAAAAACCAGCAAAACATTTGCCATGTAACCTGCTGCAGTTTTGCGAATCAGCAGTGAAATGTCCCAGATGTGTTGTGCGTGTGATTTGGATGGTGCACAAGCAGCGGCCACGCTGCGGTGCTCCAAGCAGTGGCGTAACCAGCCCAGAATTTTTGTTTGGGCCAAATCTTTTGACTTTAAGCGAGCAACAGTATTTAGTTTAGGACACCGCCTCTCAAAGCACGAAATGACAAGATATTCTAGAAAGTTGGGAGGGGCCATATCCCCCTTGGACCCCTGGCTACGCTTATGGCTCCAAGCAAGGCTAATGCTAGATGACGATGTGCTGTGCGCAAGGCATAGAACGTTCTTCCACTTTTGTTTGTTTTGTAGCTTCGCATGCTTTTTCAAGTGTTTAGCTTTGAAGTATTGTAATGTTTGGTGTGTTGATGTATAGTGTTTAACTCAAGAAGAAAGTCTCGTCGCAAGTGGTACTCATCAAGGGGATGGCCAGTGCCGAGTTGGGAGCTTCCTCTAAGGACATCCTGGCTGGCTCTTGCATTCGCTGCGACAGAGTATGTGCCCCAGTGTGGTGCCGCAGCGTTCGCACCAACCTTAATCGGTGTTCCATTAAGCGAGTCGATGCGTGTTATCACTGGCTTCCTACGAAGCACACCCACATCCTTATTGCACATTTTATCTGGTATCACCCCACCTGAGGCGAGGCTCAGTTACACCAAAGACCTCAATCCAAAACTTCTCTTACACGAAACTCTGTACCTAAAACCATTTCTGAAATGTCTCCCCTGCAGAAAACCTCTTCGTTTCTTCGCGGAATTGTTGTCAACTGCCGATACATCCACCACACCAATCCCTCTGGCTTTCCAATCTTTCATTGCCGCATTTGGTCCACAACCACCAGGCTGCGACCTCTCAGAAATGCCTGGGTTCAGCTCAACCGCCTGAGGACTGGTGTTGGCCGATTTGTGGCCAACATGAAATCAATGGGCCTGTGCGGCTCACATTTGTGTGAGTGTGGCAAGGTGCAGAAGACACCAAACATCCTGCATGACTAGGCCTCCATCAAATTTAAACCTCCGTGCCACATCTATGAGGTGGACAATCTTGCTCTTTTAGAATATCTTGTTAACTCAAAGTTCTGACCAACGTGTACTCATGTCCAGTGTATACAGAAAAAGTGTGTTCTCAGCGGAAGAGAGTGATCCAAGCATATGCCAAAATATGATGGATGTTGGTTGAACTTCACTGTTACTCTGGGTTGCAATTTGACGTTCAGCTAGTAGTTTGCCAAGTGTTTTTTTATGGTGGAAGACGGAGCACACAGTCTTCTTAGTCTCCAGTTAGTCAGTAGGGTTGCCATATGTCCGGTATGTTACTGCTAAATTAGGAGAGATCGGTAAGAGGCCGGTATTTTTTAAATCAGTGCCTGAAGCCGGTATTTTGAAAATAAATCTTCTTCGATGTTTGAACAAGTTGTTACTGTCCACTGCTAGGCCGCACTAGACCTCGGGGCAGGTCTTGAACAGCCATTCGCTTGTCTCATAGTCCAAAACCGTCAGGCAGTGCAGTCCATGAGAAGGTCGACAAATTGGACACAGGGCGGATCCAGATACATCTGACATGAATAAATCACACTCATGATCCTTGTCTTCGCTGAATTTTCTTAGTGCTGATTTAACTTGGCTTGATATGCACATCTAATGTCTCTATTGAATTCTTGCCTTCACAGTGGCGAAACACGATACAACCTCAACAACTGATGCTTTTGATTTCTCAATATCCTGAACTTTCTCAATAAAAGCAACCACAAATGATTGCAAATGTCATAATGTGTTAAACAGAATTCTCTCAGAGAATTTCCTAAAAAACATTTCAGAACAACAGTTGGTTTGTCGATTGACATGAAGTATGAATTTGAAGCTGGGTACAATTGAAGCATCCTTGGCAAGCTGCGATAAAGTGATAGCCACCTGGTTACGCTACGAGAAATAATTTTTGGTACGCAATATCCACAAAGTCACAATAGTTTTTTCACTCTTCTTTGCGAACTGTGCAAATGCAAACACATGTAATTCACTCAGCTTAAAAATAATTTAGTCCTTTTCTGAAAAAATACTCCTGTTGTATTTCTTCATTTTTCAGCATTATTGATTAGCTCAGGATGCAAAAATTTCTGTGAATGTTAGTAGCGCGCAGAAATTTTTAGAAGCGCCTACATAAGCTTTGCCATACAGCATTCATATGCATAAAGTGTAAAATGCAAAAAAACATTTGTGCGCTCCAAGCTTTTGATCGAGTTCGCGACCGCATTTTTGCATCCCTGGATTAGCTATATAGTCCACCGTATCATCACCATATCACGGTTCATCAGCAAAGCTAGTACAGTATAATGGCGTCAGCAGTCCGCACTCTAATGCCAAGGTCATATGTAACGATTAATGTGAAAGCATTCTGGCCTTTCCAGCCGAGAATTAATGTAACCAAAACATAGATTAACTCGCATGCCGTCCCATAAACTAAGCTACACCACCAGCTCGTATCCTGTTGCAGTGTAGTAGGAAGAGATTAGCCTACTATATGCAAAAACAAAATATCATAGCCAGTGACGTAAGTGACGGAGGGCCGAGGGGCGAATTCTCTCTCCCTGGCAATCTAAATGTGAAAACCGAACCGCCAATTTAACTGATATTTCGGTTTCAATATTCGTTTGGTTTTCAGGAGGTTGTGGTTTATTGCGTTTTTCGGATTATTTTCCGGTGATTTAGGATTTTAGCATAGCTATCCACATACGGATTCACCATCATTTCTCAATTTTTTTCCGAGTGTTGGCTAGTGGGCCCTGTACAGTGGCCAGTGGGCGCCTTTTTACTACGTTTTCCACCCTGACTCAAAGCTCCAGTTACGCTATACTGATTGTTATGGCTATGTAAAATAAGAAATGCAAAAAGGAGGACATTTTGACATTTGCGAATAGAGAATATTGTCTATTAACAGAAATCCTTTCTCAGCAAAGAATCAGATACTAAAGATCTTATAGAGTATATATTTCGCCTACGAAGCAGGCATCATCAGCTCTTATTCAAATATAATCATTGATTTTTTAAAATAATGTGGGTTAGCTGCTGTCCTCGGAGAATATTTCATTTCTCATGAAAAAAGTGGACATGTACTTCAAAAAGAAGGCGCATGGTAGCCATACCTAGCAATGCTACTCATATGTGGCCTGTGCAAACCTGAGTTAAGCCGACGCAAAATCTACCAGAAACGAGTAGAGACGTAAGCTAACATGTTCTACGTGGCTTGATCTTGCATTCATTAGATTCAGATACCTGACCGACTTTCAGGAAAAAAATAAGTGTTATAGTTATTTCGTCACAATATCAAATATTCTTCAAGTGAAATACTGCTGCATTGTCCGACCGATAATAGCGTCCACAAACAAACTTTAAAAAATGACTAACGACGACTAAGTGGCACGAACATGTCGCACACATGGCTAAACACATTAACATGGTAGAGGGCCCTCTTTCACGGGGGGCCCGGGCCCCTTGCCCCCTCCCCTAAATCCGGCGCTGAAGTAGGGCATTTTGCTAATGCCTAGCATAAGGCTATAGACTCTGCTCACAAAGCATACGTTTATACACTATTTTAAAATTTTTGAAACAAGCATTATGGGAGCTTCTTGAAATTGAAAAGAAAATAACACAAAAATAAATACATTGTAAAAACAGCGTTTTTTACAAAATATCATTGGAGAATCCCGTGTCATTAAATATGCACTTAAGAATTACGACACAGCCTACATCTGTCACTGTTAAAAAAATGGCCGGTATTTTTAGAAAACGCATCCGGCAACCCTATTAGTCAGGCAATTGTTGACAACAGAGATATCGCGGAGATGAGTTCCGTTTCGTTAAACGTAGAGGCCGAGACTGTCAAAGCGACGTCGTCGGCAAACGTATAGCGCGTGGCTGAGGTTTCCGGAATGTTCGCTGTTTATATATTGTACAAACAATGGGCGAGTACAGTTCCTTGTGTGACTCCGTTCCTGGTTCTGAAGGGACGACTTGTTCATAGTAACTAAACTGAAGTCGTGTAACCAAGGGCGTACGCAAGGGGGGTTGGGGTTAACCCCCCACTTGAGCTTGATATTTTACAAAAACTTTATACCTGCGCAAAGGAGATTAATTGTTTTCGCATACTTTTTGCTAGTTAATTTGTCGACTTAATGCAAATAGCACGGAATAAATTTGCATGCAAATTTCAAGGAACATTTTAAATGGGCCAAAAAGTAATAAATAGATTTTTGTGGGATTTTGGATTATCGTCTGTGTCCAGAAACCATCTCACCACTTTTTGCAAACCTTTCATCCACTACGCATGTTTAAGGTTGTGTTCCGCGATAGTTCCCTTTTCGAAACAATTGTCTTTATTTTGTCTGCTAAGGCTGACCAGCGCAAGCGCTGACCGCATTGGCTACGTTGCCAATTTCTGTAGCGCGGTAGAACTATTGCACGAGCTCAAATACAGCAGTTATTAACATAAAAGCATTCGGGTCTTTGATAATGTCTCAGCATGGAAAAGGAAAAGTAAAAGTTTGCTGGACTTCTATACATAATAAAAATTGAAAGTTTTCTTGCATACCTTACGCGCATTCTCAATTCTTGTGTAGTTTAGCAAGATTCGATCTTGCAAACAGGGGTGTGCTCCAGCCAGTCCAGCCGCACACTTTCTAAGCTCGACAGCTCGTATTCGACAAGACATTAGCACAGTCTCATTTTGCCATTGTAAATTGCTCTGACGTGGTGATGAGTGTGTTTTACTCCCCTGTTTTAACATGCAGCCTGATAGTTTTGCAGTTATGAATTGCTGTGTCGTAGCGTTGAGTGTATTTTACTCCGATATTCTCTCTTGTAGCGCTGATAGTTTACATTCAGTGCAATGACATGAAATATGGGGACTGCGTGTAGAAGAATACGCCTATTATGTCAACAAACTTCGCAAAAACGTTGGTGCGGAAACATGAATATGACGTAAAATTGTAACGTCACAAACAGCGCACACCAAATACAAATGACCACCATATGCCACTGAATGAAACACCCCCATGAAAATTTTATCCGTACGCCACTGCCTGTAACTGATTCAACTCCGGTTAGTAACGCACTAGCATACGAAATACCTACTACACAATACAAGGAGACTTTACGTACGTGCATGCAACAATAAAATAAAACAAACACTGAAAATTTTCTTCAGCGACTACTGCAATTTATCAAAACAATACAGAAATGCTGCGGATAACGGCTATAAAAATGACGACACATAAGGATCACGTGACGTCTGAAGTGACCGGAAAGTGTTGTTGGTTGAAGAGTCGCCCTTTTCATCACATACATACAAGGTGTTGCAAACTGTGATTGACAAGGTGTTGCAAGCTATGAATTCATATCTCGTTACGAAATGGGTAACTTGATGCTGACAAACACCTACAGTACTTTCTTTGGTACAATATGAAAAAATCAGCTGGAGTTGTTTTTCCATTAATAAACACAAGTACCTCTCGTATTACCTTTGCACAAAGCCTATTTTTAAAACTGTGGTCATCCTCTGCAGGGGCGTAACGAGGTTAATTGGCGCCCGGGGCAAGAAACAAGTTTAACGCCCCCATGTTCGAAAGCAATTGTACTGTGTTGAAGAAAATATTTGTGACATTTTTGTGACTCTTCGGCGCCTCCCGGAGTCATTCGGCGGCCCCATAGTGATTCGGCGCCCCGAGAATTGTGCCTCCCCTGCTTCCCCGTTACGCCCCTGATTCTTCCGCTAAAACAAAATGTCTCATAAGAATAGTTGCAAACCGCTCTAGGGAAGATCTAACACGCAGTAGTAACTTCGATTCGCTTCTTACCAATAATTACCAACAGTATGACTGAACGCTTTGTGACGTTCCTACAGAAGTGAACTGACGATTCTGCAGAGGTAGAAATCGTGGCAAGGAACACCATGATAGAAGCTTTGATCAAAGCTACTGGAATGTGACGTTGCGCACGGGCAACTTCTTCTGGCGTGCCATCAGACGGAAACGCAGTCGTCACTCTGTCGTGTATCAACGAATATCACGTGTTACCTTTCCAGCTCAGAAGATGACTTACAAAGTGAAGCGTTAAAGGTCGTGGCCCTTAGCACTGGCGACTGAGTGATGCTCACGAAATCATGATTTTGAGACTGCCATTTCAGTGATAAGCTCATAACACAACATTAATGTGATAATATTGATTACACATCATGTTGCTTTTAATTATTTAGCCCAGTGATTTGAATCAGCAGCAAGCATTTAAGCGCGGTTAAGGTCACTGTAAAAAACATACAAAATTGTTATTGCACAAGCGAGACGGCGTGTTTGCAATGTTTTTTGTTTACGCTAAAATCTTATGGTGGTAAACCTTTTTTCCAGGGAGTGCAACGCGTAGGCGTATCCAGGGGGGGCCAAAGGGGCCATGCCCCAAAAATATTTAGAAAATATGGGCATTTTGTGCTTTGAGAGGCGTTTTTCCAAACAAAATAGTGTTATTCGCCTAAAATTAAACATTTTGGTCCCCAAAAAATTTCTGGGCTGGCTAGGCCACTGGTGCAACGTCCAAATTTTGCTTATCCTTTCCAGATTGCTGACGATGTAATGCAAATGGATGTTCACATAACGCTTTACCCTTTCTACCCCATTAATCTGTGCTGGTTGAACCTCAATTATCAATCTTTTATCTGAAATGTTTTCTACACTTCGGCTATCAGAAATGCTTTTTCATTTTATAAACTGCCCAATATCCATTTTTTCGAGCACTTTCTACAGATAAAACCGAATTTAAGAAAAATCAATGACCAGAACAATATTAGCGGTGAAAAAAACAAAAAAGTTAGACACTCTCGCAAAACTGTTTCAAGCATTGAGAAGTAGAACTATATGTTGACAAGACTATCGGACAACTTACTAAAGTTAGAACACCACACAGGCTTAAAAAAAAATTGAGCAGATGAATTACAAAGACTCGTCACAACAAACGTAGCCTTGCACTTAGTTTTTACTAAGGAGTCAGAACTAAACGATGAAGACATATTCCCACAAGTATGCATAAACGTATTCTGAAAAGCCACATATTTTTATACTGTGTAAAAAGAAGCCTGCATAGGAGTCGTTTGATTAAGCTATTAACTCAGGTAGGCCTGCATTGATCACCATCTCACACGAACAATGGATTTTTCAAACTTGTGGAAACACTGCTACAGATTTAAGCCTACTCATGCTTCTTTTCACACAGTATAAAACTATATGTGGCTTACCGCAATCTGCAATGTCACTGTCTCGCTGCATTAATTGCCAAGATGTCTGTTCAACAGTCACATGCAGGGCTCCCATTCAGTGATTTCAAATAAAGAGATTGCAAACCAAAAACCCATATTCCTACAATAAAACCCTAGAAAGCTTGTGTTACGAACAAAAACATATGAGGGTGCTTGTTTGAATTGAGACGATCGAATACTGATTTAATTATAGTTCCTCTTCCAAATTTTCTTCTGCAGCGCAAACATTAACATTTGGACAAGTTTTTTGTTGCTGAAGACGTTTTTTAGAACACTGGTAATATACACCGTTAATGATATCTCTCACTAACTGTTAGGAGTACATTTGTTGATAAACTAGGAAATTCTGTGCAATCTTGAACTGGAGCGGGATCTAAAATCCCTCAAAAAATATAACCCCTATGCCTTCTTCCTCTAAATGAAAATTGTTTTTTAATTTGTATGCATAGGGAAACATCGAAATTTAAAATTTCAGTTCTAACCCTTGTTTCACCAGATCTTCAATTGGCATTAGAGACAACAACATTATATACATAACCCCGACAATGATCTTATATGACGATATGGAACCGATTGATCATGTTCTGCTTCATCCGATATGAGTTCTTTATCACCTGATGTGCGCATTTACAAAAAACAAAAAAGAAAAACTATTCACGCTGTCTATAATGCAGCAACGAGCATGGAGCATGAGATTCTTGGAGATACGGACCTGGAGACATTCATCAACGATTTCGCGTGTAAAGAAATGCGGCGTCATGATATTTTTCGTAGCTGAATTTTTTTCAAAAAGCACACATTGACAGAGACCAGAATCACTTCAATAACTTCGTTACTAAGTATTATTCGCAATATAACGCCTTTGTAATTACCGTATAATGCGCTGACGTAATAATTAGTTGCAAAGTGCTTGTCGTGATCATGAGGGTATCAGTCTTAGATCAAACAAAGCTCTGTTGTCCAAAAGATCACGGAACGGTTAATAGGTCTTGCAATTAAAAGCTCCCATCGCAAAACTTCAGTTAAATGGCGCGGTTCAAGTTGTTTTTGCGTGATATTTTGTTGAGAACATTTTTTTCTAAACGATAGGCCCTATTTGTTTTGATCTGTGAGAGAGTGTAGATATATCTCTCCTCAATACATATGTGAATGGACGATTGTGCTGTGAAGATGGTCAGAGTATAGTAGCGGATTAAGGGATGTTCTGACTGGGCTACAGTCTAGAAACGTCGCCAGAAAGTCTTCAACAGAGTGGCTTTACGTTTGTGCAGGGGGGCTTGACATTATAAAAATTGACAAAATTCCACTAATTTATAGTGTTTTATATTTCAATTTTTGGGGTTTAGAACATTGTTTGGAGATCTTAGCCCTGCCCTGGCGACGGGACTGCTACAGCAACCAATCCTTTAGACGGTGAAAAAGTGTAATGTCTAGTTGTTAGAATAGGCACCTTTCTAAGTTTCAGCCAGGGACCTCATGCAGCGTCAATACGCCCTTGGTTCAGAGAGTCTATGATCAAAAGACTGTTGTGTAGTGTCACGGTAGCAAAAACATCATTTTTTATACAGTTTTCTGTTTGAACAAATCAACCACATACGAACCGCCGTACATGGTCATCTCTAATTGTCTTTGAAGTGTATGCTGCCAAATCGTGTCTGTTTTGACGTTATAGACCGGTGCTTCTGCAAAGTTCAAATGAAGGCATGTGAAACACTACGAAGTTGCGCTAAATGTTTAGGGGACCTCGTGGTCACAACTTTGCCCGGGGCCTCGCTTTCATTTAATCCGGCCCTGATTAAGGGTTGTGGTTTTCAACTTTGGACTTAAGCGTTTTAGACAAGATTAGGCTTTGGGCAATATTGATAAAAATTATGAAAATCAAGATTTGAAGTTGGGATGTTAATGTGGCAAAAATATTACCTCTGAGCAGGTGCTATTTCATATCAAACTGACGCTTTTCCACATCCCGGGTAAATCTTTTTCTATTTGAACAAGATTTACATTTGAATATAGAGGTTCTATCTGATTAAGATTTCAGGACTGTGTGGCGGCTAGAAGATGGCGCCACATGTAAATAAATGGTCACCGGTAAATGGTGCCCATAAGTAACAAGTCACTGTGATAGTCACCACAAGCGAATTACGTAATTATATAATCATAGTGAAACCTAGTAGTGGTAGAGTGAAGTCAGTGATAAATCTAAATTGCTGCTGGTTGCTTTGCTGTTAGTTATTGCCCCGAATTGCCATCTTTCGCTTATGCTTGCCTCAGTAGTTCAAGGCGATGCAGTCAACTACAACAACTGACGATGTGTACTTCTACGTCAAATGGATTGCCTGTTAAAAACTTTGCCGATTGATCCAACTGCGTCACCTTTTCTGAGACTAAATACTTGAATATGGATATGTGTACAAGCCAGAAAAATTATGAAAGCAGGGGCTGTTAACATGGGCGTCGGAAGGATTTTTTCCAAGGGGCGCATTAGGGGATTTTCCAAAACTTTTCTAAGGGGGCCAAAAGTGATGAAATTTATTTTTCCCACGAGAAACTAAAAAAACAACCTTTTTTGTTAATATTTTTAATCCAGGGGGCAAGTCCCTTCCTTCCGATGCCCGTGGTTGTTAACCGTAGCCTGGGTAGGTGCGTTATTTCCTAGAGTAGGTGATGAGTGCTTTTCCAACAGCAGAAGCGGAAGAACCTGAAGAACTGCTCTTTCTGCATAAAGAGGGTTTACTCAAACCCTCCGAACTGCGTATCACAAACGGTTCCCTTTCAAAACAGACCACGTTCATAACAAACCGCGTTCATAACAAAGTGGTCTGTTATGAACAGGTCTGTAATGAACGCGGTCTGTTTCGAGTGGTCTGTTATGATTTGCCTAACAGCTGTTATGAACAGGTCTGTTTTGAAGGATACCATCACAAACGCATCCATGGCAAACTTGCACTAAGCTCTATCTCAAGGGTGACCAACCTTTTCAAAACTGAGCTACTTCTTGTGTACCGATTAATGCGAAGGGCTACTAGTTTGATACACACTTCTGAAATAAAAATTTTGCTCAATTTACCTTCAATTATTTAGTATTGATATTCGTTAATGTGAAGACATTGATCAGGGTAATGTTAGTTTTAGAACAGGCCGCGGGCGACCTACTTGTTCCTTGCGGGCGACCTGGTGCCCGCGGGCACCACTTTGGTGAGTGGTGACCCCTGCTCTATCTGTAACCTGCGCCACTTCTGTCAAGACCAAATAGATAAAACTGATTTTAAATGGTTCTACCCAGGGTTGGAGGAAAGTTTTTTCCATGTGGGTGGGCACAAGCCAAAGCCGAGTACAAAGCAAGCATACTCCAACTGCAATGTTAGTTGGCCTACTGTTTTATCTACCATCGTATTGTTATTACATAGGCCTATTACTAATCCAATGCTCGTAAAAACGAGTGCTAAGCCAAGTACACCCTATTCCTCCATTAGCCTACTGGTTCCACTCACAAACAAAAATACTGCGCACAACTTCAAAAACGCGACCTCTATTTGCAATGTTGAAGAGTTGACATACAGTCAATCTCTTGATTGTCTCTACCAATGTAGCCTTTGTGATTCGTCTTGGGCATTTACAAGCTCTTCCACTTTAGCCTGCAAAGGCACAGGAGGAGATGGGCTTGCTTGCTGCATTATTTATGATGTCCCTACTTGCTGCTTCGGATGTTTCCGAACTAACCTTTTGCAAATCTTGGATAACTACATTTTACTGTGACTGTGGTCAGGGGCGTAACGAGGTTAGATGGCGCCCCTTTTGGGCCGATCGGTTGCGATTGCGGCATTTGTTGGTAAAGCGCGGCGTAGCACGGACGCGCCTGAAGTTAACTTGTTCGGTCGAGTTTGAATTAACTTGTGTGGTCAGTTGTGACCAAACTGCTGTGTTCGTTAGTCAGAAGTGACGATTCCATGCTTCAGATTCGTTGTGGTTGTTAGGCTTGGTTCACTTATATTTCGTTGAGTTTCCAGCTATTCTTTTCTGTACTTTTGTGAGTTATTAGTTAAACACGTCTTGGTCGTCTTCGGTTGTCCTGGCTGTCTTTAATCAATACTCAAGCGTGTACTTCGCAAAGGGAGAACATTATTATTTTCTATTATTGTGACGAGCGGTTATCCATTCCAATTCCCGCGAGTTAGCGTCACAGTAATACTCATAACTACAGTAACAATGTCAACAGAGACCATCCACCAGATACTGGGGTTGGTTGACCAGATGACCGCCACGGTCTTTCGCCAATCCTGTATGACACAGCGCCCGTCTTTGTTTACACTGATCAGCTATTGTGCCATTGTGTTTTCATTTGC
>JGI24022J15233_10001777_pt1 | contig 18896 bp, 12 predicted proteins | sample Ectturendosymbi2_FD_15233 | JGI IMG/M metagenome (IMG submission 15233) | reverse complement strand
TCGAAATTTTTTGGAAAATTTAAACTTCATTTGAAAGAACATGATTAAAGTACCAGCTCAAAGAAAGTGGTTCGAGCCTAGGTCTGCTGCCATGACACGGTTTGAATAAAATGCTAAGCTTTGTCTTGTCCTTCGCAGTCAAGCGGAATGTTCCAAGTTTAGTATGCGAGTGGTGCTGGGTTCGACTTTCGCCTTTGCAGCTTTGATGGCAGTAGTTATGCGTCATACTTTTGATGGGACCGGTTTAATTCTTTTGTGTTAGTGTTTACGCTTTAGGGTTTCGTTTCATTAAACTAAAGTAAATGTTTTCTATGTATTAATAAGGACAACTGAAAATTACGAGTTTGATAAGACTAGGACTGCTGGAGTGACTGGAAACGCCACTAATTATAAAAACAGCCAGGGCGACAATCCCATATGTTCAACCAGATATGAAATCTCGCAGCCCTCCCGGCCAATTTCACCACGAGCCGCCACTGGGTACGTGTATTTTCGTAACAGAGCCTCAAAGGTAGGAATATTACATTGAACCTGTTGACTACTAACACTCGCTCTCCAGGGCAGGTTGCATAGAGCTCTGCATCCAAAATTACATACCACACGCAATTCTGCATGCATGTCTTCCTGAAATTACACCATAAATGTGATGCATGCATGGGCGTACAAAAGGAACGAAAACGTACGTTTTTAACTGCATTTGAAAATCGGAAAAAGGAGGTTTGCAACTTGTTTTCTGCACAATATTGATATCGCAGTTGTCTCTAAATGTCTTTGTAATCTGTGAGCTCAGTATCCAATACAATCCCCATATATTTGTATTGGTCAACAGATTTTACGTATTGACCACCCAATTTCAGTAATGGAGTGGCAGTGCTTTTCGCACTCTTAGACTTACGTCATATTAACAGTTTTGTTGCAGTTGAAAATAATCCCATGCGATTCTGCATACGTCTGGCAAACATCTAATATTCTTTGCAACCAACGCAAACTTTGACAAATCACATAAATATCATCAGCAAACATCAAGTGCTTTAATAAGACTTCACCAATATAACACCCTACTTTAATTTTGTTTAGTTCATTGGACAAATCATCTAAATAAACAGCAAACAAGTGTGGACTCAGCACTCCTCCCTCTCTAACACCATTAGACACATGAAACGGTTCAGAAAAATGCTTGGCCCATTTTATTTGCATCGTTTGTTCCTTGTACCAATGTTTCAGTAGGCGCACAAAACACATTGGCACCTTTATTTGAATTAGTTTCTCAAATAATTTCATGTGTAGTACTCGATGGAATGCTTTCGAGGCATCTAAAAACACAGCATACACAGATGAACCATGGGTTACAAAGTATGAGGCAGTTTGCTTCAATAAAAATGTACATTGATCAGTACTACGACCATCATTAAAACCAAACTGATTGTCTGTGTTACCGAGGAAGGGAGAGATGCTAGATCATATGAAGTGCTCAAGTAGCTTTGACACCACTGTGGATACTGCCTCTGGTCTGCAATTTGATGTCAGACATTTTTCCATTCATGTTTTTTGCATATGGGAACTATTGTTGTGTTTAAACAGGAATTGGATATATATGCGTGAACAATACACTTATTAAACAGTTCGCTGAGACAAAAACGCAGAGATTCATCTGCATACAGCAAGTGCTCTGCAGAAATACAATTAGGCCCTGGAGCTTTGTTTAAGGGCTGTTTTTGAAGAAGTGATGTCAAGGAGACAAAAGAACACATGGGCATTTCAAGACCCAGATAGTTCTCCTTGCAGTTGTTGTAGACCCCCGGGGCCAGGGTCCACACACATTTTGGGGATGTAAATGTTCCTTTTCAAGTTTAATTTGTTTTCCTGTTTTGCTGTTGACTTCATTCTAAGCGGCTTTCTATCATCTTGACGAACAAGAAATATTTCTTGCATTATGTTGTATTGTCAACGGTGCAAGGCCAAGCGGCCTCGCCTAATATTATTACCAGTCAGAACTTCCTGTTTTGATCACTTCACAGTTAAAAATTAAATTGATACCAGAATGACAGTACGGAGATTCGTAGGAAGGCGATCTGCAGAAACGCCCTTTTCGAAACGTGCCTTGTTCGAAGAGAGCGAAACTTACGTAACAAGTGTTTTTAAGATTTTGCAAAGCTGCGGTGCGAGAACGGCTCTTGCCGGAAAGTCTTACGTCACAAGCTTTTCATCAAGTGCAACGTTTTCCTGTCACGAACTGTGGTTCGTACACGTTTGAAGCGTTGTAAACAACATCTCTAAGTATCAAACTCCAATAGATTCATCCACATTGTGACGCTACGTCACCATACAGTCTATGCTGTGTTCCACAGACTCTGGAGACCCATTGGCAGAGTTTTCAGAGTTTAATATTCCCTTGAAATAGTCTTTCCACACTTTAACAATCTCTGAACCACCATTTGCCCCTCCTAGCTCCTACCAATGTTGGTAGTGTTGGGGATCTGTTTTTGTTATTGACCTTTTGCCAAAATGACTTCTTGGTTTTATCAGTCTGTAGTGCAGCTGCTAAGCCATTGGCCTTGTGTATTTCAACATCTGAGCGGTATTGCCGCAATGAATATTTGAAATCTTTTTTTGTGTTAGCCATGTTCCTGTATATGTCACCAGTCTTGGGTCTACTCCAGTTTACCCATAACCAGAAGGCTGCCTTTGCAATTTGGTGATTTGATTTGACCACCGAGTTCCAGCCAGGAATGTTAAATTTACCTTCATTTTTTTACCTGTGGTTTTAATTGTAGAGGATGCAGAAGCCAGCAGAGCACTGGTCAGCTCTGCATACAAGTTTTCTATTTCTTCCAGATGTTTCTCATCTGTACAGTTTTGACAGTGCCTAACCTCAGTGGGCAATTGCAGTTGATCAAGCATGTTTTTGCTTTCATGGTAACAGCCCTCTCTTTCCTGGGCTGTAACCTTAAGCCAGTCAATTCGACTTGTCTGGAGGTCCACCACCTCATCATCAAGTTCAGGAAGGTGGGAGCACTGAATGCTGACTGCGACAGCCCGATGATCAGAACGTATGCACTCGGTTAGCACATCAATATTGAACATTGCTTGATGCACCGAAAGGGATGAGACAAAATGGTCTATCCAAGAAGTTGTGCTGTGTGCATCACTGATGTATGTGAATGTTTTCTGGGGTGGTAGTGCATAATCCGAAATGATAAAATCATTTTCAATACAAAAGTCTTCTAACAAACCACCAAATGTATTTGTGGCCTCATTCATCCAGTTGATTGTCTTCCAGTTCAATATTGTCTACCCTGGAGTCGTTAATGGGCTGGTTGGCGTCATACGTTATGTCAGCTTTATTCAATCCACACACAGCATCATCTCCTGATTCAGCGTCTTGTCCACCTGAACCTTAAATGTTTGCAGGTGTGTCCACAATGCCAGTCATTGAGCCTATATGTAAATATTTTATTCTCACAGATTGTTTCATTTGACTAAGATCTTGTTTGATGCTGGATAGCTTCATATCAGTTTGATTGATCTCTGAACGTATATTTGATAGCATTTCTGACATCTGCCTTGCTGATTTTTTGTCTCTTCTGCCAAAGCCTGCAGTTTTTTTCTGAAAGATTTTAATCAGAAGCAAGCAGATTGTTATCCTCATCACATTCACAGCTTTTCACTTCTGTTTATTGTTCTACTTCCTTGTTAACTGTATTAGTTTGTGGTAATGAGATGCTGCGTCAATATGTTTAAAATCAAGGGAAGGAAAGTCAGTATTTTCAGTCACCAGTCTTATTGAGTTACTAGGGTCAGCATCTAGTTCTACTATCATATCATGAATGCCTTTCAATATTTATCTTGCCTTTCCCACACCTTTTCTTTTTATAAGCCTTTTGTCAGGAGCAATTTTGTTGTGCAGCATAGACTTAGCCCCTGAAATTGTCTCCTCATTGTAATAATTCAGCGTCATTTGAAACGTTGAGTCTAGAGCTGTAGATTTTTATCTATGTTTCACAAAGGATAGCAGCGAATTAACTATAAATATAGAGTTCTCATCTTTGGTCTTTGCTTTTGCCTATGATTCATAAAGGATAGCAGTGAATTAACTATAAAATGTGGAGTTCTCATCTTTGTTTTGCCAATAACAGAGTTATCCCGATCAAGTGATCTTGGTGAGTGACCTCTAATAATGCTTGTGAACCAGGTGAACAGTTGATTGTGCTTGATATCGATGACGACGAGAGTGATCCTGTCGGGTGAACTCTATTGTTGGCTGCTGCCACAGTGTGAAGGTTTGCGCATATGTCGCTCGGGCTTTTCCGATCGCAACAAAATTATACTGATGTTTCCGACAAGCTTTAATGTCTGTTTTGCGTTGTTTGTGCATTATGTCTTAAGAGTACTATATGGCTTTTTGACTTGTTTTGGGACAAGGTTTGGATTTTTGGTGAAGACAGGCCAGTAACCCTGTCAAAGCAACAAACTGTTGCAGTTGACTGCATCGCATTGAACTACTGACGCAGGCACAAGAGAAAAATGGTAATTCGGAGCTTTAAACTAACAGGAAAGCAACCAGCAACAATAGAGATCCCTCACTGAGTTCACTCTACTATTACTAGGTTGCTCTATCATTATATACGATAATTCGCTTGTGGTGACTATCACAGTGAATTGTTACTTATTGGCACCATCTAGCGGTGACCATGTATTTACACGTGGCGCCATTTCCAGGCCGCCACAAAACACATTCATTTACAGTATGTCGCTGTCGCCAAAGTTTAGGGTAAGGGTTTAGGGTTAGGTTTAGATTAGAGTTTAATCCACAGAGTATTTTCTAAAATATTTCAATGTCTTAATTTACTTTGGAGATTGTTTAATTTAAAAAAATAGACCGACCCACGACTCCACTTATGATTACGTACGAAGAGCAATACCAACTCCCTCACTGAATAAAGACAAGCAGGCCACCCGTTTGAAAGACTTTTGCAATATGAATTAATTAGTAGACTGCCGTACGCTAAAGTGTAAATATTCTTGTTTAGGGGCTGTGCAGATAAATAAGACAAAAATGCTGGTAAAAGCTACTGAAAATTGTGTAGCGAACCTGATTGCTAAAAGCATTACTTCCTCCAACATTGTTGTACAGACTCCTGCTGTTGTTCTGAATACTGTTCGTTTACAAAGTTCTAGAATAGACTGTGCCTGTCAAGCTGACATACGGAACTCATATTCTGAAGATTGGTTTGAGAAATTTATGGAGTGTATAGATATGGCGGAAATTGAAACTGATGTCACGTCGACTGAGTCGGAGGATGACGATCTATTGCTTGATCAAAAAAACATTGTAGTAGAAGCAATTAATTCTATGCGCTTTGATTGGCCCCAATGGCCTATACAGAGACTACAGAGTCAGTTACAAGACAAGGGGTTAAAGTTAGAAGTTTTGGAAGCTAATCCCATATTTTCAAAGCATTTAAGCAGAAATTGCATAAGGAATTTAGGTGCTTCTTTCCATGTTATAGCTCACTTCTTCAGTAGGTAGACATACACAATATTCCTTGGCAAGTAAGGTATTTGTGGGAATTTCTTGTAAACACACAGACTGACGAGAACACTTATGAATGGTGTAAAATACTAATTGACAAGTAACATGGAAGAGATCCAAGAACAAAGTGAACCCAACTTGTCAAAGCAATGAAGTCGTTTTAATTGCGTAGTGTTTGAAAATGTTGAGTGAGTAAAACCTTGACTGTGGAACGATGAAGCTGGAAGCAGTTGCGCTGAGTTCTACAAGCAACGAGTTTAGTAACTAGCGATAATATTTGTGCTTTATAACCTGGTTATTAACATGAATCCTTGATTGGAATTGACATCTGATAATGGAGCCACAATCTTCTTTTAAAGTAGCTGTTTAAAGTTGAGCATAGTATAGGAAAATTCAGTATTATATTAACTCAACTGGTGTAGGAAACGAACGTTCCTTGTTAGAATTACATGTGACAACCATCGTTGCATAACTTCCTTTGGTTTGTTTTTCAGTTCAATTTTAATATATGAATATGATTGTTTCATCTTATATCGCTGTAGATATGCCTTTTGAGAGTTATACAGGATTTAAGGCGATAAATATTTAATTATAATACATAACTAACTTCACTTGGCCGCGGGTATCGGAAGATAGTCGGACAATTAGTTGGTGTTTGTACATTTGCAGAAAACTCTAGGAATTGAAACCTAAAGTAAATAAAAAATGGAAAAGGAGATTAAACGGGCAGTAGAAGTCAATAATTGTGTTAGTAATAGACCAATGTTCTCTGAGAATCCTGAAGAAAAATTGACTGTTTTCTTAAAGTCCAGACAAATAGAGTCCGGTAATCCGGATAATTCACTGTCTACAGGGGATGAAGAAACAAAGAAGAAAAATAAATTCATGCCGTTTTAGCAATATTATGCAAAATACGTTTTGGCTTACGTAATCCGCTGCAGATCTTGAGGAGAAGATTAAACTGGTCGCATCTTGACCTGAATGTTTTCGTAATTTATCCACGATTATTTAGCGAACTACAACGCCGAATCTACAATAGACTTCGCCGCTCTAAGTACCGTAAATATGCGTTTTTGATTAAATCGACAACTAAATTGGATTTTGAATGGCAAATTGACATAATGTGGGACATATTGGAAAATACTAAGCGTAGTCATGGAACGTATCCTTTACTGGCAGACTTGCTCAGTAGCTAGATTTAAAAATATAAATTGTGTTGCCATCATAAAAGCTTCAGAAATATGTCACTGTGTTATGCTCAAACCATCATTGTGTCAACTTTCGTTTGAAAAAAATGTTTTGATCATTTGTGAAATGACTTGAATGTGGTAATTGTACGCGTTTTAGCGAAACTGCTTATTTATATGTTCCGTTTAAAAGAGTAAAACCAGATTTGGGTTATGTGTTGTTACTGTATGTGGTTTTAGCATATGACCAGAAAGAAAGAAACAACTTTTTATATATATTTTGTGGTCCATTCGACCATGACCGTTGAAAGATAAGAGGATAACACACAGTGCAAACTTCCTAGGCAGTGCATGTATATAAACAACATGATAAAAATGCCCACGCTTGCCTCAGGAAAAGAGTAGTGATGTAAATATTAGAAATCTTCCTTTCTGTACAGAAACTATAGACCAATATAAAAATCACGTTTAAAAATTTAAAAATGACCAATGCAAAGCTTTACAATATTTTTGTGATTCCTATAATTGATCAACCCCCTAACAGAGTTGCTTTATTATGGACTGCGATCTGCCAGTTACAACGAGTACATCACACTTCATTTGAAAAAATATTTCTCTTGCAATTTTTATGTATATGTTGTTCTACTCCCTCATCCTGTTGGAAAAAATTTAAATAAGAATAAAAGTGCTATTGCATTTACTAGCCTGGTAGATGTTTAGCTATTTTTGAGATATCAGTATTTTACTGTAATTTCGTGGTGCTGAAAAGCTGTTTTTGCAACAAGGTGTTGTAGTCACTTTGTTACTATTAATGTCGACGTCTAATTCTTTTCTACCTTTTTCTCTTGAAGGAAACAAATACAGGAATTAAGGTCGTGTTTCAAAGTAAATAGAATTTTGAAAATGTGGTTGATAAAGTACATGACGAAACCGTCGAAGTAGGCGCGAGAAACCATCACACTTTATGAAATATTTTGAAACAATGCCTACTCGATACGATTACAAGAAAAGTGGAACTATTTTACTGTCTGGTATTCAAAGGTTCAAAAGTTCCCACAACTGAAGAACTACGACGAAAGATTATCAACTATTTTATACATCATCCTGAACTCAAACCTCAGAACAGTGAACCTTGGTACTGTTCCAAGATATCACCTGGTTTTAATCATGAAACTATGGATTGTTACCTCATATTGTCACCGAAACCATTGAAGAAGTCTGATTGTTCAGACTGCACCATTCGCTATTCAAGCATCGAATTGTACAACTTCTTTAAGAAAGGTGCTCCTATTCCTGAAACCACTGGAAACCCACCCAAAAGATTTAAGCTGGTGTGAAAAGACCGATTGCATCACACCCACCAGACCACAGTACTCTTACAAAAAGACAAGGAAACACCTTAATCCTTGGTACTTATTCATTCATATGTATTATGAACGATTATTTGTTCATGTTGTTCTACATCAGTTCGATACGATTCGGATATCATCAATTGTCCTTGGATTGTGAAAAAGTTTTATAAAAACAATGATCCGAGCTCTGGAAAACCTTGTTTTTATATCAATAAATGAGCTCGTTGTGCAACTATGCACGAGATTTTAAGATTAAACCAAATAACTACAGTCCAATTGCATATAACGCCGATAAAGGATCTGGTCACAATTATCGTGAGTTATTCCTGCTTTTGTATTTTCAATCATGCTTCTTGATGATGCAACGCGTATTGAAATTATACTCGTATGCCAACAAACTACGAAACCTTTCGATTTAGACAGCCAGCTGTAAGCTGAATAGCAATAAGATAACAAAAAGGTATAGATGAGGAACTAATAATAGAACCTACTAATAACATTATCGAAGAAAATTGCTTTTGTTTTGAAACCCCAAAACCGTAGATATTTTGGTTGAGCAAGGTAGCTGGTCAAAGTCTAGCATGAAAACTGAAGTCTAGACAATACTACCGACTGAACGCTATGAGTTAATAAATCGCTCTCGAACATTCATGTTGACATACGTCAACTTGCATTAAGGTTTCCTACCTTTAGGTTAGCTGCTTAACATTTAGAAAAAGCATATAAGATAACCAGGCGATCTAGGCTGGCACCAAGAAACAGCCAGTCTTGCACCGCGAAACTGATTGTAAAATTGGATCCTTTTTTAAGCCATTTTTAATGGTGGGAAATCTAGAAAAGAACAAAAGCCTCTATTTGCCCTAAGCAACCCTTAGTCCCTTCTCAGGTTGAATTTTATTTCACTAAGTCATCATCGATGCAGGAGAATTGGCACCTGTCGGTTCTGAATATTAGTAAAATCCCTGAACTCAAAACTACAATACTATTATCTCAAGTTTCAAAATGACATGAATTTCAGAAAAAGAATAGTTTAATGAAGGCGAAGTAAGGAGAGAACCAACAGAACCAACTAAAAGCAGAGAAAAATAAGTAAAATAAGAAAATGAACATAAACAACAGAGGACTTCATTTGCTCCGAAGTCTGATGGCAGTAGGTTCGGTTTCAATAAACTGCCTCCCCGAAGTCTCAAGGTCCTTTACAAACCGAGGTAGATCCCAAGAGCTATGGGTACGGAGTTGTTCGGGAAGCTGAAGCGAATGTAGGTCCAACTGTGGTATTGACGTCTTCTTCCCGTGAACCACACTAAACGAAACAAAGCGAGGTCTGATGGAGGTATTGCCCCGCTGTACTTGAAAATACCTTTAGGCTGTTTCAAGGCAGAAATGGGATCCAGGTAGCGACCCTGAAGGGCTAGGATCGTTTCATCTTGAAATATTTCTTCGTCAATCATGGTCGATAGCAATAGTACGTTTCACCAAACTGCCACAGTCAATGACGAAAATTTGAATGTTGATGTAGGCCCTTCAGATAGGCAAATGCAACCCCAGGGGTACATGTACCCCAGGTTGGGAACCCCTGCTGTAGAGTGTAGAGGCATCAAAGCTCCCAGTAATAAGGGATAATAACAGATTTGCAACAGGCAAAGCATGCAACGAGTACAAAACACTTTGTCAATTGGGACTGGTCTGTGTATACTCGGACACAAATGTAGCTTTCCAAACAGAAATTTTTTAAAGTCTGGTCGCAAGAAATAACAAAAAGTCCTCCGACATTGACGGTAAAACCAGCGGCAGCCTTTCCAGATATTGATTATATTACCGCTATCTTGAGTTACGTTTCTGCTACTAACTGTTCTCCGAATCGTTTGAACCTGTGATTGTTGTTTTTTCGCTGATTTTCTCATGGTAAGAGCGCAGCTGGTAAACAACTACCAGATCAAATTACGCAGGCAACTTGGCAATCTTGGCAACATTATATATACAGTATAACCATGACAACGATGTTTTATTAGGATGTGAAACCGACTGAACACGTTCTGCTTCACTCGATGTGCGCATGCAAACCCAGTTATCTTTATATTGTTGAACACTTTGAAGTTGCTGATGAATTTATCACGTCAAAAAAACGGATTTAATACGATCTTTCACAACTAACCCAGACACCCAGGTCGACTAAGTAAATCAGATCTGGGTGAAAAAAACCCACAGTGGGAGCCTTGGTTACAGGCGGAAAAAACGCCTACTACCGTAACTTGAAGTGAACGTTGGAAGATTTATTGCCGTGTTGTTGATAAGCTATAAAGGCCAACAGTAGAACAATCCGCTAGCAAGTTTTGCAACTTGCTTCTACAGGCAAAGGATTGGACATGAGCGAACTGCAATCTCATCGTTGCATGTTTAAACAAATCAACTACACGCAAGCCGCTGTTCGTGGTCACCCCCAATTGTCTCTGAAGTGCGGGCTGCCAAATCGTATCAGTTTTGACATTTTTGACCGGTGCTTCTGCAAAGTTGAAACGAAGTACATGTGAAAGGTTACGTAGTTGCGCAAAGAGTTTAGGGGGCCTCGCAGTCACGACTTTGCCCGGGGCCTCGCGTTCATTTAAATATTATCGTGATCGCGACTTTGTCCAGTCGGTGTGATGCACGACTTTGTGCAGTAGGCGTGATGCACAACTTTGCGCAGTAGGCGCGATGCACGACTTTGTGCAGTAGGCGTGATGCACGACTTTGTGCAGCAGGCGTGATGCACGACTTTGTGCAGAAGGCGTGATGCATGACTTTGTGCAGTAGGCGTGATGCACGACTTTGTGCAGTAGGCGTGATTACTTAAATATTATCGTGTTCGCGACTTTGTGCAGTAGATGTGATGCACGAGTAGATAATCATACTCATGCCAAAAGACCGATTATTAGAAAAAAGTTACAAGTTAAATTCAAACATATTTGCATTGAACAAAAATATTTACATTCAGTAGTGATTACTAAAACTGGCAGCAAGTCAAAATTGTAGAGAAATCAATAGATGTAGGCCTACTCACTGTAATATCGGAATATAGATTTGTATTCTTGTATCGCTTCCGAATCACAATTTTTCAAAGTAGTGTTTTATTTAAAACAAATAATTATCATCACGGGGTGCCCCCTTGGAATGAGGGGCTCGGGTTAATTACTCCCGCTGCCCCCCCTTGATCCGGCCCTGAGTGCGGGTGCATGCGTGAGTCACCCCTGGACACAGAAGGGCGCAACCTTGCAAAACTTCAAATGAATAGTCACCTTGCAAAATTTCAGGTCTCCCGCAAAGAAGTGTAAGGAAGATCATAAAAAGTGATACACAATAAATCCAAACAGCTTCACTTTAACATGGCGTAAAATGAATGTGATCTCAAAGTAATATAGTCTCAAATGAATGTGGCCTCAAATGAATGTGGTCTTAAATGAAGTGGTCTCAAATGAATGTGGTCTCAAATGAAGTGGTCTCAAATGAATGTGTTCTCAAATGAATGTGGTCTCAAATGAATGTGGTCTCAAACAGGGCCGCAACCAGCGAAAAATTTCGGGGGGGTAAAGTTTTTCTGGCAACGATTATGATGTCATCGATGTGCAGTTAACCATGATGCGACTTTTTTGTTAGTATCAGCTTACCAACATTGGTGGAGGAACCTTTTTCATAGTGGGGGCGATGGGCGTCCGCGGGGGGGTCAAAATGGGCATTTGCTCCCCCTGCTAATTGGCATACGAACCAAATAGGCTATCAAACGAACAGATGAATAAGCTGTTCTGGTGATTATATTTTATTATCAGCCAACGTTTCGCCCACCTATTCAAGTGGGCTTCTTCAGGGCAATGTTTAACACCGTGAATAATAAAAGTGAATGATAAAAGTGCAAATTTCCCGGCTATTTATTACAACGTTTTGAAACATGAGTGAAGCTTATCCGTTGTATACCTGACTTTGAGTTTGTCTTCCTATTGACCGCCTTTGTGTCTGTAGATTCACCAACTCTCGCAACACAGTTTTACACATTTGTTCGCTATTTTTTACACATTTTGTTCTCTATTTTACCCATAGCTTATGAATCAGTTTTTTTCACTTTCCTATGTAGGTATTGACCTGTTTTATTTGTTATACTTCATCATCTCTCAACGTATTTTTAACACCGTGAAAAATTTCCCTGAGTGAAGCTTATGCGTTACCAGACTTTGAGTTTGTCTTCTTATTGACCGCCTTTGTGCCTATAGATTTGCCAACTCTCGCCACACAGTTTTACACATTATTGGTTCGCTATTTCACACTTGTTCTTTATTTTACCATGTACCTTTACGCTATTTAACCGGTTTCTTACACATTATTTTCTGTGACCCGCTGTCTTCATTCTTATAACGACTTGGCCAGCTTTGCGTTTTTTGTCTTTGTACGTTATACTACTCATTGTTTCTTGTTAGTGGTATGCTACATGTTTTGTGGTTGAAAACATTGCCCTGAAGAAGCCCACTTGAATAGGTGGGCGAAACGCTGGCTGATAATAAAATATAAACACCAGAAGAGCTTATTCATTTGTTTGTTTGATTTGAAACCTGGTGACAAACGCTACGAAACAACATGAGCAGCAAAAAGAACAGCAAATAGGCTATGTCTAGAAAACTTGAAGTCAACAGTTTCATTCCGATATTAATTGAATTAATTTTTGCAATGACAGTTTATTTTCCGGTATGACACTCACACTGCACAAGAGCCAACTTCACTGTTTTGGTGTCACGCCGTGATGAGCTGCTTACGGTTCACTCATGTCCGCTCATTATCCTGCAGAGGCAGATTGCGAAACTTGGGAAAGTATTGTTCTACTATTGGACTTTATTGCGTAACAATAACATGCCAACAACAATTCTTCAAAGGTTCACTTCAAGTTGCGGCATAGGTGTTTTGCCGCTTGTGACTGTTGAACGCAGGCATCTTGGCAAGTAATACAGCGAGATAGTTACTGCTGATAACAGTAAGCCAACTAATTTTATACTCTGTGAAAAGAAGCAAGGACGCCGGAAAGCAGAAAAGTGACACGGCTGCTCTTTCAAAAGGGAGCGAAGATGCTTTTTTCATTACAGTATTGTGGGCAATTTCATGGCTTATCAAGATCGAATTGAAACAAATTTATTGCAGCTATTCGCGCAACAAGAAAATCCAGAATGGTTTCAGTCATTTCTGCTATTGTTTTTGAGGTCAATATTGTTGCTGAGCGGAAAGAAAAATATTGGTAACGATTTGCTTGTTTTTTATGAGTTTCCTTTTCCCTCAACTTTTATACTGCCCCCCTGCCCTATCGTTGTTTTGGCGTGCCTGAAAAGAAGCATGAGTGAAAAAGAAGCATTTCTACCAACAAAGCGCAAATTTTGAAACCAATTTTCCTCTAAGTTACGAAAATGCGCAGTACCACCAGAATCGTCGCTAGAAAGTCTTCAATAGGGGGGCTTTACGTCTGTGCAGGGGGACTTGACATTTTACAATTTCACAAATTCAACTGATTTGTAGTATTTAGTACTTCAAATTGGCGAGCTTGGAGAGGGCGTAGCCCACCAAAGTCCCCACCGTGGCTACGGGACTAAGTACCACCAGACCATTTGGGCAGTGAAATCTCATTCTTGAGCACTTGCACTATTCCAAACCATTCTGAAAACATAAAAACAAAGATAACCTATTTGAATTATGTGTGTACCTTGTTCGTATTTTGGTAACGTTTTATACTTATTCTAATAATAATTTACAAGTTTTGTAATTAATTCAAAACTCTGCTAATTCTGTCTTGAGAATTAGGATATTCATGCTCAGTAAAACAAACATTTACTCAGTGTAAATTTGCTTAGAGAGAACCCTGTTTGCAACTGTTGCCATAACATTGCTCATTTCTTTATGGCGCAGAAAGGGTAAAGCATTTCGCGTACGTCAATTTGCGTTGCATCGTCAGCAACCTGAAAGCTGAAACTCACAAGCAAAATGTCGTTTTTGCCCTCCTGAAAACATTTCTGCGGACTCCCACTGGGAGGCACAAGTGCACGTTAAAAAAACTTGGGAGATTTTTTCATTAAATAATTTACCTTAACAATGGGCCGAATACTGATTGTGTTGCTAAACATACTTACAGTAGGCAAATTTCGAAATGCAAAAGAGGGGACCTAGTCCCCTACGGCTGTCACCCCTGCTTACTAATTAAAAGAGAGGAAATGATGATAAATTCAGAAAAGCGTAAGCTCCTTCACAATTATTACCAATCCAATATAATATTTGACAAAAAGCTCAAAAGCTTTTTGGTAACAATTTAGCAGTAGTCTTTTTTAAGTTTTCAGATGTAAAACCAGTAAATCAATCAATCCTAGACATCAGTTAATATAAAAAAAACAAAAGAGTAGGTGACACGTTATACAAATAACACAGTGAAAAATATTCATACAGACCAAAAAATTGCACATGATTGAAGGCAGCTGCTGGACGTGCCTACTAGAAAATCAACTAACTGCTAGATTGAAAATTATACAGCTAACAGGCAACGGTGAGAAAATCCTGCTAGATTTAGCAGCAAAACAGCTACAATTGCCACTCTGTGTAGCAGTAGCCATGATTGGTAGCAGGGGAGTAGTGGGACAAGAACGCCTGGGAACGGCCTTCCCACACCTTTTTCATGTTTTGTTTCAAAATGAGTTTAAAGCTGTTTTGACAAAAGTTGTGAGTTTAAAGCTGTTTTGACAAAATGAGTTTAAAGCTGTTTTGACAAAAGTTGCATTGATTTAAAACATTTCATATTTCAATTTGCGGGGGCTTGGAGCTTTGTTTGGGGGGATAAGCCCACCACAGCCCCCCGTGGCGACGGGACTGGTTTCACTTCACAACTAGCGCCTCATAGCTTGTCTCCGGTTATGTGTTGGAAGTTTTTGGAAACATAGCACATTGACTGGTTAATAGTTTTATCCAATATGACGCAGCACGTATGTGATGAAGTTGTCTTGAGAAGAAGTTCACGTAGAGGTAACGCAGTCTCGAGAAATGACTTTTCATGTGAAGTACATGTTTGCAAAAATTTCGGGGGAGGCAATTTGCCCGTTCCTGGTTGCGGCCCTGGTCTCAAATGACTGTGGTCTCAAATGAATGTGGTCTCAAATGAACGTGGTCTCAAATGACTGTGGTCTCAAATGAACGTGGTCTCAAATGACTGTGGTCTCAAATGAACGTGGTCTCAAATGAAAAAGTCTCATGTGAACGTAGTCGCAAATGAACAGGTCTCAAAAGAACGTGGTCTCAAATGAAGTGCTCTTGAATGAATAGGTCTCAAATGAACGTAGTCTCAACAATAGTGGTTTCAAATGAATGTGGTCTCAAATGAATGGTCTCAAATGACTTGGTCTTAATAGTCATGGAACCCAAACTACAACCAACCTAGTGCTGTAATTTCAAAAGTTTGAGAAACAAAATACTACATGAAGACTATAATCACAAAAATTTTTAGACCATCTTCGAAATAAGTTGGTGTTGATAAAAAAGTTAAATATATCTGTTGTCTTCAGAAATGACTAGTTGACATAAAATATTGTGTCACTCTAAAGACTTTGGAATTTTTAACAATCGAAGTTTCACCATTTTTCACGTTTTCAAACTGCTTCCACAATTTTATTCGATTTCTCTCATAACACGTAGGAACCGACTGTAGATGTTGGTTGAAATAACGCGATGTTGATCTTTGCTATTTTTGAAGTATATTACTTGGAATTTCTTCATGCTTAGTATATTAACATGCTCATGCTTAGTATATTAATATGCTTAGTTGTCCATATTGAGTGATTTAACCCAGCTACATCCAATTTTTGAAGTTGTCTGACGAGGATGTCATCCACTGGCTATGCAACCTGCTGCCTTCCTTTCTAATCAGTTGTTGGACTACGAGTCATGGCTGCGAACTTCTTCACAACAAAATATTTTCGAAAAGAGAGATTTTTTATCAACTAACACATTTCTGTATTCCTTCTGAAATGATCTTACGGTTTGATGTTGAGCCTACGAGCTCCGAACACGGTTTTTAAAACTTCATTGTGGGTCGGCTGAGAGTGTCAATGTGATACGAATGCCCTTGGATAATGCTAGCAACAAGGGTCTTACAAATATGTTTTAACTGTAAAGATCTTTGGTAAAGTGTCCGCCTCACAATTGGAAAGTTGGTGATCGATCCACGGCCACTGAGTGAATTACCGTAGCGCTCGTTGTACAAGGGCGTTCGCCTCAACCGCCCGGACAAAAAGCATTATTCAGGCCAGAGGTAATCGGAGTCACTTTTTTGACTCCTGCTCCTGTTCCAAAAAATGTGACGCCAGCTGCTGCTCCGGGTATCACAGAAAATTTACACTCCGACTCCTCTATAGGCTCCGGAAACTTGAAAGCAATGTATATTTTGCCTTGTGAGGCAAATTGTGAATACCGCTTAAAACACAACACAGCACAGAGGTAAAACGTCCATTAATTGAAGTATCTACAAAATCAAAACAACCTTGCCTGTGATACAGTAGTTGAGCATTAGCTACTGTATGTGTCAGTCAGAACAGAGCTCACCAGTCTGCCGCCCTCTTTCATCCTGACCACCTTGCACTGAATTGCCACTGTCCTAATTTAGCGAGAGAATGGAGCCAGCGTGTTATTCTAACAAGTAGTCTGTCAGTGAAAAACTTTAAATTTGATAGCAGCTATAATCCGGCTCCTGTAAAAATTGAAAACTTCAGCTATAATCCGGCTCCTGTATAAACTGAATATTTCACTCCTGCTCTGGGTCCGGTTTTTCTTTGAAATTCCGACTCCGGCTCCGGTAAAAATCCTACACTCCGGCACTACGGCTCCGTGATCACCTCTGATGCAGGCTTCGGCCTGCCGCCAATTGCCGTCATCAAAATTAACTGATTACAAGGAAACCTTCATAATCGAAACCAATAAACGATTTGAAACTTTTCGTAATGAGTGCATTTCATCCAAAATAGTGTTTCTATTGAAAAAAGCAAGTTTGAAATAAGTTCCAACAGGAAAACTTTTGCTTTACTTTGAGAAACGCATTTGTTGTTATTTTACTGGTGGAAATCAGCTGCTACGCAACGCTTTAGTTCCATTAACAGTCGATAAATGTTTGACGACCTGATATCTGCTTCTAATATTTTCTCTGAAAACGTTTCATCAAACTTGTTGATACTCGGTTTCTGTTTTCTAGTGGGAGTGTCACGAGTGGTCTGCAACGCCCATTTCCGCTAGTTTGCCGTGTGGGCCGCACAGGTGTTTTCGCAGTGAATGCTGCACTGTTGGCAAGTTAATGGCAGCACGGCGTGTGAACTGTCCCCTTGCACCCATCCATGAACTCCGAGAACGAGGCTGCACAGGCCGCAAAAAACGTTTTTAAAGTCTTCCCAGTGATTGTCAACGTTGTCCACCTGACATTTGCAGTGGTCCACAGGGAAATCTTTGATAAAATGTTCCTGCAAATTGCACCGTGTACTGTACAATGAACTTTGAACGGTTGTTCTAGTTTCGAGTAGTTGTTCGTGAGTCAGCATATCAAAGTAAGCCGTCGCACATTTTTTTGAAAAGATGGTCCATGGATAAAAATGGTTGCGAACCACTGGCATAACCGGAACGCAGACACGTAGCCAACGGGGGGATTGCCTTCCAATTCCGAAAGTAGTACCAACAATTTTTAGGTTAGTCAAGCTTTTGATGTGTAAGCCAAAGAAATACGTCAATGCAAATCAACGAAACTGCTTACATAACCTATCCTGTTTCAGCTTTTTGTCGAACCTGATCAAGGCATATATTTTATCAATTTTCATGATTATTTAAACGTGTGTATTGTAAATGTTGGAGAATCCATAACATGGATGACCTTTAACTGAGGTTCAAGCTGCGTGTGGAAGTTGGTGATAATAAAATACATATTTGTTAGATATGTGCTTGTAATCACTAACCGTAAGTAAAACACGGAGTAACGTTTTTCTCAGCTATTTTTGGCGCACCAGCTTGCTGTATCCCACCTAATGGTAATGTAAACTTAATTTCAAGACCATCGCAAAAATTCCTCTCTGATAACTCTGGCTTGCTACAAATACTGCACAACTTACCTTTGTCGTAAGTTGCATCAGCCGCAGCCTTAAATAAACCTCGTAAATATTTGTTTTTGCACAATTTTATAACTAAATGCGTGGATATAACGGTGATATAGGTTCTATATGCCTTGAAGCTCAAGCATTGGCTAAAGAGCAATACAGTTTCAAAGTCTTTTTTATTAAGTAGTTAGGCCATAGACATTCTTTAGCAACAATAGCATTTATTCTAGATCAGGGGTCTCAAACTCAAATTTACCTGAAGACCAAATTAGGACTTACAAAGTAACCCGCAGGCCGCATTGTGACGCTGACGCAACAATAGCAGTACCTGAACCTTGCCAGCCTTTACATCTTTCCTGCATAACGTGCCCTAAGTTATAGGGAAATCATTTCTAGCCTTCTTACTTTCGTTTAAAAGGAACTTGTTGACTCACTAGTTGGCCGAGCACTTTTAAACACTGGTTGATAAACTAAATACCTTAAATATTGATTATTTAAAGCAGTGGTTCTTAACCTTTCTACCCACTCGTACCCCCTGAGCTTTCGTTAAATTTTCTCGTCCCCCTTGTCTGAAATCAAATAGTAATTGATACTAAGTTGTAGAAAATTAACATAATTGCCTGATCACATGAGACAAATACAGCTTGAAAGTTTATTAGTGAAGGCAGTGATCTTTTCCCTAGCTTTGATCATGTTCATTGCCGTTCCC
>JGI24022J15233_10001771_pt1 | contig 18914 bp, 12 predicted proteins | sample Ectturendosymbi2_FD_15233 | JGI IMG/M metagenome (IMG submission 15233) | reverse complement strand
CAAATAACTAAATAAATCAGACAAAAACTAAGACAAAGAAAGTTAGTGAAAGTGGAAATTATTTGAACATACACCGAGTTGTGAGTGTGAAAACCAGTTTACGTGTAAATATTGTACTTTTGCCTTGTTTTTTAGTTACAAGCTTTTCTTTACAACATTCTTTTTTCCGATTCTCTAACTGCAGTAAGCGTAACCTGTAATCTTGTTTTGACAAACTCAGCCCCAATCCTGTTTAAACAAGCACAGCCAATTCCAGAATGTCTGTTGAAAATGTTGGTTGTAATAATTTCTACAAAATATTTGAAAACGCTGTAACTTACTTATGGAATGGGATGACGAAAGGTTACAGATCATAGTAAGGCCAAGAATCATCGACAACGGCAGTTACGAAGATTTGTTTGCATAGGGCGCATCACATTTGTGCTTGTTGCAACACTCATAAAAATTGCAACGCTTCAGTTGCTTAGGTTCGGAGAAGCTTCAATATTTTTATTTGTTGCTGAAAACACCAGTAAGCGATATTCCACTGGGCATTTTCTCTTGATATAAATATCTTTGCAACACAAAGTTTTTAAACTAATGGGAAAGGCTAATGGAAAATGTAAATGGATCACCTGAATTGATATAATGGACGATTGCTGATGCTAGCATCAGCTTACAGCTTACAGTAGAATCTTAAAGTTAATTTTTTTCACTACAAATGCTGCTCATCAGCAGTGTGTCACGAAAGCCCTCCTCTGAAATCAATCACTTACTGAAATACATCAAGATGTTCTATTTAAAACGATACAATCGTCTTGTTCAACTATCATTTTTTTGTGAATGTGACCTCACTCTACATGATGAAAATAGGCTATTGATCAAATTTAAAGGCTTACAACAAAAGCAACATTCTGCAGAATTCCACAGAAAAGATTTTTTTTAATAATGAAGCTGCAGTGCCAACACAACTGTGGAAATATCTCGTAACACCCCAAAAACCTCTTTCAACAAAAAAATCCCTGGAAATATGTGAACAATGACCAGCATTTCAATGCTAAAACTCTGCTTACATTCATTTTTACTTGGGTTACACATACGCTATCACTTTTTTGCAAATATTCAACGAAGATTTAGTTGCAGATGTGTGAAAAAATCTATGTTGCAACGTCGTGCTAAAGATATTCCAAGCTTAGCTGGTTCCCATCACTTAGAAAATGTAAAAACATGCAAAATGTTTGCACTCTAATTCACATCAACCCATCATGCAAACAGGTAAATAATAATTAAATGAAAACAGTTACGCATAATTCTTTGAATACGATATGACGAGTGCAAACATCATTATAAAGGTTCCATGCTTGAAATAATTCAGCACTGCCACCGGCCAAGTGACAAATCAACGAAAACATGGACGTCAAATTAAAGTTTTAGTTGTTACCCCCAAATTCGAGAAACGAGAATAAGATGCATCGCTGATAATTTTACAATGCATGTGGTTACTTACATATCGACGATAGCGATAAAGATTTTGAAATAAATTAACAAAAAGGTTTTCCCTGAAATTTACCTCAGAGAACATCTTATTTATAGCATGCTGTAAATCTCTTTCTGAAGAGATTTTCCAAATATCTTCCCTTAGCCAAAACGAACTTGGCATTCATTGAATGCTGCATCAACCTCAATTTTGGAACGTCTTTACGTTGAATATTCCCTGGAAAATATTTGCAATTTCAGTTTAAAATGGATTTGATGTTTTGTTCGGAGTTGTTGAACGATTATGTAAAATTTTGATAAATAGAAACTTTTACTGGAATCATGTTTTAGGACTTGGCAATTGTTGTGGTAGGGTAAATTGATTTCTTATCTAAAAACATTCGCTGATTGACTTGGACTTTGCCGCCTTTGAGGACACTGTAAGTGATGTATATCAAAACTAACTTTTGTATTTTGACAGTTATTCTAGCAACATAATGTTACTTTCTGATTGCTGTTTATCGTGTTAAGATTTGGCAAAACAAATATTGCAGTCAATTTCAGATTCAAAAAGTGGAAGTGGAAAAATTGCATTTCATTTTGCGAGGTACGTTTTCTCAACAGAAAATATTTTATTGGCAACACATTGGAATGTGCAGCAAATATGACTCCACATAAATGCCTGCATGTCCAATTTTTCTTTTGACTGATTGACTATGCCATTTTTTTGCAAATGCTTTTTTGTGATCTCTACTGAAGAGCGTGACAATAATGGTGAAAAACTCGACAAAAGCCTCTGAAAATCGTTTTCAAAAAGAGATTAACCTTTGCGTAACAAACCTAAAATGATAATAATGTCAATTTCGTTTTGGAAGTATTTTGGAATTATCTGAACCTTTTTGCTGGACGTAGGACCTTATTATAAACATTATAATCAAAGTGAAAGTGTTTTACGGCACGTCTACTCATTTTTCAGCAAACACTATTTGAAAGCTAAGGGTCTAAGCAAGATTGCGTTTGGCTATTACGAGATATTTCAGGGTAGGGCAGATGAAAGGAAATGGGAAAAGTCTGCTTGAACTGTGCTCAACATTCGGTCCTGTCATCGCGAGCACCTTTCTCTCAAAGGATCACATTGGTCCAAGGTGACGTGGATGCACCACGCCTATACTTGTGGTGCCAGCTACGTCACGAGATTGTCCCGATCTCAGGCAGTGCAGCAGATCTCACTCTACAGCAGGGGTGTCAAACGCAAATTCACAATGGGCCAAAATAAAAAAATTGAGTTAAGGCAAGGGCGGGACTGACCCTACATTTAATCCATACTTAAAAGTACTGCACATATTGAACCTGCATCCACTGTTCCCTCTAAGAAAATTCTACGGTGAGCAAATGTTAGTTTTGTAGCGTACTAAGCGCATGCAATTGCGCAACCGTGCTGGCACACATCGAGTGAAGTGTTCCAAGCATTAAAAGGGCTGTGCGATGTGTATATACCGTATTAAATTTGGATTGTTGGAGGTGCGCGGGAACGAGATTTCACTGCGCAATTGGGCGGTTGTGCACCTTAGAGGGANCGCTACCTGCATCTAACACAGCCCCATTGCACTATGATTAATCATTCAATTAACTAATTAAAGCATGAATAAAATCAGTTGCAACGTTTTCTTTTGCTCAGCCAGTAATCAAGTGAAATGTTTTTTTCAACAGGCAAGGAGGGAAACGTCAAAAAATTAAATATGTCCCGAGTTAAAAGCAAGGTAAATTAAAAATGAATCTTCCATCAATGCAAACTGAAAGTTCGACATATTTTTATAGCTGCCAGTAATTTCAAGTGAAAATCTTTTTCAACAGTGAAACAGTAGAAAATAATATTTGCTTCAGTAGTCAAATATGTCGGGAAGTTAAATGCAAGTTAAATGCAGCAATTAAACTGCATTCATTCCAAATTGGTTGTTGCATATTTTTAAATTCGTATGACTCTATCAGAGTCTCTTTGCCACTTTTCCAGTTCAATCTATTCAGTTTGGAAAAGTCCACAGGAAAACACCTAAACAATATTGTCCTTCAAAGAAAAACAAATGTCTTGTGAAAATACGTCAAAGCTCAGTCTGCTACTTGCTGATAATCACTTGTCTGAGTCAGATAGGTGGTGTCTCATCTGGTGTACAAGTTCATCTTTGTTCGGGGCCGGAGTCTGAGATAAAGAAATAAAGTCTGAGATAAAGAACCCCAGGATTAAGTGAAGGCGTTCACCAGTGAAGCGACTTCTGTTTGATGTGATGTTTAGCTTCACCAAAGAGAACAGTTTTTCGCACAGGTATGTGCTGCCAGACATTGAGAGCGTCTGAGCAGCTTGGATGAGCAGTTGAGGCAAAGGCCGGGAATGAACCGTGCAAACTCAATCGCCCCCACAGAATCGTATTTTGCGTTCAGTGTGTCACTACATTGGAGCTCAATCAGTTCCATTTGTATGTGTGAGGATGGACTTTCAACATCGGATGCAAATGGGTTACTGAACAGCCGGAATTTGCTTTTTTGCGCTTCAAAATCGGAAAATCGGCGTTTGAAGTCGGCTCCAAGTAGGCGGAGTTTTCCTGCGCGCTGTGCACGGGGAAACACGGCTTTAGCGACCTACTCTGTCATGTTCTTACAGCAGGGGGAAACGGCTAAAATTTCTTAAGTTTCTTTGCTGCATCTGCGTCTCCCACAGGTTCANCTCAGTATTAAAGGCCTCACTGTTGCGTNCATGTCCGCGGATGTTGGGCTAACGACTCTGCAGCTGCAGGTTCAGTGAATTAAGGATGGTAANAGATGTCGCACAGAAACGCCACTTCACGTAGGAAATGCTTATTTCGAAGTTCTGTTGTCTCTTTCCCTTTATTTTTTTCTTCTCCATGTGCTGCCTTTTTGATTTTTCAAGAAAACGTTGTCTCGATAGTATCTTTCACTGACATTCCATATATGCTAAGGTGTGTTCGACATGTTAGAAACAAAATGTTATAACAAACATTTGCGAATAGTGTGTGTATGATGGTAATGTCATTTTTTCAGTTATGTCATGCTTTTCAGATAACTAAAACTTACTTAAGCTTTTTCAACGACTTAAAGATGAGATGCAAAAACGCAATCAGCTTCCTTACATTGGTCTTGCTTACTGTTTCTACCTCTCACGTTGCATCACAACGCGGTAAGAAAGTTTTGACCTTTTGTTTCTTTACTTGTCCCAGCTATCAACTTATCAACCCAAACATTATTTATGTCGAAATTGTAATAGCAAATTCGTCCACAAGAGATTCGCTTAAAATAAATTAAATTGGTGCTTTAGAAACATTGCTGGTCGAATACCTAAATGCCTAGCCGAGAAAATACACTAAGGCAACTACTTGGACTCCCAAGAAATGCAAGAATGCAAGAAAAAAATGTACCATGATGGCAACATTATCATCAGGGTCTGGTAGCTTTTGGCACTGAACTGTTTGAGCGCTGAGCTGTTTTGGCGGCAGTGCAGAGACTGGCAAGTGTGTCTAATCAAACTGGATGAAACATGGTTGGAAGTTTTATCTATATTGTAAGTGCAAGCTAATACTTCGCAAATATTCAAGGGGCGCCCGTGAGTTGAAATGTTATGCGATGATTAGAATTTGCATTCATTTTGTAATTCGCATCTTCAAAACAATGGCAATGTCAAAACAATGGGTCACCTTTGCTGCGTTTTTCAAAAACGTGCAGATACTCATCGTGCGAAAACTTTCGTTTATCCCTCTTATTAAAACGATTCACAGCTATTTATGTTATTGGATATGTGCGAAAATGAGACGATTTTTTAATGTGAAGAATAACACTTCGTTAAAGTCCTAAACACAGAAATATGCTCAATCTCATCTCAAAGCAAACGCACAATATTTGTTACCTTCTTTAAAAAAACAGTTGCCTTCTTGAAAAACAACTGAGCAAGATCGAAAACACCAAGTTTTTGAGACAGCGACACGTACGTAATAGTAATCAACCAGACAAGTGCTTTCGCCAAAACAGCTCATGGACAAAACGGCTCAGAGCCAAATGGTCGGCGCCAAATGGTCGACGCCAAAAGGTCGCCAGATAAACCCATTCTGATTTCGTCACATTGGACGGATTCCTTGTTTTGTAAAAATTTCATTGCCCATGAAGTTCTACAAGCCAATGGTTTCAGTTTACGTCATCCTTGAGTGACACGTCATTGCGGTTCATATCACCACAATTCTGAAACAAAATCTTGTAGGAGATGCAACTGCAACAAAAGCTGACATCATTTTCCTTCTCGACGATTCTGCAAGCGTCGGTGCAGACAACTTCAGGACGGCTCTTAATTGGATCACAAACGTTACAAATTTGTTCAGGTGGTGCAGTGCATTCAATTACATTTTTTGTTAATTTTTATGAGATGTTATTTGAAAATTAGACCACAAAATTTCTTTTTTGAAACTCAACCACTGCTTGAGAAGGTCCGGATCCAAGTGCGATGTTGTGAGTATCAAGGTCATTGCCATTTAGGTGAATCTTTTTTAAGAAAACATAACATGCTGATTGAAGAATTTTAAGGAAAATGTGTATGTAAATCAGTTTAAGACTGATCCAGGCATAAAAAAATGAAAATTTACTTTTGTGAAACAGATCATAAATGTATGAACCATTTACTTGATGAAAAAAAATTACGTCAACTTTAAAACAACTATTCAAAATTATTTACATATCAACCACTATTTTCTGCTTGTACTGTGTGGTTGTATGTCCGTGGTAAAAAATTTTTATTGAAATGGAAACATTTTATATTTGATTTCCTTTAGATTCATTAGATATCTCAGTCCAGTTAAATATTTTTTAATAAATCGGAAAAACGAGGATTTTAAACTTTTATTTCATCAAAATTGCAGAAATAATGTAAACAACGGAAATATTAATGTCGGATTGATCAGGTTCTCCTCCAACGCAATTGTTTCTATTCCATTGCAACGTCAGAATTTTACTACACTTTCAGGTAAAATCCATTGTGTAGCATCTAAACTGAGTTGTTTATGCATCGAATTAGTTGAAACAGTGTTTTAATGTGGTGCCAGATTAAAGGCTTTTCTTTCAATATTTGTGAGAGTTTAAACACGAATGAGTCATAACTTTGACAAAGAATAGCTACAAACGCTGCATCTTTTCAGCTGGTGTTAGTGTTCACTTTGAATGAATTATTTTAGGTAAACCGGCGAAATGTTGCCCATGGTGAAGGGTTTTGTGTATTATACAAAACACGGTCGGTTTCACATATTGTGTTTAATCAGATCTATGACGTTTGTATACATTTTCACGTATGCTGGTGGTTTGCTGTTGCAATTCAGTGAAGGGTTGATCAAACCCAAACAAGGGCGCGTCTGTGCCAGCTGATCCACGTTTGAAGCATAGTTTCAGCATCATTGTCGGAGTGTTGTGTCAAATCTACCGACAAAATGCGTGTTTTTTTAAATCAGTGACAAGAAAAACGACATCGAACGAATGTTGCACATCCAAAAGCAGTTTGATTTCTGTTATGAGCTCTACAAGTACAATTTACTGATCGCATAAGGCAAGAAAAACTAAATTTTGAAGGTTTCGGGAGAAGGTGGTGACGGCCACCAGATATCAACAACGTAGATGATGATTGAACGATTTAGTTAAATCGAAAAATGGTAGACTAATGCCAAACCATTTTTNGATATCACTGTGTGTCACTCACGGNAGAAAAATGATCATTCATCAGTGCGTACGTGAAGTTAACAACGAAAATCAAGCATGGCTAACGCGTTGCAGCTTANTCGAGCCGCTGCTTGTTTCATGATGGCGGTAACGAAAGCGCGAAAGGTTATGCATCACATTTAGCAAGAAGAAATAAAATGGACTTAAATAAATTTCAAGCAAAAACCTTATTTTAAGCCAAGACGTTGCTTTTGTTGCTGCAAACAAGGTTTCTGAAACGGTCCATACAGCAGCTGTCAGCATTGGGTGATAAATCCCAAGCAACGTCATGGTTGCAACTGTTTCTTCCTGTCTGGATTAGGAACACATAAACTCATTTCAATGCCAGCATGCGAGGAAACGCATCTGAAATACATGCAGTGCCGCTGTTGGTTGTCACGCCAGGATTCGAGTATTAGATTCTTGAGGAGGATGCAAAGAAACTAAAATCTATCAAATCACCAATATTTTTAAAATGTTATTTGGTAAAGACCGACATGGTTTCCATGACGTTTGTTTTTCCATTTTTCTATTTCATTTTTTGACCCAATTTTTGTCATTTAATGTCCTACATAATTCTTACACTCTCAGTTAATTCTATCACATTTTATACCACTTACATCCACAAAAAGAACAATTTGAAATGTCCACCTACTGTAGAATCAAAATTACGTGACATGTTAAGTCATGTCATACACGATGATGCTTCATCCTAAATACCTGTTTACACAATTCTGCGCTTATGACTTAATTGTACTTGTTGAATCGTTGTTCCCTTGGATGATTACTTAAGATTCGCGACTGACCCTGTAACACTTATATGAAAACGTTTACCACGATTTATCACAAAAAAAGTTTTTAGGACTCAGTGCCAGTAACTTTAGGATAAAATCAAATAAACCTAGTTTTGAAGATGGTCTTTACCCATAACTTGGTTTGATTTTTTTTTTTTTTTTTTTTTTTTCAGGACTGGTAACGCGCAAAGTGAAATTGATTTCCTAAAAGTTTGCTGATAGATTCAATTGCGTCACCTTTGTGGAAATAATTACTTGAACATAAATATGCGGAAGTCTCAATCATCGAAAGTTTACGAAGACAGAGTCTAGTTGGCGGATTCTTCATAAATTTGCAGCAAACCTGGAACTTTTAGTTATCTTAAAACAATTAGTACGGTTTCATTGAGAAACCCAAATTATAGTGGGGCATTAAAACTGAAAAGGAACCAAGTAACCAGAACCACCAAAAGTGCATACCTTGTTACGTTAAGAAAGGAGGGCGAGTCAAAACGAAACCTGCTGCAAAAATACACGGAACACGTTACAAAACAATGATAAGAATGGAGCAAAACGTCGAAAGGAGCCAAACTTCATTCTCTAAATCAGATGAACATTCCGCCCAACCTCATGTTTCCCGGTACTAAGTTTAAATTCACGTCAAAAAGTGTATTTTGTGTGAAATGAAAGCAGCACTGCGACAAACGAACGTATTCACATTTCACAGTCATTGTGGTAAAATTCAAAAGTTTTGAAAATCTGAAAAATTGTGTTAACTGAAATTGCCTTACAATGTCATTTCACAATGACTTACTTCCGGGGATTGTCCACATTCCCATTTAAATTCAATGGGTGTTTTAAACCGCTTTTTGAACAAAAGATCTCTTGAACTGAGTTTTTCAGTGGAGTGAAAATTGGGTTCAAAATTGCCTTTTAATGGAAAAAAGATGAGAATAATTTTAACAAATACAGTAAAAGAATCTTGTACAACTTCGAAATGCCTATCAACTAAAAAATTCGAAGAAACCATTTGCGGGAACATCTAAAAATTATTTGACATTTAATTCTATGCAGTTTTTGTGTTTTAGTACCCATTTCCAAATGTGCTGATACCGTACATTGTTTCAGAACAAGTTCTTTCAACCACCAATGGAGTTGGTGGATTTACAAGGATACCACTAGGTATTGATACAGCAGTTAATGTATTCACCAATGATGGAAGAAGGGATGTACCCAAAATACTGATTGTGATAACCGATGGTGTATCGAATGGGGGAGGATCTGTATTCAATTCGTCAAACGCCGCCAGGTAAAGCGATCACCTCCTGTTTATTAAATGTTGTCTGGTATATTTAGCAAAAAAATCAAACAAAAGATTTCTGCATTGCAGCAAAATAAGTAAAAAGTATTTTTTCATAAATTTATTTTTTAAGTGGAGCGCAGTTGGATTTTGATGCGTAAAGTTTCTACTCGCAGGAAGGAGTAAACCTATCCAAAAATTACTGGTAGGTGATTATTGCATACACGTTTGCAGATCACTCAGACTTTTGCAATTTTTCGGGACCAGATTTCTGCCAGTGTTTTCACAAAAAGAATCTATGAAAAATATTATAATTTGGTACAGGTGCTGCTGTTATATTTATTCCCACTGTGTAGATATTTTGCTGCATATAACGTTAGTACAGAGCATAATATGCTTCAAAATTCTGCTGTGTGTCTGGTTTTATGTGAAAATTGCTTGTAAATGTGTTATTCAAGCCAGGAAGTATCTGCAATTGGTTGTAGTTTTACAGTCTGGTGTTGTTATTGCTTTAAATGAACGTATCCGATTTTTTAGATTAAACCCAATATAATTATTTTCATCATTGTTTTGCTTCAAGGCAACTGTAAGCAGAGAGATGACCAGACAGTTGTGATTGGTTGATTTGGTTAGTTGTGATTGGTTGATCTGGTTAGTTATGATTGGTTGATCTGGTCAAGGGTTGAATCGATGAAAGGAGACTGTATCAGCGCAGGTCAATCAAAATGGAAATCATTTTCGACATAACAGCGGTTCAAAAATAAATAGGATTTGAAGGAAACAAATGACATCTCATAACGGCATCAAAGCTCATGAATTTCAATTGTGATGCTGAAGATGAAACTGCATATCACTTTGCACAAGTATCCAGGCGCATATAAAAATAATTCAATTAGTACTTTTATTGACGTTGGTTGGGTGCATGAAAAGCAATGAATAGTTAACATTTTTCCCATAAAATGGCTGAAACACAGAACAGATTAGCAACTAGCGTGAAAATTAATAAACGCAATTTTTACTTACATAACTTCTGCTCTTCAGAAAAAAACTGCACTCTACAGTCATTAGACTTTGTTGTGATCACCTTATGCCTCTTATGTTGTTAAACAGACCAGGCAATGCAGAGGTGAAGATTCAAGTGTTTGCAATGTATTGTTTTAATATGAAGTTCCAATACACAATGCGAGTTATTTTTATCTACTATAACTACTGCGTTAGCTTAATGAAAACAATATCAATAGTGAGCTGCAGGTCTGGTTACATCAACATAAACAAAAAATGGATTTGTCCGAGAGCGACTTAAATTGTAAATTAAGTGACATAAAGGGCCATTTTTGACCCGCGAGGTTATGATCGGCCATACCGTCTGAATGGAGAGTCAGGGAAGGCATCATCGGATCCAAAAGACAGGACGGCATCTTTTGGGGTAAGTCCCGCGCACCTGTGACGTCATTGTGACTTCGTTTCAGGGGAAAAAACGCTTTTCGCGTAGACTAGGAAAAACAGTTGCGTCTATTCAAAGAGCTATAAAGCTCAAACCAAGCACGTTAGAATCAAACTTTCTACATGGAAAATGTCGTTAAAGATATTACCTATGCAATGATGATAAAAAAGTGTAACGTTTTTTGGTGGAGGTTATAACGGGCAAAAATCACGGATTTCGTCTTTTTTGCGGTTCAAGCCACTTTTCTGCCAGTCGGCACCTACGAATCCCACCAAAGTTGCAGAAGAGGTGTATTTGGGTGATTTACAACATCCTACCAAGTTTCACGCCAAAATGTTGATAGTTTTATTCTTGAGGAAAATCAAAATATCCACTCTGCGGCTGAGCCAACGTTTTTGGTCTATTTTTGGCCATAACTCCGCAACCCCTAGGCTAGCAAACTAATCAAGGTCCCGAAAGCTTGAGAATAGTTCTTACAACATTTTAAGACACAAACCAAGTCACTAACCCCTATACGTTTTTCTCAGGACTCTAAAGCGCAAAAAAACGGATCAGAAAGGTTGAACGGTTTGTGAGGAACTAGTTTTGTGATTTTCTCTGTAAATTGCCTAAACATACGACAAATGCACAAATATTTGTGTCACATTCTGTGCATTCTATGCGTTCGCCCGCATCCAGGGATGTTTTCACTGGTTTTCTAACCCTATCCGTTCAAGAGGTAAGGCTGATCAAACGTTCCCGGGTCAAAAAAGTGGCCAGCGCAAGACTAAGGGTCAAATATGACTAATCTCAACAATTAAAAATTTTGATGCATAATCAACGTTTTCTTGTTGTACGGGACATCCATAAAGATTTCACAAGGAAATGCTACACAGCAAACAAAAATGTAAAATCTAATTTGAAAGCAGATGAAGCAACTTTCCGCTGAGTATAAATTTTTGCTCAATTTCAAGTCTCCTGAAAGAAAAAAAGCTCTTGGCACTGACTCTTTAGCGCACTCTACTTTTAACATGCACCAAACCGCTCAAAATTTGTCAAAATCAGTTGTATTTGTTCCACACATCTAAAAACTAAAAAAAAAACATTTTTTGCATATAGACAATAATATGGCGTAAACATTGTGGGACACTTTTATGCTCGTTTGTTCATAAACGACATCTGTTTCCTGTTCATAAATGGCAACAGCTTTTCGGGTTTGTTGTGATGGGTATGGGTCGTCCCCGGGTCATAAAAATGTGAGCTCCTGACATCTCTGCAGTGGGCATTGTTATGTCACAAAAAGCTTTATTGCAAAAAAAGCTATAGTGGTATCACAAGACATTACAGTACCTTACTTAAGAATCCAAATCACCAATTAATTCTGTGGACATTTTTTAGTTTACAAATTGCCTAGCCACAGATACGAACTACCTTTCCTTCTCTTTATTACTTAATAGTCCACCTACAGTTTTCTAATTAAACAATCAATGAATCATTCCAATTATTTGTGGTACAGCGCAGTATTTCTTTGCACATGTAATAATGTATAATTGCTTGTCGCTTTGTTTTGTAGGCACCTATGATAAGTGTGTGCCCAGATAAGTCAGTGATGGAAAATAACTACAGTATTTTCAAGTACGCCTATATTTTAGCTTTTCATTGACTGGGCAGGACTTTTATGAAGAGTTTACGACCTATCACTGAAAGGCAGATTGTGCAGCTGTGAAATTCGTAAAGCACTGAATGTTGACCCATTTCTCTGAATAAGGAGAGTCCATATATGGTAGTTCGGCCAAGTGATGGTCAGACCTGCTGACTCCACCCACAACTGCAGGAAAGAGGCTCAGAGGCCACCACTGACCAGGCAACGTGATTACATCTCCTGCCTGGCTGGGTCGTTTCCAGGTATGAAGCCTACAAAACTACCACAGGTTGTTGACGTCTTAAGAGCTCATAAGATGGCTGCCCCATCAACCTTTCAATAGGAAATCTGGGTTTTAGAAGGAATGAAAGAATTTATTGAAAACAAGGTTTACTAAATTGCAGTTCACTCGGATGCTTCACTGATTTTCAGATTGGAAAACATAACACTCATTGCAGCTGGAGTTGGGAGCGATGTAAACAACCCAGAGTTGGAAACTATAGCAGACGATCTAAGAAGAGTTTTCAGTGTGTCGAGTTTCAGTAATCTCAACAATATCACAAGTTCATTGGGAACAGTTATTGAAGAGGCGGCGAATGGTGAGTGATTTTACAATTTTTTTAAAGTAATGCTTGAACAGTAAAATATTTTGAAAAAACATACGTTTCGCAACCAATTTGCGTTAACTTTTATAGGAAAATCATGGTTTGGAAGAATATCAGAAGCACCAGCTCAATTTTGCGTTTCGAATTTGTTACATAAGAGCTCAATAGAAAAGAGTGTATAAAACTGCGTTAATGATGTAACGATCATGTGGGTGCCGTTTGGAAAAACAGATCTCGAGTTATATCAGACACATTTATCACACGGACTTTAGAGCTCTATTCCCAGGGATATCTAGACCTCCTATAGATAACCCTGTCTATTCCGGACAGATATCACTCACAAAGCGTGAGTATTTGGCAGTCAAATATAAATAGTCCTGAAGCATAAAAGCTTAGACAAGGTTCATTGTTTAGGAATCTTTTATTCCATCAACTCGTCATTCTTGAGTGCTGTATCAGTTATTTCATTGCATAACGTCTTCACTCCAATATAGGCAACGCACTAGAACTAAAGCGTACATCGCAGTAACAAGGAACACACAAATACATGCAAGAACACGAGGATACATACATGGCGGTAGCAGAAAAGCATACGCTTGATGGCGCTGACACATCAGCTGCTACATCAAGACTTTAAATTGGATATTTATAATTTCAAACGGCTGGTGCAGCACTTTTAGCAGAAATAGCACTCAAGCGTAACCAGTATATTGATTGAAAATTTTCCAACCCATTTATTTTACCTAAGTTCCCACGATTCATCGCTATTTATGACTGACTGCTAAATACTCACACTTTGTGGGTCATATCTGTCGCGTTTACAACTTCTTTCTGTTTTATATCTGTCAGACGGTTAATGTGTTATATACGTCTGATTTTCAATTTTTGAGTTATGTCTGTCAGATTTAATACGTGATATGTTATATCTGCCTGATAAAAAGCTCTGTAACTTACAATGTGTCCAGTTTAGCAGTTTTTGTGTCCTCGAATCACTCAATGTATTTTTTACAAGCTGCGCCCCATATAAATTACGTTTGCTTCTGACTATTCAAAATGTCACAAAAGTAGTGGTGTTTTCATCTTCTGATAAAAACAACTATCCTTTCTCAGAACCGGTGGCATACGCTGCATAAAGACAATCTTTATTTGTTCCACTCACAAACCAAACCGCAACGAAAGTTGCTGAGACACTATCGACGTCTCATAGCAGTATAAATTTCCACTAGTCAATGTCGTAAAGTGACGAACATTCGGTCACCTCATCATAACACTCACCAAATATTGACTCATTTGATGGAACCATTTTTATCAGAAAAATTTGTACAAGAGTTCTGCAAGGGAGGGTTGTCGATTGCTTAAAATGCTGCGTTTTTCTAATCATAAGATGAAAACGTAAAGATTTGAATGAGGTGGTGAACAAATGGTCATTAACATGTTTTCAAATGTGTGTAGAAAATTAACGAAGTTTGGAAGGAGTTGCTCCATATTAAAGAATATATTTGGTGCACATTTGTGATGGTATTTCTTGCAGTGGCAATGCAATAATCAAGAGCAGAAAGAAACCTCACATGTATACTTTTAATTTTTTCAGCTATCAGTAACTTGGTGGGAAGTTCTTCTGCTCCTTCAACTGCACATGGTAGGAAAAAAGCATTCTGTCAGTGCATTATAAACTAACCTTGGCTGAAGGTTGCGAGTAGTTTTTAGCCATATAAGCAAACTAAATATCAAATAAAGTAATGATTTCCTTGAAAACCACCTAAAATCACAGCGAATTTGTGTTGGAAAATGAGTGTGTTTATTAGTTTTTCTTTGCTTCAGTAAGTGACACTATTTACTTATTTCTGTTGAGTGATATCAGAAATTAAGGAAAAATAGTATACTACTCTAATAATACGTTGCACTGTTTTGGAAATATTAAAACAAGTCGTCCAATGCAACAGTTTTTTTCTTAGATGTAACACCCAATAATTCACCCTTTATTAAACTCTGCATTTGTAATGTGCTTTCTAGCCTTTTTGTGATAGCACGTTTGCGAGTTGGAACGGTAGAAATTAAACTACAGTTTTCATCAACGATTGCAAACCGTTTATATGTTTTTCGTGTTCCTTCTAGTCTGAACACAAAAAACCTATATACGCTTTGCAACCGTTGGTGAAAATTGTAGACTTTTCGGAAAGCTTTTAATGCTTTTTGCAATCAGAAATGAAGCAACACTGAAGTAATCCTCACCAACTTCACACACTTTTCACATTCCTTATTACAGTAGAAAGGTCACGGGGCTGTAATCTAAGATACCTCAATATACCTTACAGTTTTCAGCAATATTTGTTAGTTTGCAGGCTTCACACCAAACCTGGACCCATACAACATTCAAAGCATAAGTTGAATGAGTGCAGACCAAATGTTTAAGAAATATGTCTCAAAAGCAATTGAGTTTAAAAAATCAGTCAATGTACTATGCGTATTATTACTTGTATGTTTTCTGTAGACTGTAACCTTCATGAAACAGTGTTAGTGCATACAGCCTGTTTAAGCAATTCCAGTCATCCAGAAAATTGTCCTGTGGGCCATTGGACCTAACCATAGTTTCAATAATCTTCGTGCATCATTCTGTATAAACTGGATATTGCTTAGGCTCGTTCCAAAGCGAAATTACAAGATTTCTTTAAATGCCACGGAACGGAACTGGACCATTTGCTAGATATCGCCTAGTACGCGTGGACCTTAAATATGTTCAGTTAAAAATAACAAATTCGCAGCAGTCAACAAGCACATCAAGCAAAGGCATGCATCCGTTCGTTTCTAATTCCGTGATGAAGAAATGCTATCATACACGGCGTTAATTGGGAAAAAACTCACTAATTTCCTGGTTAGACATGACTTCACTCCTGCTTCTGTTATATTAAAACACTGGTGACTAATGATTGCATCATGGCACAAAATTTTTCATGGTTAAATATTTGTTATATTTACGGAACAGCAAATTCCAGGAAAAGGCAAATATTTCACTGAAACAGTAAAAATTTGTCACGCAGTTCATGGTAAAAAGTATTCTTAAAGTGTTTTCTTGCTTACATTGCACCAGGTACAGGCTTTCTAGCACTTTTTCAAACCAAAATCGCAATCTTTGAAAAAGCAATATATCTTCAAGAAAATGAAAAAACACATCAGAATATGGTATGTTTCAGCGTTGCCTCTAGAATGGCTATTCGAAGGTTTTGAATTAAAATTTTTGAATATTGTGTGAAAACGAATGAAAAACGCGATACCGTGATAAACCGAAAATTTAGACTATTAACCAAATTCTTGGCGTTAATTGCTTTTTGTACAAAAGCAAAAGCAATTTAATTAAGCAAAGGTTTCGAAAGCTTTAATTTCATTTTTTATGTCAAGGTCTCACAAGATTTCACAAGATGCTGATCATCATCGCCGCGGAAATCGTTTGGAACCAAATAGCATTTTAGGTTGTCTTGTTTGGAGTTGGCAACTTGCGTTAAAACATTTTTTTTTCACACGCAGGTTTAATTGTTGTTGTTTTTATAACAGCTTTCAAACTAAACACAAAAAATCTAAGTGGTTCATGCATGTCAGTGAAGCTTGTGCTCTGCTTGCTCTTCATTGAGATTCACATTCGTATTGTTTCAACTTTCTCTGCGTACAGTATGTCCACTTTTTGATTTGTTTGTGCTGACACTGGCACTGGTTGTGTCAACAGCTTTTGTTGTATGTTGTGAAGTGACCTTTAGCAAATGTCTAGAAATAACTTTGTTCACCTTGTAAATATAGATATATACCTATGTATGTAAAAAGCAGGTTTATTCTGGGTGAAGGTCAGTAAGGTTCAATAAATACAAAATGTTTATGTGCAGATTATTTTTAAATATGGGCGTAAGCCTATATGATTATGCGAAACATTTTCATCAGCAGCACCGGGTGATCAGAGGTCTTGACCACTTGAAATTAAAAATGTTTAGAAAAGGTAGGAATCAAGTGTGAATCAAATATACAAGCCAACGTGTATGAAATGGTAGTCTATAACTTTTTCTTAATGTGACCAATTTGCACTTCAAAAATATTTTGTCTTATTTAAGTACAGCAATTACGTTGTCATTTCATAGCAAATCATTTGTGGATGTAATTGTAGCACTGAATAAATATCTGTTGTTCATATGTAGTATTGCTCACGGTGTTTAGATGGAACGTCCGAGAGAGAAACTCAGGTTTTGACCAAATCTCTTCATACCGTTGTCAAGATACATGTAGAATACCTACATCATGCTAATGACAGTTGGCCGTGTGAAGCATCTTGTTTACAAACCGCATTATCAAATTTGCCAAAACTAGCAATGCAATTAAACCCAATGTCGTTGTGGCACATAGTCAGTTTATACGGGTTACAAGCCTTCAGCAGTGTGTAGTGATCTGCTTCAATGTTATGGCACACATAGAAGGTTGCTGCTACCTTCACGTAAAGGCGGAAAGGTGACTTTCTAGTTTTATTAGAATTGAATCACAGAGTATCTGGAAGAACATCCGGTTTGACATGTCGCGTTTGGTAATAGATTTCATGTTTTTTTGCAATGGGCTGAAACAGTCTTGAACAAGGTATATTTACGCTGGTCTGTTCAGACTTCGCTGGGTTTTGAGCATATGATTCAGTAACAATTTGTTAAAAGCGAGTGCGAGCCTCCGTTCATCGCAACCTACTACGTTGTATCATCAACGACAGGATGGTAAGCCTAATTTGCATGTTACGGAACAAAACTTACCACATAAGCTGTAATGCAAATTTTCTTACACAGCGCAATAGCTGTAAAATCCCAGATGTTTGTCCTTTTCTAAACGAAACAAATTTGAATCAAAGAAGCATTTCAGAGAGTGAGAGACAATGCTTGAGGAAACTTTTTATAAAGCTTGGGTGAAACGTACGGTTATTGAAAACCAATATGCATTTGTTTCATTATATTTAAAAAAGTTGTTCAAGGAATAGAGGCTTCTTTTAAGATTCATGTTGTTGCATCGAATCACTTTTATCATTTTTATTCACTGAAAGCCCCCACAGTTAAAAGCACTTAGTTTTCTGTAAGCTTCCGAGGAATCAGCGGACTACGCTCTGCTTTCATCTTTGCGATGATTCAAACTTGCACATATCCATATTCAAGTGTGTATTCATCACAATTAGGGGTAAACAAAGAATCGATCAGCAAATTTGTAATAGGAAATCGGTTTCACGTAAAAATTGCACATCCTCAATCCTTATTTAGATAGAATCCATCTGATTGTGAACTTCGGGATCCTGAAGAATTTGCGCCACACCCAACAGACGACAATCACTCGTAGAATCTATCTGAATCAGGACTGAGGATGCGTAGTTTTACGTGAAATCGATTTCCTACAAAAATTTGCTGATCGTCTCCTTGCTTACTTCTATTTTGGAGAGTATATGTGCTTGAAAGTACCAATAATATCTCATCACCATTAACGTCGAGAACCGTAAATTTTCGGTATTTATCTCGTGGTTTCGGCAAAACTTTGTAATAAATTTACTTCTCACTTAAATCCGGTAAAACCGAACACCAAAACTTCTTAAGTTACCGATGTCCAATATTCAGGACATATTCAGAATTGTACCATTGCTGAGATCTATCTTGCAATTGAGAAATCTAACTGGAACATGACACTGCAAGGATGTGACAAGCTTGTTGGGCGTTTTAGAGAATGTCTTAGTATAGTTCACGCGGTTACATCTTGACGATCCCGAAGCTCAAAGACTTTGTAATAGTATTCACAAGTGTCGGAAGTCGTAACAAGCAGATTGATCCACGGATTGGTAAAGCTCCACGGATTGGTAAACTTTGATCCACGGATTGGTAAAGCTCCACGGATTTGATCCACGGATTGGTAAAGCTGACTCAGTTCTGCCTGAGCTGTATCGCTCTGTAGTGAAAAAACGAAAGCTTCCAAACTCAGAGTT
>JGI24022J15233_10001770_pt1 | contig 18914 bp, 8 predicted proteins | sample Ectturendosymbi2_FD_15233 | JGI IMG/M metagenome (IMG submission 15233) | reverse complement strand
GATGCTGGAATACCAACATGTTGGCAGACTATTGCTGGTGCTTAGAGGTTGCTGGCTGTAGCTACTCCCGAAAAACACAGAAAAGACAATTTTTGGATTAGCAACCGTGCAATCTTTTTTGTCATAAAAAAAGAGTATGATATCATGTTTGGGCTTTTCTTTACATTTTGACCTTGTTTTTTCACCACTTCTTTGCATTGCAGGGCCATAATATCTGTGTAGTTTCTCATCTGTGTCTTGCAAGTCACAGTTGCAAGTATACAGTATACACTAACTGAAGTCTTGTGTTTGTTTAACCTCTGTATGTTTTCTATGCTGCACATTGCTCTTCATAAGCTAGTTTACAAATCACGGTTATTACAAGGAGTCACTAGTGCTTAAATAACATGTTAGCCAGTTTAACAAATCACGAAACGTGCAACCCTCATATGCAACAGTATGCTTAAAATGCTACAACTGCATAAATTTAAAATATTAAATAGCTGAAAAACTTGACCACATACGAGAATCCGACAACAGTTTTGACATCAGCACCCCGAAATTATCTCAAACGCTCTCAAACCCCAATCCCCATGAAATTAATTTAAAATTGTAGACCTGTGTATTCGATTACATTTGTGAAGTAATCGCCCCATGTCTGCTAAAGACATTTTATTTCAGTGTTGTATACTGCAGCAGTTCTTGTTTGAGTATTGAAAATCATTTAAATCTAAAAAATGATTTTATAGAAGCAGTTTATCCTATGGGGATATTAATTTATGCCACATATTTGTGCAATTTTTTGGAGATATTACTGTGCTGTTATAGGGAAATTAAATCTTAAGTGGATGTGCATTGTGCAGTGGTATGTCATGTGTTATCAGACATCCTAAGAATTCAGAGCGGTAAACTGATAACAGTCGTTAGCAACATGCAGTTGTTTTTAGCAAGCGACACAACATATTTTTGTGTGTTGGTTCACATGTATCAACATTTTGATCAGGTCTACTGTCAGAGTTGACTCTGCAATCACGTGATTTCACTCATACCCTCTATCCTGCAATAAAGTCATCTTTCTTTTATCCAACATCATCAAGAAAACTGCGAATAGAGAAGGTGGAATTAGTTCATAATGCTACTTTACAAGAAGAAGTGAGTAATTAAATATTTTCTGTTGCTGTCTTTCCCAGAGAGTCCCAGGTTTGCTGCAGAATTTTTAAAACTGGAATCAAAATGTTTGCACTTTGATAAGCATATCAGTTCCTGGTTTGGTTTCAGATCTGGGTTTGATTTAATCTAGTGGTCAAAGTGCTGAAAGACATGCAAAGTAAAAAGTAGCTGATATTTTATGAAATCCTACCAGCCAATTATGTCTTTTGATTTTAAATTGTTCTGGTCAGATATTTTTGCTATGATTCCAATTTGTAACTGTTTTCTAGCTAAGACAAAACCCAATCATTTGCATACAAATTTCTATCTTTGAATAAAAATTTGAGGGTTTATGCAGTATCACACTTGAAAAACCACTTTGTTTTTTTGCTTTGAGAAGGTACCTGCAGCTAAAGTGTTAACAATTCATTACAATTTAGAATGTTTAGTGGGTATGCTTCATCTTCTAAAATTCTTGTTTCGGCTATGGTCTAGCATACAAAAAGGTATTATAAATTACAGAATCTAGTAAACAAAGTGATAACAATCTAGTATTAGTAAAGTTACAGTGCTACAAGCAACTGGTTTGCTACCATAAGATTTAAGTCCAGCTGTTGTGCACCAGAGCTGTTGTGCTGTTATTGAGTGTTTGCAATGCAACTGTTATTTTGTTTAATGTTTTCACTGCATTGATACTTTTCAGTTTTCAGAAAAGAGAAAAAGTATGAAGGATGAAGGAAGAAGCGAAAAAGAGCTAGCTGAATGTTATGCATTTATTTTATGCAAGGAAAAACTACAGGTTGCTTTAGCTTTATCATTTTTTTGCAATTTTATATAAAAAAATTTGAATGAGATTTAAAACCTCCAGATGTTTTCTTCCATTATCTATGAGCAAGTGCAATATCAAACATATATACAGTATTGCCAGTTGAAATACTGCTTGCAAAACATTTGCTATGCTTTCCCCATGAAGTCCACTATGCCAGGGGTGGGCAAATAATTTTGCCTTGGGACCACTTTCAGAAGGCTGCCTTTAGCGGAGAGGATACCTTCTTATGGAAGCAGAAGCAAGTCTCTGTTAAGTTAGGCTCAGCAGTAACATTTACTATGGTAAGGTGGAGAATATTTCAGATTTGAAAATTTTCCTGAAACCTTCCACGGGCCACTGAAAACGCTGTGTCGGGCCACATTTGGCCCGTGGGGCCGTTATTTGCCCACCCCTGCACTATGCAGTAGTACTCCATGGAGCAGTGCACTCTAACCCTGCATGACAAACATTTCAATCAAACACTGTCTCCACCCAAAAGTAATAATGATGTACCCATTGCTTAAAAGGATGGTGATGGGGTGACCTCAGTACAGGTATGTTTTGGTCGGTTTTGTTAATTAGATATTTATATGAAACTATGTATGGTATCACTTGTAATTGTATTTGCTTAGCTGTGTGAAACATTTGGTGATGGGTAGGTTTGGTTTTTGTATGGAAATATTTACTTTGTAGTTGAATTTAAATTAGCAAAATCGTACTTTATTCTTCTATCAGGTCATTTGTAGGGATGAACATAATTGGCGTATTGAATCATTGATTGAAAAACTGAAGGATTTGAATCCAAATCAGAGGTTTTCCGAATATTTAGATTCGAAATGAATTTGGATTAAATGAACGTGAAAAATTGCAAAGTCGGCAAAACAAATGGTTTCAGTAAGTTTTGCAGTTGCAATAAATTTTGCAGAGGCACTCCTTGCACTCCTGAGTAAGAGAAGCGCTGAACAAGCTCACGGGACTGTGTAGTGCTGTAACAAGGTAAACCGTTTAAGGCCTGCAGAAGCCACAAACATGCCAGGCCTATGTTTGCCCATAAATCACCAGCTGCTAGAGCCCTCTAAAGGTGCGGAGTCTTGTAGTTTCGATTAAAAAATGCTTGGGAAGTTTCGAATTTGCATTTTTTGTAGGTGACTTCATAATTGGGGTAGGTTTAGGTTTATTGGATGACGTCATAGAGCCTTGGGCCCCAACCCCATGTTTCTTTCTTCTAAAAAAAATAGGTGAAAATCTGCATCTTTGGAGCCCTTGACTTGCCTTCTAGCGTTTGTGGTTCNCAAGTCATGACTTGAAAAAAACAAATTGATTAATTAATCCCCTAGGGTATTAAAGAATTAACTATTGTCAATTTTTGGCCATAACTTTAGAACCACAAATGCTAGAAAGCCAATAAGAAGTTGCTGTAGAATCTGCAGTCTATAGGGCAGACAGAAACTTTATGATTCTGATTCTTTTCACACAAATTTAAGGTCTCCAGTGCAATCCATTACAAAGTCATAGCATTTTTACTAAATTTGACCTCTGTGTAACTTTTAGCCTTGTGTTAGTCGACCACTAGAGAGAGCAACTGAAAAATTCCAATGGAATTTGGAGTTTTGGACCATTTGCCAACTTTGTGGAGGGGGCACTTTTTCACTTTAAAAAAAAATTTTTTTTCACCCTGACCTACGTAGTAATGTGTTTTTCTGTTTTGCTTTACCAGTGTTATTCATTTTTAAACATAAAATACTCATAAACGAAAAGTCGATATGCTGGTATTCATATGCAACAAGTTATTCTGGAATAGAATTCGATGTTATGGAAATGAAATAGAGATTCTGGAAAACTCTGGAACTTCTTAATTGTCCATAATACACATTACTAGTCATTTCATACAAATTGGGTCATTTTCTAAAAAATACCCAGGGGCACATTTTTGTATGAAACATACCAAGTCTATATACTAACATATTATAACAATGCACAAAAATTGTAGCTCAACCTAATGTAACATATTGCAATATCATGCTGTGAAAGTTCCTACTCCACCTCCCTTGTTTATGTATGCAGCATTTTTCTCCATGTTTAGATGGCATTAATGTTAAGTTCAGTGAATTCAGAGTTAGTCTTCGTAGAGAACTTTGGCTGTTCCTTTTGTTTTTTTTGTCAATTTTATATTTCTATAGTCAGTTGTAGTATTAGGCAATCAGGAAGAAAACAGATGTGACCATTTTGAAATATTTTCCCAGTTTCAAGAGTGGACAGACTGTTTCAAACAATGGGTGATTATTCAAAATGTAGTTACCGTATTTTGGAATGCATTTTTGACTGCCATAAACTGTTTAACCTATTTTGACGCTATAGTGAAAGCTTGACAGTAGGCTCCAATAAGGACCTTCAAGAAGAGAAGTCAAAGATGTGTTAGTTTGCTGCTATTATTTACTGCATGAACAATTGCCCAAAGTTCTGAAACTTGCATGAACAAATTAACCTCTAAACGAGGCAGAAATTTTGATCATGGGCTGCAAACCATTTTTTCGTCAGATCAGCTAATGGTTACAGCTATTGTTGAACCTTGCCACCTTGAAATTTTCATTGAATTTAAACATAGTATCATCTGAAAAAGCGAAAAAATGCCATACACAGAAACAAGGCAGAGGGGTAAGAACTATTGGATATTTCAAAATGTACAAATAATGTTGAACTGTAATTTTTTCTTTGTCCATTATTATGTTATTACCTATGTCATTCTGTCAATATTTGAACGAAATTTTAAAGGCCGAGTTGGCAGCATCTGATTTAATATGAAATGACTCTAATATGTTGTAACCCTGCTACTGTTTGATCTTTACCGTCGTTAGAATATTTTTTGGAGCCATATGGCTCTGCTGAAAAGCATCTTTTTCCTGAATTAATCTAAGCCGAGAAAATTTGTTGTAAAAGTTTTACGTGTATAGTCGCAGCTTTGTTTTTTTTTGATCTTTTGTTAAATGTATTTTTGACTTTTTTACTTTATTTTCAAATTTATCCGAGCCGCTTTTTACAGCTGATCACACTCAGTTTGGTTGCTAGGGCTGGGTAAAAGAAATAAATTTTGTCAAGAATATTCGTGATTGATTGCCGTATCTAATTAGTTTCACTTAGTTTGGCAAACAGGATGTACACTTTACCACAAAAATTGGTACCCCCTGCTGTGTAGGTGATAAAATATTGTCATTTGGACTTGATGTGCTGAATCGGTGAACTGTTCCCTATTCCTATTTGCTTGGGTGAGTACTTTTAAGAGATGTGGATAATGTCGCACAGACCATTATGATTTTGTAGGTTGAAAAGATATGTCAGAATGGCTTGGAAACTGGGAACACTGGTCTGGTGTCTCTCGGGAAACCTGCGATGGGAGTTTACGTTTGCAAACATGCCGATATTGTTTCCCCCACAAATTTTGTGAACAACGACCGAGGGTACATCATTATATTCAAAATTATCAAGGTACGAGTAATAGACTGGTTGAATGCATCCGAACTTGTTTCCTGGCGGTCAACAACATGTCTCTCGCCTTTGATGCCAAATTGTGATTGATCAAAAATTGTCGCCGGCAATAGGCGGTTGAAGCGCGCAACGCTGTTTTTAAGCGTACCTCGAATTAAACGTGTTCGACAGATAATGCCGTAAAGTATATCAACGCATCTTCAGCAGAAACTGATTCACTGCTAAACTAGTAAAGACCGAAGGATTGCTGCACTTTCGGAGGTTGCATCGATTCGGGAAGCTGGGTTGTACCAGCTAATTTTAATCCACTGAAAGATTAATAAGTTCTCATTCTCAACCATTTTTTCAACGTTGTTCGTTTCGCTCTCGGAAATAGCGTTGGGGTTTTCTAGAGTAACGTGTTAAGTTTGATAAGAAGGTAAAAAACGTTCACATTTTTTGTTGTTGCCGATCTTTTTATTGATCTGCTGTGGAGCCGGCAGGTCGGAAATTCGCTCCTGAAAATTTCGGATCTAATTTTGCACGTTTGTTGCTATGTTGTTGTTTCTTATACCTCGTGTTGTGAGGACAGGTTAGTGCACTCCTGCGTTGAAATCATGCACGGAGTTTAAAAACAAAGTTGCTGGCCTGTTTTCGTAATTTCATCACATTAAAGTACACGTTTATGTAATATGACATTAAAGTATTGTTGCAGCTGCAGCGCCTTTCTTGTCAAATGTACCTCTGCCTCGATTAGAATTTGTTTGCGCATTGTTTCGCATTAGTGGTGTTATAATTCTCGCTGTAATTAATAAATTAAAGCCTTCGTAATCTTGATAGTCGCAGCGCCAACTTGGACGAAATGCAGTCTTCAGAAACCCGATCAAGTGGAGTGGCAACGATGGTGACAGGTTTTCGTTGATGTTAATGGCCGATCGCAGGAAACGACGTTGGTTTTGTGTACAGTTTTGGAGCCGTAACTCATTTAATGTTTCTGTGTTTCCAGGGTAAAACCAAAGTGGTTACGGAATGTAGAACTGGAACCACTACCCAAGAACCAACTCCCAACTTCGACTGCCACACGACTAAGCAAGTCGTGGATCAGTCTAAGAATCACATCAGAGCGTTTCAAGCATTGCAGGTCTGTCTTTATTCGTTTGCATTGCTGTACATGGGCGAACGCGTTTACCTTGCAAGTGCGGTTATTATTTTCTATATAAACGTTTCTTGCACTCGTCTAAGGGTCCATCTGCTTTAAGAGGTTTCAAAGCAATTTTATGCAGGGCAATCTTAATGAAAGCTACAAAACCAACTGATAGGAATTTGCTTTATTCGTTTGCCGCTGAACATTATTGTGATCTTGGTAGCGGACGTCACATGTTTGAACCCGAAGTTTCTTCAAAAGAATTGTACTTTGACTTCTAAAGGCAGTGAATGAGGATCAAACACGAACCGTGCATTTAAATCAAATGTACCTAAGTCATGCTGTAGCGAACTTTGATAACACTTTTTAACGATTTCACAGAAAGTCGAAACGTGTCTGAGCGATATCTCTATTAAAATGCGCTGGTGAAACTTTTTCAACGCTTCGTTTTTTTCATGCAAGAGGCAGCTTGGCGTGACTTTTGAGAAACGTTCTATTTGGATCAACTTTAAACTTTTCCATTGCACTTTAGTGGCTTATTTTGAAATAGTGACATTTCTTATATTCAGTATTACATTTATGAATACGGGGATGAAGACATGGTCAAACGTCCTCGACAAATCGTTCCTTACGCCGTACTGCAAGTCCGCTACATCGCTAAGGAAGCCGCTGCCATACCTCGAAGGGAAAGGTATATGCTTTCGCTGTTATGCAGCGATCACACCAAGCCGCTAGTAACGTATGAGCCATTGCTCGATTTTTGTGGCGTGGAGTAGAACGTTTCTTACTAGCAAGGTGTGCGTCACAGGTTATGCAGTTTGATCTTCAAATGCACAGCACGGTGTATGACGGTGTACGTCTCAGCCTGAGATAAGGTGTTTTGAGAAACACTCTGGTATTTAGGAATTTAACCAGCAAATGTGAGTAGCCTCAGGCAGTTTGTGATGAACCACCGCGGCTAATTTTTGAAAAGCAGTATTAGCCAGATGCATTGCTTCAAAGTCGTCTTTTGCAGTGGAGTTACAATTAATCTTCAAGAAGTCCTCCTGCAAAAACCGTCAAGAAAAATTTCCTACATTCGATTAAAGAGATTCTTTGTAATCTTCCATTCTGGAAGTTCATTGTCACCCAAATCTTGTAGGATTTAGCTGTTTTTTTTAATGTAAAGTTTAATTTGAGGCTTTCTAGCAGTTAATGCACATTTTAGATTGGTTTCACAGTTGGGTTTGTTCCTAGGTTTTTCTTTATATTCACAAGCATAGAAAGTCGCTTTCACATGGGTTGGTGTATGAAAATAGAAGAAGGGTACGTATGACCACCCCACCCACACTCGTACATTTGCACACATTTTGCCCAGAAATCAGTTAATGACATTGCTTCTAATTCAACTTTTGCAGTGGAGTTACATATCATCTCCAAGAATTCCTCCTCCAAATCGCACAGGAAAGCTTCCTAATTTCGACCAAAGGGATTCTTATAGATCTTCCATTCAGGAAGTTCATTTTCACCCAAATCTTTACCTTCGAATTTCTGTTTCAAAACTTAGAGGTACCTCACAATTCCAGTGCGAAGGATTACAGAGAAAAATCATGTTGCGCACAGAGCACTTTTTGAGAGTTACCACATATATGCCAGTTTCATAAAACACCTTGCTATTAAAGCCCAAACCATTGCTTCATTTGTTAAATTCACTGTTTCTCTTCATAGCTTCATACGTCGTTGTATGGTCTTTCAAGACAAAGTACATTTTGGAGCAAACATTGGCGCCCTGCTAAAAAAAGTTAGTATTTTCTGCAATGTACCTTGGTGTCGAAAGTGATAGAGGTCTTTGAAAATGTCTGCGCCAGCTGAAACTGTTCTGATGTGAATGAGAGGAGGCCGTGTTTCCCATGAACTTCAAGAAATAGCTTCAGTTCAACTCTCATTTCATGCACGCTGGCTAACATATTGCCTTGTGATAATAATCACCGAACAGATATACAGTATTAAACAAAACTGCAAGGTCTCATTATTAGAATCCATGTCCTCACCCAGCTTGGCATACGATCTTATACTGACAGCACTTTTTGACAAAGTTGACGACTGGTATGATTTTTGCAAGCCCATTTTGCATTGCCGCGTAGATGCTAGAGTCTCTCCGTGGATAGTACAGTGAGATCCAACTGCACTGAGACTTTTCTACTTCATCCTGGCAATAAATCCGCTTAGAGATCCAAGTATTGCTGAGGCGGCATCGGTGCACACTCCCACAAGCTTACAAGTTTAAACACATCTGCTTTTGCAGTCGTTTCTATTGGTCTGCAAAACAACATTTCCTTTTCAATTGAAGAAGATTTGACAAAACAAAAATAGACCAACAACTGAGACAATTGGGGAAACCTCTGTTGTCTCATCACATTGAATGGTAAAAAAAATGTCATGCCTGTATCTTTGCACGTTTTAATGGTGGAATCAGAAAGAGAAACCTTTGCAAGTTTTTTGCTGTTCATCCCACCTAACACAATACTGGCTGCGTTAAACATGCATGGTTTGACAATGCTTCATCAATGTTGTGGGTTTTTCTCTTTGGCAATCATGTGAGCGATTTCGAAAGATCCTTCTACTACAGTACTTCCGCACACGACCATTGGTGAAAGCACTCACTACTTACAACCTTCAAGCTTTGAAAGAGCCTTTCTTGCTTTGAAAGAAAGGCATATGTTTATCTTGATGGCCAGGGTGTTTCGTTTGAAGATTACGCTGGAAATTAATTTGCTTGAATCAAAGCATCATTGCTTGAACTTACTATACGTGTTACGCATTGTGGTATGGCATCACCATTCACTGTAGTATCTATACAACCGTACTTCAGATGAACCTTGTCCTACTTTCGTTTTTTTCTTTGTCATTTTGTGTAAATTTAATTAGGAAAATGACTAATAACCTAGTTAGATCAAAGCTAAAAATTATTATTAACCAAACCCAACTTTAAACGTTCCTCCGGTGATACCGGTCTCAGATGAAAATGAGCTTTAGCTTCTTTATAACAATCACACCAGCTTGCTTATGCAGTTGTGCTGGCAACTTCTATTAGGCTAAAGCATTGGATTTTACTACTAAAAGCACTTTGCTAGCCTGTTGTATAGAATGGTAAGCCCAGTAGTGTATTCTCACTGGCCTGTACTCCGATTTTTATTCAACTACATCAGACTAATTGCAGAATCATGTGACGTAATAATTGATATAATTCAGTATCAATCTTTCAAATTTATCAGTGTCCCTGGGCCATTTCAGCAGCTTAAGTAGCAAATCAAGATGTGTTCGCCCAGTGGCCTAACGTTCAGGAGAAAATACACGAATAGCGAATCGAAGCAGTCATGCATAGTTGCTCATGCGTGATTGTTGCGTGTCTGACATTGGCAGCAATTCACTATCCAGCGTGGTTGTGGAAAGCGTGTTTAGTCATAGATCATAACAGTTTGTCTTCTCTCGCTCCCCGTATGAACCTATGCGCCCTCCAATTTAAGGGCTACAGTGCAGCGGTTTTCAACCTGGGTGTCACGACCCTCAAGAGGGGCTGTGAACCATTTTTGTAGGGGTCACGAATAGATGTTTTATGTACAGAGCTGTGTTACAGTTACTTTATTCGAGTTTTGGATTGGGGTCGTTACGTTATAGTGGGTTCTATAATGGTTAGCGGTACAAAAAAGTTAAACAACCACTGCTAGTGTATATCGTTGCAGGATAAGAAAGGTTGGTGAAGCATCAGACCTTCAGAGTGAGCGAATGAATTTATAAGAAGATGAAAACCATTGCGAAATGTATACTGGTTTGTTCACGAAAAGACAACTTCATGCACCTGATATGTGGCAAAGATTCGATATGCGTTTTTTGGCTGTGCGCATCCATTCACTACCAGACTGCGTTACACCGTGGATCTGACCATACTCGATGCTCACAGCTCTGACTTAAATGGGACTCAATGAAGTAGAGTCTGATCATCGCGTTGTTAAGATTCCATATCTGATGATTGACTTGTGCCCATCGCTACTGCGTAGGAGTTGATCTGTCTTGATTTGCAGGTCGTCGACCGAAATGTCTATGGAATCCTGTCAGAAAACCGACTTGCCTGGCAGTGGAGGTTACCCGCTAACGGAATTGAAAACGTTTTTACTTTGGAAGGGTCGGTTATTGGTGCGCGGTGGAAATTCTTGCTCCGTGCACCTTGTAACTGATGTTGACACGGCAAGCAACTTTGCTTTCCTGTACGTATGTTGTTGCAAGCTGCTTGTTTTGTTGGTTTACCCGCGGTACCGAGATAAAATTTTTTGGGTTTTGTTTAGAAGGAAATAAGTTATTTTACTATATGAACGATTAGGCTAAATGTTGTTTACTTCTTTCAATGAATTATCATCTACGGATATTCATGCTAGGGAGGGGAGGCAACCGCAAAATTTTGCTACAGGTTCTACTTGTTTGTATCGTGAACCTTACAAAGGGAAACCATTTGACGATTGTGCCCCTAATTCGTACTTTGGCAAATATATAAACCTACATAGGATCTGTCGGTCTACCCTCCAAGTGACGACATGACATGCGTGTTTCTGAGTTCGGAAAACTGTGTTGCAGTTTGACACAAAGAAAGTGTAGTGCAGAACGGCAGTTGGGTGTCTACATCGGGTAGAGATTTTTCTTTTGTGTTCATGTATGTTGTATGAGCTGCGTTGTCAATACTAAATTTTTAGCTGGGGACGAGAAGCGGACGAATGCATCGACCATCTAACGCGAAAATCGAGACGTTCGTCGACATGCATGAAGTCAAAATATGGCCAACACATGGAAATAGAAAAGGAAATATTCCAATGCTCGGCTATTTTCTCGTGTCGCACAATCAGTTCTGAATGTTCACCACCATGTGTAGCGGGCTGCATTAAGGAGCTTAACAGACTGTGATGCCCGCGGGCCGTAGTTTTGCCCATGCCTAGTCTATTCTCAACCACCGATTTGCTTTTACTGCGTCTGAAAGTTGCCACTTTCTTGCAAACGAGGTACTTCTCGATTGTCGCTTCAAGTAGGCTTTTACAAGCGCAGATCGCATGTGGGTAGGTTACTACGGCGTGACTTGGAGCAGTCACCTGTAAACAACTTCAGCGTAAACAGAGTGAGTTGAACACGTTGAGAAACTTCGACCATTGCGTTTTATCGAAATCCCTGGGCGGGTGCTTGTGATGGGGTCCAGCATTTTTCCAAGTGAAGCGTGAATCAAAATTAGTGAAGTCGGCTTAATGCGAGGGTCGCGGATTTGTGCTGTGGAAACCAGTTGTTTTGATTCGTCTCGGGCAGCGTCCGTTCAGCGCCCAATCGTTCAGGTGCTTTTTGCTGCAAATTCGGTCACTACAGAAGTTTGATATCTTGAATATTATACAATTATGAATATTCTGCCTACTTCCGGGCATTTTTGGATTGTAAATCAAGTTGGTTCATAGAAATTTAATTTTGATGAAAGTTCCGCGGTTAGCATTTGTAAAAGTCAAACTTCGCAGTGCACGTTTGGTTTTATTCTTAACAAAACGAAGAGCATGGCACCGCTGGTCCTGAACTTTGTCAAATGGCTTGCTTCTGGAAGATCGTGTTGAAACTTTCCTTCTGTGCGTAGAATTTATCGCAGTTTTCGGGACCTAGCATTCCAAAATGGTGAAGTAATTTCTTTGACTACAGTTTTCAAGAACCAAGAGTATTTTTGCGAACAAAGGTAAAAATATAAAAGCTACACATCTTCGCAGGGACAAGCATCTGAACGTGAAGTCCGAAATGGATATGGAGAAGTTTTCTCGGCAGCTTCCGCCTACTTTAAGTAATAAATCTGGAAAGAAGCACAATGGTTAGTTGCCCTCATAAATCTGTAAACGAGACATTGTAGTTGACATTGCGGTCGATCGACGCTGATTCGCGCTTGAGTTTAGGACCTGAACGAATGCTAACAAAAAGATTTAAATGTATATTTGGTGCAGTTTCATCGCAAAAGTTCTGATTCTAAACTTTTAACACGTTTTCTGTCGCATTCGTGAGTAAGCCGACGCTCTGCTTGGTTTTATTGCGAAATGGTTTGAAAGCGATCGTTGTTACTAAAGGGTTTATTACTGGTTCTATGCCGAAGATGAATTGCTTTTACCGATATCTTCAAATTATTTTTTCTGCTTCACTACCTTCTGAGTGGTTCTAGTGTTTGATTTCGGTTGTCGTAAGATCAAACTGCTTTATGTTATTCTGTTTTGTACTGTCAAGGTCGTCTTTTATTTGTGTTGCTTTGAGTACAGTACACGTGGGTTGGAATAGCTTATGCTAAAAACAGTTCCATGCTAATGACCGCAAAGCTACGAAAGTGACTACATGGACTTGGTAAAAGTTTACCTTCTTTGTAGAGTCAGCAGTTTGGTCCACGAGACTTCAACGCGATCATCCATAGCTTAAAACACGTGCGGTTGTCTGTTGTGAAAAAAACACCTTTTCCCAACATATCGTGACGCAACGAAACTGAAAGCATATAGTACCACTAGTGGTGTAGGATCTGGGATGTAAGCTCACCCCAAAAGTTTTTATTTGTCAAAAATTCGGGCAAAATCTCAAGCTTCGGGCACAGACCTTTCAACATTTTTTAACAATATTAATGAAATTATGTTTTTTGGTTATTGAGTGTATAAATATAAAGTTCTCTGTCATACAAAGCACATTAAATACAGAATATATAAAATAAAAAAAGTGTTTCTAGCAACTTCGGGTTTAGTTTGTGAGAGTTGATGAGTAACTGACTCACTTGAAAGTTTGGGCAAAAATGTTGTAATTAGGGCATTTCAAATATTTGCATTATTAATTGTATACTGTGGGAATAGAGTATGCTCTAGGGCAGCGCTCTTCAACCGGTGTGCACGGTGCACCCTGGGATGCACCAAAATATGCGTGGGGTGCACCGCTACAAAAGGGTTCACAAGGGTGCATTACAAACTTGTCACACTAAACAGATACTTTTTACAAAAACTCTCTGTTAGCAAAAATGAACCATCAACCAATGAATGACTTTCAGGATTTAACCAAAAATTTGCACATTTCTAAAGTGTAAAGCGTAAGCATCAGATCAGGTCAAGCTAATTGTTGTAATTAGTCGATTATTTGTGATTCATAAGCAACAGACAATGAGCCATTATCAATTGAATTATTTAGCTGAGTTACTGATTTAGGGTACTTGCTTGTATAGGCCAGGGTACTTAAACGGGGGCATGTCAGTAAATAGGGTGCATGAGTTCGTCGAAACATCTTTAAGGGTGCACCATAACAAAAAAGGTTACAGCAAAAAAGGTTGCTCTAGGGCACCAACTTCATATTAGTAGTCAATGTCAGGCAAGTACAGAAAAGCTTTTGTGTTTACTTTTAACTATAGTATTTGAATGAACACTTTTTGCCATACAGTCTGTTGCATTTGTGCAGTTGAACTGACGATGTTGTGAGACATATGGCATAGTCATAATATAAATAATATGATACATGCCACATACAGTGTATCACATAAACATGCCTTCAAAGAAGGAAGCAGCTTTAGGCCTATTTCATCTAAAGTGACTCAGTCTATCTCAGCCTTGTTGACAGCAACAGCTGGATTGTGAATCCAACTCCAAACCTTGGAACTGTGAGGCAGGTGCTTAGAGTACTGATCTAGCCAACTTCTGACAATCCTCTTGCACAGCCCCGCTTACTTTTTCAGTTGGGTTGTTAAGAACCAAATTTCAAGTACTCTTTTATTTCAGAAACATTGTATTTCCTGCATGTTAACTGTAACATTGTTTTAGTAAGTCGCGGTTGACTTTTTGTGTCTGACAGATGATAAATACAAAAATTAAATGTGAAAAACTGCAGTAAAATAGTTCATTCTGATTACAAAACAGAGCAGTTGAAAAGGAAGCATGCTGGTGGTAAAGACATTGAGTTTTCAAATGTTTATGATACCAAACGATGGTTGTCATTTCAAAGTAATGAAAAGTCCAAGGATTGTTGAAGACGCAAAGCCCATACCTGTCATCGTTGTTGATGAGGCTAAATCTGTTAACGTTGTCAGTGAGGTTGTACCAATGGTTATTGTTGATCAAGCTGTTACTGTGTGCTTATTCTTGCTGATGCCATAATTGAGGCTGTCCCAATAGTTGTTGTTACTGAAACTTTTAATGTTGTAAATGAGTCTGTAACTTGTCCTGCTGTTCTTTAAGTTGCCATTTTGGAAGCATAGAATCAAATAATGAAGTCACACTAGTTGCACACACCAGTATTCAATTGCTAGTTTAAGCATTTGAATTTTGTTGAAGCCATGTTGATACCTTGCACTGTGCTTTCATTTAGGCCGGCTATGTCTAACGCAGCACAGCTGGGTTTGTCGAAGGTTTTGAGCGGGCCAGTTTAGGCTTCTGCTGCAGTGAAATTATCCCACATACTGACAACCAATCCTTATTTGATATCTTAAAGTTGACATTTTTGATGCAGGTAGTCCTCAGTGCCACTTCATCACATCTGCTACCATTGCAATTAGGATTCGAACGCTTTCAGTACATTGGGTTTTAAAAGCTAAATTTAGTTTGCTAAGATCAAAGTAAGCTATTCAATGTGCGGCCCTCATTAATATGTCCTTTACTGTGCGACCCTGGTTAAGATAGTGACATAATTTTTGGCTCAGTAAGCCATTTGGGTTGGACATAGCTGGTTTAAGTAGTATTGCTCCTACAGTTAAATCTTTATGCAGTACATTTTCAGATCAGTGCTTAATTGATGCCATTTCATGCTTGTCAATATGTTTTCATGAAGGAAGTATTGTTCCTTTTAATTAACATATCATACTGTACGTACATTATTAGACCGGCGTTCAGCCGGTAATATGTAAGGTTTGGGTCTTATTGAAATCATGTCAATTGCAAGTGCGGTTTCATGAAGGCTGCATTGTTTCAATTAAATGTTCATAATGTACATTTTCAGTCCAGGTTTCAGTTGTTATTTTGGGTTTTATTCAAGTCATGCCAGTTCATGATTGACAATATGTTTTATGACGGAAGTACAGTAAACCTCGGTTAATCCGGATTCGATTTGACCGACGATTTTATCCGTTTAGGCGAAGATCCGGATTGTTGTTTCTAGCCTGACGTCATCTAAGTACTGAGATTTCGGTGAAAATTGCTTAAATTGAACGTATTTACGACCCAACAGCGAACTTCCGCAGAAGCAAAACGAATTTATTGATGTGTTTACAATTGCCCGTCAGGCTAGTAACCGCCATATCCAGTGACTTATGCGCAATCTTAAGTTCATAATTTTGCATTGCTTGGCTGCGAAGAAATCTGAGTTTTGGTCTGACGCAGAAGTTTAAGCGACTGGTCCATATGCAGTCACTCTATTTGGAAGGTAATGCCCTCCAGACATCTTACCGGGTACAATGCACCCAGGGATAATGTTCAACACAAGCATGCCCAACACCAATCAATAGACTGGAACCGTGGTGTGGTGGCGTGCGTTGAACGTTATGTTCAACACAAGCCATACCCGTGTGTGACGTAATAATCGTCTCTGTGATTCGTCGAATGTTGCGCGCAGTTGCAGCCGGTATTATGATAATTCTATACGCTCGTTGGTGATCGCGAGCCCGCTGTTTGTTTTCGTCTGAAAGCTGCCGAATCTTTCCTGGAGACAAAACTCTGGATTACGAGATGTGAAAAGAGCATATTTTATCAGGTATTGGCGAAGATCCGGATTAAAAAATCCGGATGAACCGAAGATTTTTATAAAGAAAAACGGTACAAATCATTCGTACCACCAGTTTTATCCGGTTTTCGCGAAAATCCGGATTAACCGAATCCGAATTAGCCGAGGTTTACTGTGTTGTTCCTTTTAATGAACATTTCACACTGCGCATTAACAAACCAGAGTTCAGTTGCTAAATTTTAAGGTTTGGGTCGTATTAAAGTTATGCCTGTTGTTGTGTTACACTTTGTTTTCATAAAAGCTGTATTTTTCCATAAGAGTCAAATTTTCATACAGCACATTTCAGTCTAGTGTTTACTGTTAAGTTGCTATTTGGGAATTTTTTTTTGTTTTTGAAGTCATGGCAGGTGATGCCTTATGTTTTCATTTTCATGGAGGCTGTATTGTTACTTTTGATTTCTTATGGTGTGCATTTTCAGATCAGTGTCAATGTGTTAATGCTATTTTGGAATATTTGAGGTTTGTAGAACTAGTGGAAGCTTCAAGTTGAATCGAAGCTATTGCTTGGTCCTTAGTAACAAAGCAGACGTGTAGTTGCAGACATAACAAGTTATACTTTCGGATGTTGTTATTCTTGGCTTGTGTTTGGATACTTTGTCATGTCTACCTCAGACCTCCTGCATAGCCTTTATCAGTATTATGTCGGGTTGTTAAATGAGCTCCAAAGCTTCACCTTACATGTACTAAGCTCTACACATACTGCATGTATAACATGCTTGGAACTTAATTGGATCATAAATATGTTTAGCTTTATAAGTTCATGCATTGTTCACTGATATTTTATGTACTTTTGACTTGGTTGAATTCATGCGAACTGGTAATGCCATCTCAGAAGTGAAATGTGTATGGCAACATACTAGAGGAAAATATAATGTCCAACAACTACAGAAAAATTAAGGGAAAGTTTGCCGCATAAAAGTATTTCGGGCAAATTTTGGGAAATTCTGTCAAAATATCCTTTTCACCCCCTAAAATTACCTGCTCTTGCACCACACCTATAAGTACTACCGACAATTCAAATTACAATAGGAGAAAAACCTATGCGGCAATTCCTAGAAATCTTTTCATCGTTTCACGTAACGATAGGTTTAGCATTCTGTTTGGTGGAGTTGCTTAAACAATAAGAAAGCCGAAGGTATGTACTGCAGTGGCTTCAATGATGAAGTTGATGCGTTTTGCATACAGTGTTCTACCGAGGACGAATATACAACGTTTTTACTCTGGTGACCGTTGACGACAGCGGGCTGGGAAAGATCCGGCAGCTTATTGGTTCCCTCGTTCAACGAAACACCGTTGCGTATGTTCCGCTTCTCTGCTCCTCCTGCCTGTATCTCTTGCCCAAATGCGACCTCACTGAGAACAAGCTGGGATTGCGAGTTGTGGACCCAGACAGCGACATTTCCAAAAGGAACGAATATCTTTACGCTGTCATAGTCACCCCGAAATCGCTCTCCACGAAAGTGAATGGTGAGGCGTTCTTTTGCGATTCAAGCGTTATCATGCCGGTGCCGTGTGTAGGGAAAATTTTGTCGTAGTGCTTACGTCTGTTAACTGTACTTTTACTGCACACTGCGATGGCCCTTCGTTGACGTATTCAAGGAGACCATAGCAAAAACAATGAAAGGTTCCTGCAAAATCTTCTTTCAAATAGTTGTTTCTTGCGTTTTTTGTAAGACTTGGCAAAACTTTCAAATTTCATTCCGTGCAAGAAGTACGAAAAATTAAAGAAGTGTTTGGGAGTGCTCCCAACCCGTATTTAATTTCAAATTCCGCTTCGTTTTTGTAGCGATTGTCGGTTTCTTTTTGTGATGTGCATTCAGCACCTGTAACGTGCAGTTTGATGGCCATTGAATGACACAGTTGGCTTCCGATGCCAATCGGCTGTAGATTTTAAGATACTTGCGGAAAAGTTTGATAGGTTCATCCGTTGGTTGGACCTAAACTCCGTGTTACGTAAATGCCTCTGTGAAATGCTGAATTGGACAAAGGCTTAAACGCAGTAACTTGGTAACGTATTCAAGTTTCTTGCTGGACATTTGATAAATTTGTTCATGTCTTGAGCGATGTAGTAGGATAAATGTCCGCATAATGGTGGCACAATTTTGTGATGGAATCCTGGCGTTGCGTCTCAGCTTATTGTCGCAATCGCAAGTTGTTTGATTAGCTTTACTTGTGTCTTCGACAGAACAAAAAGCTGCGGGTATCGTAAAACTGACCAAAAGCAAAGAAGCCCACAAGAAGGTCCTGACTAACGTCCCTGAAGAATTCAAAGATCAGCTCCAGACGAAGTTCCAGCAAATGAACTTCGACACCAGCGCAGCTATAGCTTCAATGCAGCCCCAAGAAATAAAGAAGTTGTGGGAAGCATTAAAAGATAAGAAGAAGATGCAGGTAGTGCATGTGGCAATGCGACAACTCTTATGGATTTTGTGTTAAGTAAAATGTTTCCTGGCTTTAATGTGGAATGCTAAGTCGGGTTGATTCGTTTAAGACAGTGGTCCCCAAACTTTTTCTCATCACATACCATTTGTGGTCCTCGTACTGTCACCACGTACCACCTTTCTTCAGGAAAACTCAATCTACCAAATATCATTCGATCAA
>JGI24022J15233_10001767_pt1 | contig 18917 bp, 11 predicted proteins | sample Ectturendosymbi2_FD_15233 | JGI IMG/M metagenome (IMG submission 15233) | reverse complement strand
TGTCAGCATCAGTTAGTTTTTGCTTCATTTGTATCTTGTATGGGTATAGGTGCAGATCAGACGTAAGAACACGCCGCACTGATTCCCTTGTCAAGTTATACTGTAAATAAGAGTTGATTAGCAAAACACAAATCTCATATAGTAAAGCAAACTTTTAAGTACAGAAGCTACATATTGGAAATGAAATCATTGTGGATATTCAAAAATGTTTACTATCATTGTGACAAGTTTGACAACCAAAAACTATAGTCACAAACTCATTAGCAGTAGGTAAACAAAAAATATAGACAAGTAAAAAGAAACAGCTAAGCGAAGCCCATGTATCATCGAGATTACCTTTGTGGCATTTATTTATATTAATGGGTAAAGTGATAGGCAGGGTTGTAGAGTTGGAGGTAAAATATCTGACTCCGACTTTGCAAAATTTCCGACTCCCGACTCCAAGTTTCTAAAATTTCCAACTCCGACCTTTATAAAATTTTTTACTCCCGATTCCTTAACATAAAGAGAATGAAATGTGGCTGTTAAAATCAATGGAAATTGTGGTACACAGCAAGAAATCTCTGATTGTAAGTTTCAGAAAAGATTATACCATTTCAACAGGAATTCCTAATTTTGGAGTGTAACATAAAAAATGATCAAACTGGGAATCTGGATACGTACAAAAAAATCCGACTCCAACTCCCAGTGTTGTTAGTAATCCAACTCTTTACAACTCCGACTTCGCAGCCCTGGTGATAGGGTAGTAGAGCAATATCATCTTACTAAGGATTTTTTTCATTACTGTAATGCATTGAGCACCTCAGATGTTGCACAATGCACATTCTTTGTTTTTTGCAATGTTCTTCATATCATAAAAAATACAAAAATATAACACAACACTTTTGATCCCGGTGTTTTCCTGGGAAAATATGCTGGATAAACTAGGTCATTTTTAAGAGTTTTCTGTGGTTTGCCAGTTTCCCAAAACATTTTATAATTAAATCTGAAACAACAACGCTGCAATCAAGGGTTTCCGAACAACGCTGCTTTCCGAACCTTTCCGAACAACGCTGCAATCATGGGTCGTGTCCGTACAAAAATCTGAAACAAGAGCTTCAGTTGTTAACTACATTATTTCTCTTAATTGTTTTTGAATGCACATGTATGAGCTTACAAGAGAAAAAGTTTATAGATTAGAGTGATTACAGCTCAGTATTAGAGTGTTCACCTCTCAATGGGAATGCTTGGTGTTGGACTCTGCCACTAAATGAATTGCTGTAGCACTCTTCAAGCAAGAGCAATCATTTCAACCACCCTGGCAAATGCAAGTGATAGGCTTTGGCCTGCCACCAATACCTGTCATCAAAATGAAATAAAAAAGATTATAAGCCAGTCTTCAATAAAAGTCAAATCTTTATTAGAATGTAAGCTAGTTTCTTCCAGAAGTCTGTCGTGTATAGACACATAAGTTGGGGCCAAATCTGTTAGGAGTGATAGAACAAAATTTCATTATCTTTATGTCTATATAAGTTAATGTTGGGAATTATGGATAAGGTTCATAGGGTGGTCTAAGAATATATGGAAAAAAATTTTTTCTTAGATTTGCTTTACCTGTTGGAAAAGTTTGCTCCCTCATTAAAGAAGTCTTTCTACAAAGTTTGAAGCTGTTTAGTGGTTGCTACCACAGTTAAAAGTTTCATTTTTTGACTGAAACAAATCATGGATAATAAGCACATTTTATAACAACATGGCTATCCNGTACTTCAAAAAGAACCTACAACATGCAAATGAAATATTGGTACACAAAAAAGCTTTGGACAGGCATACTAATTGTCAAGCATGTTCAATACACGCTNGTTGCATATAACTGTGTTTTTGAAAAGCAATATAGAACACATTAAGTTTCAGTCATTGTTAGCACAGTTTTGATAGAGCTTTGAGAAAGTAGTGCTTTCTTGTTGTGGCAAGTCTTTAACTCTGCAATGACAAAAATTTATTTTTCCTTATTTTCATTGCAAATAGAAGACTGGCAGAGTCTTTTGAGGGTTTGAACAGCTATCTAGCGCAATTGACTAGCAAGTTATGGAGTTGCAAAGTGGCATGAAAATAGCGGCTTAATGCATGATTTCAAAGTACGGGTATCTCGTACACTGGCAGTGAGCGTGTTAACCATACTGGGGGTGTCACAATAATTCAAGCATGGAACATTTATTTTTTTTCAAGTTTTTTTGACCACCCTAGTTCAGAAGCATTGTGAGAAATCTATCTATGTGTGGGTGTTTTCATTACAAATCATTGTTGTGTTGCTTATCAACCTGTTATCACTCTGCTACTCTATCAAACTCACATAAGACAAAAATGTTTGAAGTAAGACAAAAATGTTTGAAGTAATTGTATCACAAACTTCTTTATTTAATCTATAGTCCAAATTTTTCAACAAGTCTTTATGAATGCTTAGTTTTTTTCTAATATTTTTATGACTGCTCATAACATTTCATTTATACCCAAATATGTATACTAGTTGAATTAAGGCTTGCCATGGTTGTTCATATGGACTCTTGATGAGATTAATAGGAAGATGTAAGGGTTGATAAAAATGGTATTTTCGTTTTTAGTGTTCAACAGAGTTTTACAAGTATATAACTGAAATGTCAACATGAGTTTTTGATTTGTTTGTAAGCTGCGTAAATAACTACAAAGTTCCTAGCATGTTGTACTAGTAGCAATGACTATTGGTACATGAATAGCATGCAAACTGATAAAATTAATCATTCTGTTGAAAAGAGTTCGATTACCAATACATATATAGGTGTTAGTTCACACATTCGCTGGCAGTGTACGAATATATCGTACCTGGAAATTGGGGAAAAACCAGGGATATTTCGGTTGACTTACCAACTGCATAGCTCCTTAGCCGATTGTGTTAGAGATGTTCAAACCCTTAAGTGACTCAGCAAGTCTTTGAGTCAGCAATGAAAAAAAAATTTTTTAATTTCTGATTCTGAAATATTTTATGTAGATATTTGTTGATGCATAATGAAATAAACGATCATTTGATAGCTAATCCATGACTTCATATTTAGGTAAAGAGACTTTAAATCTTTTTTTATTTAGACTTGTTTTGAGTATTAGTCTATTGTCATCCAAACTACAACAGAGCACAATTTCTGCAATAAGTGATATCCTTGATTAGAAATAGTTGAAGGCCACAAAGATGGCAGCAAGTAAATCAGTCACAGTTTATTGACTGGGAAACTAGTTTTGCATTTTCCAATGCATCATCAGTCCTGTAAGGGCATTTTGTGCGGCCCGCAGGACAGTCACATGTACATAGATAGTACATATTTGGAGTTTATCTCAAAGTAATTTTATCGATTAGATTGGAATTATCTAGAATTTTCAAGTTTTTTTTCCACACGTTTCATTCGAAACTGGATTTTCACTCAACTGGAAGTGACTATTGTTACCTTCATTTTGTGGTAGCTCATGTAAAACTTTTTAAAAAGTTTTTAACGCGATTTATAATGTAATATGAGCATGCGGCCCTCGGTAGCAATAAAATCTTCAATGTGGCCCTCCGCAGAAAATGTTTGCCCACCGCTGATCTACACTATGTACTTTAAAACACGTTCGTAGTGAAAGTGTTAGAGACTTGTGCAATAACTAATCTAACAGCATTTTTGCTTCATTTTTCTGTTGAGCTCCACATCACCTAATTCCTGGTCATCTTGTGAATCCTACCATGTTAGCTTTGAATATCTGTGTATGTGTGCAGATTTTACAGATTGCATTGAACATGAAACATCTGTTAAAATTGCACATCTAGTTTGACTACTTGTTTGCAATAAAGAAAACTGCTTTTAGCCTTGTTTGATAAATTTAAACTTTGTTCTTAGCATCTTAGCTGCTGGTATAGTTTTAGCCTAAACTCAGGAGTTTACACGTGTCTTTGCATGGGAATATCTCCAGTGCCGAAAGCCCTAGAGAGCTGTTCGAACCCTCTTCGGTTCTTCATACAAAAATTTTTGAAACATCCCTCAAATGATATTTGCTAACACATGAACTGATAATACATGTTGAGATTCTTTATTAGCATTCTGGAATCATAACTTGATTCCTTCCATAATTTTAAGTTGTGTAAATTGTACACATTTAAGATGTTCACATTTCGTTTTGATTTTATCTTTTTTAGGAAACTGATGGCAATGGACAAGGGAAACTGTCAACATTTTTTGGTGTTGTTGTTCCATGCTGCCTTTCAATGTTCAGTGTTATTTTATTTTTGCGTATGGGATATATTGTTGGCCAGGCTGGCCTGCTGGAAGCTCTTGCTATGCTGATACTTGCATATACCATCATTGGTTTCACAGTGCTGTCAGTTTGTGCCATTTCAACAAATGGAGCAATTGAAGGAGGCGGTGCCTATTGTATCCTTCATTTACATATGCAAAAGACTTGTTGTTTTCAATTTTGCTTTATGCCTTTATCAAATAATGTAATTTTGTTTTTACCTAAAATATAATCTTTGCACAGATCATGTTTATTGCATTTTTATCTGTGTGCATGCTTGAAAGTTGTGTTTGTTTATTGCAGGGGTGGGGAACCTGTGAGCCGTGTGATCATTTGATATGCCCCGCATCAGAATTTTCGTCACCCAGTTTAGAGTACAAAATCGTGTCGAACAAAGCTCCATGACAAGCAGATACTTAGATAGTATGTCAAGAGAATCCTCTATCCCTCATAGTTAGATGAAGGTTGAATTTTTGGATTAAATCAATTGTTTTTGCGGCCCGCCAGCGATAATCCACCATTTATGCTGCCCATGATAGTAAATAGGTTCCCCACCCCTAGTTTATTGTATACATGGCATTTTCTATGAGATTTTTTATTGTATGTCTGTAAAATTGCTTGTTTCTCATGCATGCATACTATTTTTCAAAAAACGTTTCTAGGCTTATTGTCTACAATGTTCAAAGCTGTCTAACAAAAAGATGCATTTTGCGCTGAACAATGTTAGATCCAGCATGTTTTTTTTTCATTTCAATTGTCTTTAAAGTTCCTTTACACAAATGTTTCACACTTGTTTAAGTTATGATCAGTCGAGCCCTTGGTCCAGAATTTGGTGGTGCCATAGGCTTGATGTTTTTTCTGGCAAATGTTGCTTCAACAGCTCTCTACATCTTTGGTATTGTTGAAGGTTTGATTTCATTTTTTGGAACCAATGGACAGCTATCAAAGTATAGTATTACCTTACTGTTACAGTTTGTTTGGTGGTCTATGTAGACCTGTCGGCAACCTTTTTTGCACTACAGACCGGTTTCAGCCTGGTATTAGTTTGGAGACCAGCTGTCAATGAAATAATGAATGTTTGGCACATGCAAATTTTTTGCAACTTGTAAGTCATCCTGGCACTGAGATCTGGGCTTGCTTTGCTGCAATAAGATGCTCCGACCTGTAGGGATTATGGCACCCGCAATGTGTTCCTTATGTCAGTTGTTCCAGTCACTTTTGGAATAATTTGACCTTGGTTCCACACAGTCCGGTAACAATTTCTTCACGGACTGGCACCAGGTTGCAGCCCAGTGTTTGTCGACCCCTGATGTAGACTCCTGTACTTTTGTGAAGTGAATATTTAAAATAAGAAGTTTTCGTGGCATTCTTAAGTTGTTTCAATGCTAGTTCACTACTCTTTGGAAATAGTGCTAGCAATGCTAGTTCACTACTCTTTGGAAATAGTGCTAGCAGTAACAACATGAAATCTTGTGGTTTCTACACTAGGCAAATGTTTTTGCTAGATATGATGAACATAAAGCTGTCTAATGAAAGCAAGATGACAATTCAGTAATAAAGTCATATTCCATATATCAGCCTAGTCACTACCTTGATCCAAAAATCTAACTTAGTATGAACAATTATGTATTTATTTTTGTTCCAATTTCAGGATACTTCTCACTGCATATTCTGTTTAGTTCATTAGGGTCATTTCAGGAGTGTTTTGTTTGCTTTGATGGAAAGGTTGACAGGAGACTACTCTATCAATTTTCTACTTTGAGTTAATATTGGTAGAACAAAAACTTCTGGAAACTTATCAGAAATTTTGTTCACACCCTACTAGTGTTGCAACCTCTCCGGTGGCATTGCGTTAAATGTGTGATTCACCACGAACAGGATGTGCGTGAAGAAAAACACTTTGTATATGTGGCGCGAACAAGCAATAATAGAGTGATCTTGGTGAGTGACCTCTATCAATGCTTGTGAAGCTAGTGAACAGTTAATTGTACGTGCTAACAGTGACGACAAGAGTGATCTTGTCAGGTGATCTCTATTGTTGCTTGCTGTTACAGTGCGAAGCTTTGCGCACATGCCGCTCAGGATTTCCGATCGCAACACTGGCACACATTTGTAGTGTTGATTTCTTTCAAATCAGTTTTGTTTTGAACAGTTGCTTTTGCAGTCACTAGCAAATACTGTGCAAATTGATAGTGTTAGTTGCCAGCATTGTTCTAACTATTTCAGAATGCTGCTTTAGCTAAGATTTATTGTCCAAAACACCAATTATTACCCACAGAACATGGATTGCAGTAGAATTCTATCACTTGGTAGAAGTCTATTATTTTGAATTGTCAGTTCCAAGTGTGTAGCATGGTAAAGTTTTGAATCAATTTAAAAAAATTAAAAATTGATTCAATTGTACTTCCTATATCAGTCAAATATAAAAATTGGCTAAAAACGTTTTGAGAGTAATTCCTTATTTCATACCTCTTTGAAAAGGAATAGTTACCATATGTGACAATGTTCATTGGTGGCTCTTTGTTTGGCGAGTTTGATGCCTCTCCTGATGTATTATTTTTAAAATGAACTTTGTAGATACACCGAAGTTGTTAATGCTATTTGTACATCTGGATATTCACAAAGTTCTTTTTTCAGGCAAAGCATCACACAATATGGTTATTTTTTCAGGGATATTTTTCCTGACGGACAATGGTGGAATTACCTCTATGGTTCTATAATACTGATATTTTGTTTGGTTGTGTGTATTGTTGGGGCTGACATATATGCAAAAACAACATTTCTCATTTTTGTGGTTGTAATGATTTGCATCATGTCCATCATCGTAAGGTAAGTGCTGTGATCGTTTCAAGACATGTGATTGGCTTTACAAAAGGAAGCTGTGTAATGCTTCGGTGCAGGCCTGCGCAACATGCAGCCCGCGGAAGCTTTTCTTGCAGCCCGCCACAAATTTATGTTGATCAATTTGGCCCTTCAACCTTTCTGACTTGTGCAGGCCGACTTTTAGTGTTTACCCTGCTGTTGTTAGTCTGTTGTCGGGTTGTGAAAAACGTGTTTGTTTGTAGCAGCAAAGTGCTTTTATAGAATCGCCGTACTGTGCCAGGTGTTGACGTAATACGTATTTTTGCAGCTTTTTTACTGGGAACAATCAGAAGTCCATTCCGATAACAACCACCAATGGGTCATCACTTTGCAATGAGACTTCTATAAATGATACTGGACTTAGTGTTTGGAGAATGGAAGGAAATTTGATGCGTACGTATTGTGCAATTTCGATTCTGTGGCTATTTTTCCGCAGTGTTTTTATAGCAGAAACATTAAAGCCTGCAGACGNTACACTGCAACAGACCAGAGAAAAAACGTCTGTNTGGTGAGCTGGTATCGATGAAGAGTTTGGGTTTTGGATCTCTGGTTATGATAGCAATCCAACTTAGTACGTCACGTTTTGGCATTCAAAATAATTGGGTCTCCTGGTGTTAAGATTGCTTTTCCAAAATCTGGTTGATTATCTTTAAATTCAGATTGTTCACAAAATAAGTATTGAGAAGCAATAAAAGGTCAACGTTGAAAAACAAGCACCTTCTTTGCCTTCAATTTATGTACGAGATTATTTAACTCAGTAAAAAACAGGCAGTAAGCTGTTTGACTTAATAGGACATGTTATTAAATTAAACGCAAGAAACTTCTCGCTTTCAGAAAAGGAGAAAAGAAATCGCTTCGTTGGGACCAAATCGAATTTTCGACCCACAATGATTACAGACTTGCCCATCCACCTACCTATCATGAATAACGTATGAGTTTTTAGACTTACAGGCGCCTAAAAAAGTAAAGGCGAAAAAGGAAAAAGGAAAAAGGCTATAAGTGCTAGCTGCAGTACAGGGACAATTTGCCGAAAACCACAGGTGGTGTATTGATGAATGCTTGCCTGCAGAGACTACTTTCAATTTGAAGTGTTGTACATTTACACTGCTTTCTCAAAGGCCTGGCTTAAGTCGTCGGTCGGAGTGTCTTTCTTAGGCAGCACTAAATTTTAACCAGTAGGTGTGACTTTTACGTCTGAGACTTGTCGCTGTCCTGCCAATTGTTTAGGCATAGCGTGTTAAGCCTGTGAGTTCCTATCAGTATTGATCGCGTGTAAGAAGTAGCAACGCTCGGTTGAAAGAGCTCACTATTTCAGTTTAGCCAAATTAAAATTGCAATCACATAATTTATAAAAATTATTGTAGAAATCCTTTTCTACACTGTATAAAATATCTCAAACCGTTTAAAACCCTGCTCAGATGCAAAAGAAAATGTAATACCGTCGGTATCATTGCCCTCATTAGGAAAGAATTGCTCCCACCATAACCAAGGCTTACGGAAACATTTTAGGAGCACAGGCGCGTTTTTTCAACAACTCTGCAATTATTTTCAAGCTCATCTGACCCGGAAAAATGAGCTTGCTGTATTTCGAAAAATGTTTGTATCCTAAGAATCAAACATTATTTAAAATATATGGAGGTGGGCATGACTGAAGACACCGTAACGGCAGGAATATTGAGGAAATTTCGCCAGTAGCCCTTGTTGGCGGTTGGTTGAAGATCAGAATGGGATTCTGCTCGAAGCTTGCGGCTCTGCATGCAACAAAATTGATTTCATTGAGACTTGAGATGTTATTTTCAAATATATTTTTATTTCACTCCCACCTAACGTATACGAGGCCCAAGAAGGGCAAATTATAATTACGATGACAAGTCGTATCACAAACATGTGAAATAGTCTGCAGTACTGTTCCTATATGTGTAAATTCTATTTTGAGGACAATTCGAGCACTGCAGCTTTTCTTGTCAAACCTCCTGACGATTTACCCAGAGTGGCCTTTTGTTGCGCGTCGCGTATGCAACAGTCCGGTTGCCAAACCCCAGATTTTCAGAGAACCTTGAAATACCGTCCATATAATTTTTTTGATGTTTCTATACCTTCGAAATGTGCTCTGTCGCAATTCGTAGAAATAAATGTAATGCAGCGGCAATAGCAAAAAGGTTGTGCAGCTCTGTTGTAAACTATTAAGCTTTTACAATTTATTTCAGCCAATTACACAGTTGACTACACAACCATGAAAAAGCAGTCGTTTATCTCTGTGTTTGCTGTGATGTTCAATGGATGTACAGGAATCATGGCTGGGGCAAACATGTCAGGTATTGTGCTATATGCGGTCAGTGCTTTATTCTTGAAGCATATTAGTTTGTGATGTGGAAGAGTGACTCAATCGGTCGGGTCTGCCACGAGTGTAAAGTCGATCGTCACATCGTTTTCCTTAGGTATTTAGTTAGGTTACTAATGGTGACACATAACTTAAACAGCCATGTTGAACTGAAACGCCTTATTTGGCCAAAAATGTTTCACTATCTGAATGAGGGCTGTACATCGAATCANTTATTAATAGGGTCGCACATTGCTTTATTCTCAGCAAACTATAAATATTAAGCTTAAGATCCACTGATGAGCGTTTGACTCCAAACTGCAATGATGACGACTGTTTTGTGACCAATCACCCACTATGATGTCATAAGCAAGTTTTGTACCAATGGAACAACAAAGATGAAAATGAGAAAACTCGAAATCAGTTTTGTACCAAGTCCGAGGTAATAGTTGACACATAGATATCTACCAGACGTGATAAAGTCGCACTGAGGACCACTGCATCAAAAATATCAAATTTAAGATTATCAAAATACCGACAGACTGTCATTATACTGTGCGTACATAACACTGAAAACCTCCAACTGGGCCGCCAGGCCAGCTGTGATTGGACACGTACCGCATCTCTGCTTACCAGAGGAAGTTGAATGTGTTGATTTGGTTGCACTCTGGCATCCGTTTACTGCAATCGCGCCTTGCTGATTGTTATTACCATCATTTTCCTGCTTTTGATCCATTCGCGCTGCAGCGCTCGCTTCATGCAGTTAACCCACCCAGGCTGGACAAAGCTATGACCCTACGATCTTTTCGAGGACAAAGGTTCAATTTGTCAAATGATGAACTCCTTCTTCTACCTGTTACTGCGCTGGTAGTGTTTTTCGGCGTTGTAACTAGATAACGGATGAGGTTAATGATGAGGAAGTAGCTATCATCACCTGGTATACATTAACATCACCCTGCAATAATGCATTTAACTTGACTTCCAGAGCGGTAAAAACGATTACAACGTTTGAAACAAGTCTATCTTACCACTCTGCGCAATACGGCGACGTGATTTAAATCCACACTGCGAAAAAACAGAGTTGTTGCTTTACCAGCAAGCAAAGCGCTATTTTCTCCAAAGCAAAGATTTTAAAGTCGGTGATTTTAACCTCTTAGTGATACAAAACCGCACTCACGATGTGCAGTTTAATAATAAAAAACTGCACCATCGTGAGTGCGGTTTTGTACCACTAAAAGGTTAAAATTACCGAATTTGAAATGTTTGCTTTGGAGAGTTGTCGCAGTATATGTTGTCGTTTTATAATCCTTTTATTGTGGTGTCTGAATTAGGTTGATTCTAATTGGCGTGAAATACTTACTAGTTTTGCATTCCTTGTATTGTTTACTACTGTAATTGCTAATTGTACTTTCTTATCTTTGCACGCAGGCGACTTGAAAAACCCCAGCAGGTCTATTCCATTGGGCACGATATCAGCATGCTTAGTGACTTTTTTCGTATATACTATTCTGTACATCCTCATTGCTGGTTCATCGCCCAGGTATGGGACGTTTGAATAAATCTTTGTTTAACTCAGACGTAAATTGTTGTTTCATGCACCGCAGTATGCCTGCTTAGACTAGTGCGTCACTTGCGCTCACGCGGTGTTTTGCTGTGTTTGTGACGTATAGCGGGTGAGTGTAATGGGTTTGGGTACAACACCCACGCAATGTGTCATTTTCAAAAACAAAAGCGTAAAATTCGTTCACAAAAATGTTCTCATATGCGCACAAAACCGAGGCCGCCGTGATACACACCATGTCTCTCTAGGTGGCCGTGGTGCCAAACGCGGCTGCTGAGGTGCGTGAAATTTTTAACTGGTCTGGTTTAGGGCGCAAGCTAACCCGTCAAGTTTTTCATCGACTCCGTTACTTTTTAGGATTCTTCTGCAGTGCAATTACAGTTTCCTTCTCAAGCTCAACTTATGGTCACCATCCATTGCTATCGGGGTTTTTGCATCGTCACTTTCAGCCGCACTCAGCTGCCTGATCGGAGCGTCAAGAGTGCTGTTCGCTCTGGCCAGAGACGACCTGTTTGGTGAGCACAAAACTGGTTGTGACGTTTTGGTTGAAGCCGACTTTGTGATGTCGAAGCTTTTTGCGTTGTTTAGTGTGCCGTGTGTATTGCAGCGAATGTAGTCGGAAGTGATACAATACTTGTTTGCCATAAATATTTTCGTAGCTATCGTTGTGTCGTTCCGTAAGACGTGAATTGCAAAGGTCATGTGATCGCCGATTTTGAATCAAAGTATTCAAGTGAGTTGTGCGCTTGTGGCTTTGTTCAGTCGATGACTTGCTTTTCCCCAAATAACGCTTGGCAAGTGGCAATCCTCAACTCTTGTGGTGCCAACTGTGCCAGTGCCTCCTTGCATTGTGCTTACGCAGCAACGATCCTGCCGACCATATGTTACCGTCGCTTCGCTTTCTTCCATGACATGACGTCATTGGCCGGTGCGGCGGCGAAACCCGTTTGTGAAAGTTAAGCAGCGTCGCAATGCGTTTAAGACAAACGGCAATACGTCTTGAAGGCAGCAAAGACAGGGTCGTAAAATAGAACCTTTCAACAGTTTTTGCAGCTGCCCTCAAGACCCAGCGATGCGCGTAAACGAAAAGCTCTTATTTGGATGACTCTTGGCCTCAGTTGTGCTGATTCATACAGCTACCGCAAGCTGACCTTGCTCTTGTTTCAGCTTACTGCGAAATACTGTATAATTCATATCAGATTGAATGTTTTTTTTTGAAGCAAAGTATTTGTATAGAACATTGGATTGAAATTCCCATCCAAGGGACATTCGAGAATAGTTTCAAACGAACGATAAATTGTCCAGTAACTCGGGCTAATATGAATGAGCCTAGTACGTAGAGGATTGGCTGGCGTGATCATTACTCTGTCACGTACGTTACGTAACAGTGTACGTGAGAACTTCTTGTTCATTGTTACGAAAGCGAAACTAACGTCACAGAGCAACGATATTGCCAGCCAGAATGAGAGCAAATTGAAATTTCAGTATTGCAAGCCTCGAACAGTTGCATTCAGTCAGTATAAGTTACGTCAGGTGTCCGCAAATAGTGGGTCGCGAGACCTTCCAGTCGGGGTAGCGAAATAATTTAAATTTACATCTGAAATTTGCCACTCTCATTAGACAGAATAAATGCAGTCACTTACGGTTTTGTGTGGTAAGTTTCATGCAATTTTTTCAAGAAAATTCCTGCTGACACTAGTAGTCTTAAAATTTATATTTAATTATAAAGTACAGTATTTCTCACAAAATTATATGCTCACGAAATGTTTGGGTATAACTATTTTTTAGGGTCGTTCCACAAAGTGTTTGCGGACCCCTGAGTTACGTGACGCATGGGCCCGAGTGACACTGTTAACCTGGAGTCGCCCCTGAGTAATTCATTCTTTTAGCATTGACTTTTGGAAAAAAAAACAACTGAATTTTGATACAACACAAACCTGGCGGCCCTGTGTTTACCGGCTTGAACGATTTGATTTTAACACCAGTAGCGGTCCTTTGTATCGAATCCCGAGGTTTCCCAGCGCGGTAAAATTTATCTGACTGCGAAACAGGTTTCCATGACTTCGAAAAACTTTGGTGGGGAAATCTGAAAATAATTGTAAAGCACCGTGCAGGGGGTCACAAAAATAAGGCGAACAATCAAATGGAGAGTGACGGATGCTCGCTGTGTTATGGTCGGAGCTCATGTGATACCTACTGTAGACAGCACTGTTGGCAGTTTACCTTGTTTTGAGTCTAATTTCATGTTCAGAACCTCTCCTTTTCCTAGGAAACTTAATAAAAAAGCTCACAATAATAAAATCTCTACAGGCATCATTCTCCGGCCGATGACGAAGTCGACTCAAAGTGGCAATCCAATTGCTGCTGTTCTGACCTCCTGGTTTCTCGTGCAGCTCACCTTGTTCGCGGGAAAGGTCAACACCATTGCGCCCATCGTTACCATATTCTTTCTCTTCTCCTATGCGGCAACAGACCTGGCGTGTCTCGCGCTTGAATGGGCATCGGCGCCGAACTTCAGGTGTTAGCTTGTTTTCAGTATGGATGAATCAATTTTATGTAAAACCGGTACGCTCATGAATTTTTAAGACCCACGCTAGAAATCCCTCCCCGAACTCATCAGATTATTCCATTCAGGACAAGACATACCACTAGTTTTTGCTCTTAACTTCTTGTTTGAACATAATTATATTCGCAGCAAATCAAATGATTGTTGCGGGTACGCTGTATTAGAGCCGTGTTATTGGAAGCACTGCGTTATGCATAACTTACGAATATTTGTTTATTATCTTTTCAGACCAACCTTCAAGTACTTTTCCTGGCACACATGTGTGCTTGGAGTTATCAGCTGTGTGACTATGATGTTCCTCATACAACCCATTTATACTTCAATAAGCCTTGTTATTCTTATCGGCTTGCTTATTGCCATACATTATCGCGTGCCGACTTCTTCGTGGGGTTACATAAGCCAAGCTCTCATTTTTCATCAAGTAAGGGTTTGTTTGTTATGTGAAACCATGTGTTTTTAATGTTTTTTGATGTTGCTTAAGGTTATGAGTGAAACAACATGACATCACTTGCTATCTGTTCAAATTTTTCTCCCATTGTCAACTTCCGCATGCTGCTTCACGCTCATGTTTTGGTGTGTTGGAAGTCTGCAACAAACTGTCTTCAGTACGTCGGTGTTTCAATCAGTTTCGTTTTGCTGAGAGGTGGTGCAAGAATTTGCAGGATTTCTATATGTAGGAGTCCGGGCCTGACAAACACACAGTGGTGTTGATCTGTGAATGATAACTTTTATTTGAGCTTCCCAAAGCAAACATGAACTTGCAGAATTAACCTTGACAGTGCAAAGGTTGTGTTTGACGGTTTCACACGCGTTTTAATCCGGTGGGCTATAACAGTGAAATCAGGCTCGTTTGAAGGATTTCAAGTCGCGCGAGGGAGTGACGTAAACCAGGAGTTTTCGAAGCTCTTGGAGCTCTGGAAGTTCATGAGGTCGAAAAACCTAAATGTGCCTCTGAACCTGGTTGCTGAGTATTTTGTGAAACCCGTATTATGTGTAACTGCAGAAGCAAGCATCTGTCGCGTGTCCGTGCTTATATGTTCTATGAGGTTTATGAGGTATAACAACTGCGTTCTTCTCAGCTGTAGGCACGCGGCCGAATGCAGTGTGTGTTTTTTAAGTCGTGACTCGTGACTTTTGCTTCTTGAAACTTTCCTGGCGTTTACATGTGTTGCATACACATGTTCGTCGACGTTAAAGAAGTCAAAACTATAAATTTTGACAAAGAAGGTAGGAAAGCCTTCGTTTTCGGTTTTTTTAAAACTCATGCAAAATGCTTCGTGAACTATAATCGGAGCGATGAGCCACAAACTAAACTTCACGCTTCGATGTCCGAGGTCGTTCACCAGCGTGCTTGNTTGGAGAAGCGAGGTTCCATAGTCATGGATGCCCCTCCTTGAAGCGACGCCGCTGAACCGATGCGCTTTTGTTTTGTTCGGCGAAGGTGCGCAAGTACATGTTGATGTTGGACGTGCGCAAAGAACACGTCAAGTTTTGGAGACCGCAGATATTGCTGATGGTGAAAAATCCCAGGACCTGCTCGCAACTGATCGACTTCATCAACTCGATCAAAAAGTCAGGTATTCGCCGCGCGGTTCACNACCAAATTGCTTCGTGATTAGGAAAGTTTNNAACAGGGGTGGGGAACCTATTTACTATGGTGGGCCGCATGAATTGTACTTTACGGCTGGCAAGCCGTAAAATCAATTGATTTTATCCTAAAAATATTACCTTTAGGTCACTATAAGGAAGAGTGACTTCTCTTAACGTACTGTCTAAACACCTGCTTATCATGGAGCTTCGTTTTGACGCGATGTTGCGCAAACACGTCAAGTTCCCAGCTTGGTTAAACTACGATGGCCATCAGAGCGAAAGCTGACCAAACACATTTACTTGGAACTGACGATACCAATTTACTGAATATAGCATTAGAATTTTCGTTAGCGCCTTTCCTCATTTTATGAAAGTTGATAAAATCCGACCTAGTTTCTCCCCGTAAAAACTGGGCAGCCCTTCGTTCATAAGCAAACCCGTATTACTCCAGGTTGGTGAACGATGTGTCTACTAGTCCTAACCAAACAGACACAGCTGTGACTCAGTGGCATAGGCTGGTACCGTTTGATTTGATTGGCTACCTCAACGTGTGACACGCAACAGGAAACAGTAGTTTGTACGTTCCTTGACGGATCAAGCTTGTTCGCAGCGACGACACCAACTACATTGATCCGTTTAAACGATTTTTTCATGAAACGCTGATTTTTTTCAGGATCTTAGCTTCGGCTGTTTGTTGCGTGATGAGCGATTGAAGAGAATGCTGTTGGCTTGCGTTTAATCTCTTTCAAACCTTCGCTTTCGCACAGTGATGATCCTCCATTCAAGATATTAAAATTCATTCCTCGTTACAGGTCTGTATGTTCTTGGTCACGTGAACATCGGTCACCTGGCCAACGCGGACACCGACGCACTAAATGCTGAATATCGTCACTGGTTAAACCTGGTTGACCAGCTTGGTGTGAAAGCGTTCGTTGAGCTCACTCTTTGTGGTTCTGTGCGCGAAGGAGCCGAACACTTGTTGCGCATATCAGGTGACTTGATGTTGTTAGGCACCACTTGCATGTCGGTGTGGCTTTTGTTTTCTTTGTGCCAAAGATAATGGATTGTGCGTTCATGTTAGCAAAGATCACAATTTTTCAATAGTAACTGTTTCGCGTATAATTCAACCGAATCGACATTTCAGTGTTCTAGTTGTTAAATCTGTAATGCGATCTGTTCAAATCATGCTGGATTTTTAAGTGTATTTGCGTCAATTCCACTAGTCGCGATCGACCATGGATGCTGCAAAAACGACCAAAAATGATCTTGTTCACACGTCATCGAAATTTTCGGCAGTCTGTCTAAGTCAAACCACTTGTTCAAGTTTCCAGGGCGTACGAGACGCTTTTCAAACGACTGCAAACATATGCACAGTTGATTGATGTCCGATTGAATCGTTTTAAGTATGTTTTAGCGATTTCTTCAGCACTTTGACTAAAAGGCTCTTGCAACAGGCAGCCGGAAAAATAAAACGGCGCATGGAATTTCAAAACTATCTCTGCTTTCTGTGCCAATAACAAACTCTTCTGACTTTTACGCTGTATTTTTGGGGACATGTCATGTGATTAACGAACTCTGCAGTAGCAGGCAAACAACTGAAGCAAACCTGTTCTGGATGAATTCAAAACTGTAAATAACCCCCCCATTAGAAGCTAGTTGGCGGGTGGGTCAACACGAAAAACAGATGTAAAAACGCTCGCCAACATAGTGAAGTAACGTTGAATGTGGATGAGGTTGTTTGACCGAGATAATCAGACGTTATTGTTTTCCGCAACTTGCCACACGTTGAAAATAGGAAACCTATGTTGAACGAGATTTACGTTTAGCGAGTTTGCACGCGAAAACCTGAATGAGGCTGTAATATTGATCGCTTGTGTAAATAAACATTCGTACAGATTATTGTTGGATTGGATTGTCATAGCTCGTGACTAATGCGTAGACATCGATCCGTGCCCTTAATGCGCTCGAGGTGGCGGAGCTTGCCTTGCTGTAGCTTAATTTTAACTGTCGTTTTGCGAAATGTCACGTTCTTTTTATCAGGACTTGGCGGTATGAAGCCCAACACGCTGGTGCTGGGTTTCTTTGATGACAGTCCCCGCAGAGACACGTTTGGTCAAGTTGGCGTTTTCATCGACAAGCGAAAGCCCGGGTAAGAAGCGTCTGGATCCCTTAATCACTTTGGATCGTGTTATTTGCAAATGTGTGGAACTGCCACAAAGAAATGCTAGTGAAGGTTTCTGTAAATGCTGAGGGTGCAAAATGAGCAGAGTGGGAATAAAGCTTAAAAGAGGGTTCGTCAAGTGACTGCTTGCGAAAGCTCTCTGCGCGCAATTTTGTGTTGGGAGGGTGACGGAATGTGAGTGTAACTAAACTTGTGCTGACTCCACTTGTTATTTGCGATCCTCAATGGCATTTACGTATGTTATATGTCAAGGAGTCCATTTATCTGTTGCTGTGCATGATGATCAGTCTTTGCGGTTGATTCGCTGCGTTCGATTGTTTTCGGCTACTGATTGGTTTATAACTTTGCTGCCGCTGTGAACCAGATTGAATAAGCCAACATTGCTTTTTTTAAAAAAATGGTTTAGTTATTGCAATTAGGTGCACCTGTCTGCATCTTAAGTAAAGGTTCTTCAATCTGCTGTTTCCGCATGATTTGCGTAACAAAGCACATAAGTTCAGGTGATTAGATAACCTCATGGAGGCCAAGGATAAATCCAATTTCTGTGTTGAGAAATATAGAAGTTCTGTTCAATTCAGTTACATTTATAGGTTTTTGTACTCCTTTCGGAGTGTCGCGAGTGGCCTGGGGCGCTCCGTTTGGTAGCGCCGGGGGCTGCGCCGCTGTTTTCGCAGTGAATGCTGTACTGGTGGCGAGTCAATGGATGTACTGTGCGACAACCGTGCCGTTGCACCTACCCATTAACGCCGAGCACATTTTTGCTGAGGTCTGAAAAAGCAACTAGAACACCAACGTTATTAGGTCTTGCCTCTCGCTGAGACGCATAGTTTAAAGGACGTCTCTGTTTGCGACCAGGCGTGATACAGCATCATGTTGTTCATAAATCAACTGCGTGTCGTATTGGCTCTGACAGTGAGACTAGTCCCGATGTTAGAAACTTAAAATCACCAACTTAAAATCAGTGCTGGCCTCCTGGTGTTAACTGTGACAGATTTTGAGAGTGCGTGAAGTGTTTGAACTGCTTCAAGCAGGTCAACTGCGTCTTGCGGCCATTGAACCAAGCCTCAGCCAGTGAATTGTGCAGCTCGCTGATATTAACACAGAACCCGCTCACAAGAACGTTACTCTTTAGGATGACGTCGATCAAGTCAAAGGAGGGAATACCTGATCTCGGGTTTTTGCATCATGACCTTAAAGAAAATTTTGTGTCCTCGATTGAAACAAGTAATTGCCAGAGTGCATTTTTTTATGGAAAGCAGTTGCTTTCGTGTCTTGAAAAATACCAGCTGGGGGTTGATTTGGCAGTGTGATCTGCTGTGTCACGAATACATCATGATGCCACACATATTGCTAAAACAAATTAATGTTGTTGATTTCTCAGTCGAAGTATTTTGAAGCTTGTGTTTTTTTGGATCTGCGTCAAAAAAAAAACTTCATGCCTTTCCTAAGTACGTAACGGTACTTTTCAACTTTTCTGAAAATACAGGGTGACCCAAAAAGATGCGTACCCATATTTTGTTCGATAAAAAACCCATTTTTTAACGAATGTCTTTTCTGTTGCAGG
>JGI24022J15233_10001766_pt1 | contig 18917 bp, 12 predicted proteins | sample Ectturendosymbi2_FD_15233 | JGI IMG/M metagenome (IMG submission 15233) | reverse complement strand
GCCTCTCACCGCAGAACACATTTGCTTCAGAGCCTTCCTAGCTGTTCTGGACTTCTGAGCTACCCACCCTTTCAAGTCGTTGGCCTGTTAAGCGTTGCCGACTGCTGAAGCCACATGTGATTGTGGAGTATTCCAGGCGTACCCGTATTGCAAATTGTATCGCAATCCAGGGTGATGCTGCTAACGCTTTAAAGTTAGGGCAACGGTGCGAGAGTGTACAGATGCTGTTGGGGGTCCCTTTGAAAGCAGAATTCCTTGCAGTTGCTTTTGGGACCCTACACATTGCGGTTGCTGTTGGGGGCCATTTGAAAGTAGAGTACTTACTTATGATCTGCTTTGGAGTATATGAGTGGATAATAAGTTTTTCACCAAAAAAATGAGAATGTACGTGCAAAACGTATCGAGGAAGTGGCGCTCGCCTCCTTAAACCCACCACTGAATTTCTTGCAACTGACTAATTTAGCATCAGCAGCGTCTGGGTGTAATGTCGCTTTCGGAAAAAAACGTTGGCCTGTTTACGATTCCCACACGTCAATGCTGGAAATTTTCCGTAAAAATAATTAATCAACTAAAGCTACCAAATGCGAATGCAACATACGAAGTCTCTTGACAAACTACGTAAATTGGGGTTTTGGAAACATCGCTCAGCTCTGTTCGTAAAAAACGAGTCGCAAAAGTTTAATTCTACGCCATGGCCCATTTCGACATCAAAATCCGCAGCTTCTGAGCAACATAAAATTGTACTGATTTCAGGTGGTGGCTGGTTACAGAAATCTATAGTTTTTTTGTTGCTGAAAACCGCACATTTAATGCAACTGTACATTAACTGCAACAAAACTAATGTGTAACTTGGAGCAGGCATAAAAATCCAGATTAATAAAATCATACGCAAGACCTAGTGAAATTGTAAATGAATGCAAGAAGTATAAACAATTAACAGGTTCAACACAGTGAGTTTTCCAATGTTTAGTGAGGTTTTTAGGCGTAGATACAGAATGTTTAACACTTCAACGCTAAATAATCTTACAACATATCTCTACCAAAATTCCTGCTTTAGAGGAAATAAGCTTGCAAGAAATGGAAACGTTCTAAACGAGTTAGGTTAAAATCAGTTACTCACTTTACAGTGCACTTGTTATCGGATTGACGCGTGAGCGATTCGTCGCCCTTGGCTTACCTTCGTGAACGCACTTGCGAACTCGATATTGGTGCGATTTTACACTGCAAGGACTCAAAGATTTGCTTCGTGGGTAGGCCTATGGTATTGCGAAAGCTGGGCAATAGGTGAAAATGAAAAGGTGAAGCATGATTCCACTACACAAAGGCTCTTTTTGTAGGTGTTGTTGGAATCACCGAGATGTGATTTTATTTAATGTAGTACGAAAAATAACAGCCAGCAGAGAACTGCTGGGCGATCAGGTCATGAAAACCGCGTCGCATCGTAATTGCACTCTTCAAGTGACTTTGATAAGAATTTGAACAGCTTCTACAGGGCAGGAAATGGGAGTTAGTTTTTACATTGCAAAGCCACTTTGTTGATCTCACTCACGATCATCAACCAGTCTGTTCTCTTCAGTATAATAAAAACCAGTGTCAAATACGAGGATTCACAGCACTTTGTAAGTAGAAATCTACGAACAGTGGGTAGGCTACTGCAATTCACCGAATTGCAACTGTAACCTGTTCCACAAACTTTTATGCCACTTTTTATGCTACTCCATGTGTTCCATTATTATGAACTGAGGAAATCATAGCCACATAACTGGGATACAAAGTTCAAAGTGTAGCCTACACTGAAGTCATCCACTTCCAATATTAGGCTACATATTTTGCAGAGGTTGAATCACTCTACTATAGCAAGGTGTAACGAAAACCTATTAAAACAGTATTGGGGTAATAGTCCTTCAGCCCAATATTTGATGTCCGAATAATCTTCCAGTTTGCTCAACCAATTCAATTTTGCTGATGATTGTTTCCCTAACTAGGTGTAGTTATCTTTCAGGCAAAACTATTAAAAAAATTAATTCGTCATTTTTGCTACATATCAGCTTGAATAGGCTAATCTGTTCCACGGTAGTGGTTTTAGCATCAAACAAGTACAGAAAAGGTTGCACAAGACTTAATGCAAACCACCCAAACTCTTTTCCGCTCGATTCCTTTATTATCAGATTCCCAACCTACCTCTGCTAGTTGTAGGATTCGCTGAATCGGGCATGGTTGAAAATATGCGCGCTCAAGCAGCTCGGTGAGACACTCACGGTCGTGCTTGAGTGATTTTTGGATTCCCAATCCAACGCGAACTCGATAACAGCGCAGTGTAAAGAGGGTAAATGGCGTCAACTAAAAATGCAAATTATACTCGAAAAGAGCAGATGATCAGAGTCAAATCACAATCGTTTTCAGTGATATTTGGACTCCTAAAAACTATGTGCTGTCACCATTCCTCTTCATAATCTCTATGAATGGAATAGACAATTTAAGGTAAGAGCCGGGTCGACGGGGGTGTTACTGTTGGAAGCTGCAGAATTTGCCGTTTGTTTTTTTCTGACGAGTAGGTGCTGCTTGCATCTTCCTAGCAGGGCCTTCAACATGCACTTGATCGTTTTTCTGCCGCGCGCGACCAAGCGATACCTTTTCCTTGGTTTATTTATGCATTTTGTGACTCAAATCACGAGGTAACACAAATTTAGCAAAAGAAAAAACATCACCAAAGCGAAGAAATTAATTTCTTGTTAATGAAATTACAAAACATCAGAAATTCCAGGTTTAGCAAATTGATGATTGTGTTCTAACTTGTTTGAATCACAAAGGGTTGGCGAAGGACCATAAGGGTCACGTTCTCAGCCAGTCCAAACGGAAGGAAAACCGGCATTAAAGAGTAAGAGGTTTCATGTTTTTACACAAAGCCATATTACTAAGCGCTGAGAAAAGTGGCAATTCGCTGTTGGAAGCAGAGAAGTTCAAGCACCTTTAAGGGTTTATTCACGAGTGACGGAAGATAGAACAGTGAGACTGATACACTGATTGGCAAAGTAAACGCAGTTCTGCGTGCTGAGCTTTATTGCTCTGTATGGTAAAAAAGCGGTAGCTTTCTAACACCGCAAAGCTCTGTGTTCACATCTGACTTTGTTCCGAACCTCGCCTAAGGTCAGGAATCTTGAGCATTTATAGAAAGAGTGCTATCTCAAAATGAAGGAGCAGAGATGAATTTTTTGCGGAGAGTACATGGCACGACATTTCACGACAAAAGTGTACAGCTGTGAGATTCGTAAATCCTTAAATGTAGAGCCATTTCTCCAATTAAAGTGATCTCGGCAACGTTGGTTCGGTCATTTGTCCAGAATGCCCGAGGAAAGATAGGTGAGGCAGCTTGCCAGGGAGGTCCTGCTAGCTACAGCCACGGGAAAACGGCTCAGAGGTCGTCCAAAGCAGTGGCGTAGCCAGAGCAAGCTTTTTTATGGAACCAAAATGCTTGATTTTAGGCAAATAACCGTATTTTGTTTGCGATACCGCCTCTAAAAGCCCATAATAACTAGATATTTTGAAATTTGTTTGCGGGGCATGGCCCCTTGGCCCCTCCTGGCTACGCCTATGGTTCAAAGACCAGATTAGCTTACGTATTTTCATCTTCCGCATTGCTTGGTGCGAAGCGAGCAAATCTATCTCAGATTGCTTGAAACCGGGAGGCAATTAGATTCCTCCTCCCGCAATCCTCCCTACAGAAAAACGAGTATGAAAATGAAAAAAAGAAAGTAATGCGAGAACAACTGAAATATTAATATAGCCAGGACTCACATTGTACGGACTGTGAAGCAAAATCTGTTGATAAAGTCCAACATCGTCTTTATCAAACAAGTAATATCTGAGCTTAAAGGGAATGTCATTAGAGTGCGGTTTTATCCCCAAACGTAGAAAATATCAATCTTGTGATTGTTTCGTTTTGGTTCGATGGATGTGTAGCTCGTCACAAACGCTATTCCACTCAAAACAATAACTCTAGACGTTCGTTTTTTGACATATATTATATATTTATTTGAACTAACAAAGAGACACTTACGCTTAAAATGGATTAAATTGAATCATGTTTTTATTTCTAATTTCATTCAAATTTCCGTGGTACTGAATAATTTAATGAATTATACTTAACGTTTTCAATATGTTAGAACTTCAAGAAAAATGTTATCTGTGTTAGCCAGGGGCGGAGCTAGACATTTTCATTTGGGGGGACCACTGGAGGGGCCAGTTTTGCAACAAGGGGAGCTGTCAATGGTCTATGTAGGACTTCAATGCAGTGACATGACGTCACGCGGAAAATTTTTGGGGGGCCACTGGGGGGGCCAGGCAAAATTTTGGCGGGGCAGTGGCTCCCCTGGCACCTCCCTAGCTCCGCCCCTGGTGTTAGCCTGCATATTATTGGACAACAAGGTTAAACTAATACTCTCTCGGATAACGTTTATTTCTTGGCAATTGAGACGTATACTGTAGAGGAAGGGGCGGCAACCTACGGCTCGCGGGCTGGATCCGCCCCGCCAAGAAAAATCATCCGGTCAGCAGCACCTTTACAAATTGTAGTACAATAACTGTATGGCCCATACAGTGGTATTAGGCTATAGTTTATGAATCTGCCCTCCTTGCAGCTTCTTGTATTGCATACTAAGAGGGACTTCTTTTGAGAATGAATGAATGGATTTATTTGCCAGCAGACACGAGGTCCATAGTACAAACACATACTCTGCAAAATGCAGGTTGATAAAAACAAACAAAACAGAAAGTTTTACAGCGACATTAGAGGCTGAATCATCGAGTTACAGACACTTCTTAACAGAACATTTTGCAACGGCGTTGGAGGCAGAACCACAGGGTTACAGACGAGAAACCGCGCTGTGCTACAATTGTACCGCATTTCATATTTGGGGTTTTGACTACGAACTGTGAAAATCAGGAGTATAATCTTATTAAAATTCCAGAAATTCCCAAGTTTTAACAACATCATAAACAGAAAAAGAACGGAATAAAGGTTGCCGACCCCTGCTGCAGAGCGTGCTTGCGATCATGGGCGTCGGATGGATTTTTTCCAGGGGGGCCACTAGGGCATTTTCTGAATTTTTCCAGGTGGAGAAAAAATGATAAAATTTGATTTTCTCCCTCGAAACTAAGAAAACAACCTTTTTTCTGAAAATTTTTAAATCCAGGGGGGGCAATGCTCCCTGCCCCCCTCCGACGCCGATGCTTGCAATGCAGAACAGCGGTTTTCAGTTGAAATCCACGCAAAAAAGGTTCGCACCATCATTAAAAACTGCAAAATGTTATTGTGAATTAAAGCCGGATTTTGCATTTCTAAATTTTGCATGTGTTCGTTGCGTAATACACGCGGCAATAGCTTCATTGCTTTGCCATTCGTGACAAAACGATCTACGTCAGGGCCTGACCGCTTTTCTATCGAAGTAATGGCGGTTCGATCCATGACCACTGCGTGAATGCCGTGTAGCTCTCCGTGGTCAAGAGCGTTCACCTCAACCACTAGCCAAGAAGCAAAACTCGGGCATCGGTTGTCGGAAGTAAAAAAAAAATAAAAACTAAAAATCCACTTGCCTTTGATTCACTTTTACACCAATATTTTTAAGGGTATTTGTTGGTAAATCACGCAAAATCCTATTTTGTTTTTCGCTCTGATGTTTATGCAAGTATTCAATTCTACCATGTACAATAAAAATGAAAATTTGAACGAAATCCGATCCATTTTTAATTTAAGGGCAAAAAGATGTTTCTGCAACAGTTTTTGCTGTCTGAGAACCTTGTTTATTTCTTTTCTGAGTGGTAAAGCTCACATGACAAAGTTTCTCAGGCAGAGACGCAACTACTGCATGGAACCTCTCAGTGCTCATGTTTGAAAGGCTCCCTGAAGCTAAGCAATTGAGGAAATCTATACCAATTTTTCTTGTGCAACCAGTCAATAAACCCCCTGAAAGCAGCTGTTAACTTGTATGGGATCATGCTAGCGACACTGGAAAAACTTACCCACAGCTTTTATAATTTATAATGTAACAAGTATCTCTATTTCCAAAAACCTGGTACAAAAATAAAATGAGTTGTAGATTTCATCTGTACTACAGCGGGTTGACCCATCACGCAACGTGCAGTAGCTTTCAGGGTGGAAAAGTTCTGAACGTTTCTGAAAGTGTGCAAACTTTACCAGGTATTAAAAATTCTGCAAACCTTGGAAGCAGACGTTTCTTAAGTTCACGTAGTTTCTGAGTTCATTTTCCCGTAATATAAGGCGTATACTGGAACTGTATAGAAAGACGCTGGTGGTGCGATGGCCGTCGGCGAGACAGGCTTGAAGCTGGATGGTCTTACTAAAAGGCTGCAAAATGAAGTACTCTAGAGCTACAACGGATCACACAACTCACTGTTTTTGTTTCTTTTAAAAAAGCGACTTCAACAAGTTGTATGGCGTTGATGAAAGCGTTAGTCTCGCAAAGCGGAAGTGTCAAGCAGACCATGCTTGGTGATGCAAACACCTTCCTTTTCGTGCGCTTGTTCGACGCCGCCTATTCAGCAAGGCGAGCCGAGCGAAACCCACAGTCGCTTGGACGGCTGTTAAATATGAGAAAGTGTCTGGCTGGAGCGGAGGATCACACAGCCAAAATATCAGCCGCGAGGACCAGTTTGCTTTTAGCTGAGAATGTTGCGTGATTATTTACGGATGATAACATGTCTGATTGCTTTGGAAGAGGTAAGTCGAGTTTTTGTTTTTTTCTCGGCGCACCATACTTACACCGTGGCAGTCGGGCAGAAAACTAAAAATATTTTCAGCGCATCCCATCAACTTTGACAAAATCTAGATACAGTCCAAGTACTTGAGTGTTACTAACTATCAGGAAACCATGACCCTTTTCAGATGCTAAAACATGTCAAAAATGTTTGCCTACAGTTTTCGTTTTCTTTCGTTTCAGTCTATCAAGAGCAAAATAAAATGCTGGTCTCCTTGCCAGCTTAATGTTTCAGCACTTCCGGCTGCTGCTAGACATTTTACGCTTGTAATTCGTGACTGATACGTTCTTGTCACTCCAATCAAGTTGCTATAGGTTTGCCCTCTCAAGCTTGTTGAACGTTTCTTTTCAAGCTGTGAAATCAAAGAAACATATCGCAAAAACGTCGTCAATCAATACCGAATAAATACATGCAAGTTTCCAATGAAAATGTAATTGTTAGTTTGAGATGACTCTCCAGTATTTTAGTGGTTTAAAATCAATGTCAGTTAACAATATCGATGTATCAATACAAGTATTTCGTTATATATCGATGTATCAATACAAGTATAATCAGTATATCGATGTATCAATACAAGTATTTCGTTATATATCGATGTATCAATACAAGTATAATCAGTATATCGATGTATCAATACAAGTATTACAATATCGATGTATCAATACAAGTATTTCGTTACCATGCTTATGGAAAGTCTTTTCCCAACCTATTTGTCTTAGATTGTAAGGTATTTTGTGTTTACAGAAATTGGTGGTAGGCTAAACGATTTTTCCACATGGTAACACTTCGTTTTGTCGCCTGGACTTGTGTCAGTTATGGAGATGAAACACAGCAGCCGGTGAAACTAGGTCATCTGATTAAAAGTACAAGCGTCTAGGCCACGTTAATAGCCGCATCAAACTGGTTCTAATAAATATCCCTTTTCAACCCAATTTAAATTATTTAAAAATCATTCTCGCAAAAAGTGTCTACAGTTTACGTGAGAGACACTCAGTAATAACACAAGCAGATGAAAAAGTTTGCTTAAACTTCAGTATGCAACAGAATATCGCACAAATTAGTCCACCCGAAACGAAAAGAAATGGTTTGATTCTTACCCTGTCTCATTTACGTCTCCGCATTATTGACAAACTTGTATTTGGAAAACGCTTATTACCCCATTTTACAAAATTTTCTCAAGGTAACTATTAGACAAAACGCTACTTGCAATACGAATATTTAAAATCCTTTTTCAAGCTTGTACGGTTTCTTTGGTTCATTGGATTTTATTTCATTAATAAAATACTACGTTATCATTATCAGTTGTAGCTCAATGTTTTCATGTTTCATTGCGAGCTGCATAAAATGTTAGCCAAAGACTGACGTTAAGTGCGTTTATGTTGTCCAGCAAGCAAACATGTTAGCTGCTGCTGCAGTATGGTAATAGAGTGAAGACATAGTTGATCACATTTTGGCTAAATTGTAGTCTTTCGCTGCAATGATCACATGCTGGTAACGATTCGAGTAGCATGTTGGGAAACAAGGGCGTAAGCAAGGGGGGGTGTTAAATCCCCCCTTGACCTTGATATTTTACTAGAACTTTATTACCTGCACAAAGGAGATTAATTGGTTTCGCATACTTTTTGCTTGTCAATTTGTCGACTTCATGGAAATACCACGGAATAAATTTGCATGTAAATTTCAAGGAACATTGTAAATACACCAAAAAGTAATAATTAGGTTTTGGTGGGAATCTGGGTTATCGTCTGCGTCCAGGAACCATCTCATCACTTTTTAGAGACCTTTCGTCCACTACGTATGTTTGAGATTGTGTTCCGCGATGGTTCACTTTATCCGAAACAGTTGTTTTAGTTTTGTCTGCTAAGGCTGATCAGCGCAAGCGCTGACCACACTGGCTACATTACCAATTTCTGTAGTAAGTATGATGGAACTATTGCATGAACTCAAAAACAGCACTTTTAGAAGCACAGGGAAAAAGGGAAACGAAAAGTTTACTGGACGTGTATACATAACGAAAAATGAAAGTTTTCTTGCGTACTTTATGAGCATTCTCAATTCTTGTGTAGTGTAGCAAGATTCGATCTTGTAAGCCGGGGTGTGCGTTACACAATCCAGCTGCACACTTTCTGTGCTCGACTGCTCGTATTCCACAAGACATCAAGGCAGTCTCATTTTGCAGTTGTAAATTGCTCTGACGTAGTGACGAGTGTGTTTTACTTCCCTGTTTTAGCGCGCAGACGAGTGTGTTTTACTTCCCTGTTTTTTGCAGTTAGAAACTGCTGTGTCGTAGCGTTGAGTTCGTTTTCCTCTGATATCCTAACTTGGAGCGCTGATAGTATATATTCAGTGCAGTGACAAATAGAATAAGGGGAGTGCGTATACGTGTAGAAGAAAATGTATATTATGTCAACAAACTTCGTCAAAACGTTGGTTTGTAAATATGAATACGACGTCAAATTGTGACGTCACAAACGGCGCACGCCAAATAGAAATGACTGCCATATGCCACTGAATGAAAACCCTCCCCATGAGAATTTTCTGCGCACACCACTGTTGGGAAACACTACTCCCGAAACATTGCAAAGATTTCAAATAACACTTAAAAGTTTCGGTGGTTTTATTTGAAGTTGAAAAAGAGAGTGACAGCAAAGAGTTCGCCTGAAAACAAGCATTTTTTAGCAGTTTAGTACAGTAGTTGAAGAATGAGGTTATCTTATATCGTAACACCAGCTGAAACTGCATTCACATTTTAACTTTAAAATGTCGTTCTGGTAGTTTAAAGAAAAACCTATAACCCAAATCGACAAATTTTCAACTTTTACGTTTTTCCTACAGGTACGAGCTGGCAGAGGCCCAAAAGAAATCACTCTCTCCGAGCAACAAATGAACGAAATTGTTTTTATCCATAACAAGCTGCGGGAGTCAGTATTGTCATCTAACATAAGAAAAATGGTGAGCCCGTTTCGGCTGGATTTTGGTGCTATAGTGTTGTTCTGATGACCTTAAGAATAGTTACAAAGCTTCAAAGCGTTTTCCCTGATGAAGTAGTTTTACTCTTTCACAATCACACATTCCCAGAAAGATTTTCAAAGTAAATTCAAGGTGTTTGTCTTGCTTATACTTCGTGAAAAAAAACTTATTTTAAGCAAGACTACAGAAAAATGGGAGTGCCTTATTACTCTGTAAATCAGGAACGGAAATCGCAACCTACCAAAATACTTTTTGTGGTTGACGCATGCGGTGCGATAGCTTAAAAATTCTGTTAATATCCCAGCTTGGGCACAAGATCTGCTTTACATTTTCGTGGCAGTTTTTTTCAGTGAAACAGGTCTCTGAAATTAAGGCTTGCAGAAGAGTATTTACAACACTGCGTTGATATTAACTGATCTTCAAGTAATATTTGGTGCAATGTCGATTCGGAAAGGCAGTCGCATCATAGTCATTTTAGTCTTATTCCGTTTCACGGTGACGATTGCTAAATGAAAACAAACACAAATCTTTTTCAACTTTGCAAAATTGCCAAACGTGAAGAATCTGTTTGATCGACAGGGTAATGAATTTTTATACACATTGTTCTTTCTGCCTCTGAATGACAGCTGAAAACTTCGCACGTTTTTTCATCGTTTCTGGATTGTGATGTTCAAGCCTTAGGTCAGGATGTAAGTTGCTACGGTAGCTTTCCTTCTATTTCCGATTTCTGCGGTGATTTGCATGAAAGACGTAGCACCTAAATAAAACCTTGTTGCCGTTTATGTAAGCTGCAGAGCTAATTCTGTCTTGCGTCCTGTAGGGTAAAACGAGAAAAGTTAGATGGCTGATGCTGTATTGATAGAAACTCAGTGACATTTTATTATGGTGTTGATTCCAGAGCTGGGACCAAGAGCTTGCCCGCATTTCACGAAATTACGGCCAGAAATGCCAATTTTCACACAACACGCAAGCCAATCATTCCAAGTTTGAAAACAGGTAAGTTGACCAAGAAGGACACAAGATACTTTCCGTAAATTTTGCCAACAAAGCAGAAATGCAAACTTGCCGACATGAAAACGAGAAAGCGAAAATGAACGAGCACTGCTAATCTTTGATTCCTTGCTTGACTGACTTTGGTCTGAAGAGAATTACAGCTTATGATTATTGCGGGGCCTTCAGTCAGGACAGCTGTTCGTCACAACATTTTTTCGAAAGAAAAATGGCAGTAAATAGGCAATTAATAGTGTTTTAAGTTTATTAACGTTTTAACACCCAAATCATTTAGTATTGCATACCTAACCGTTTACATTGTCTTGAATTGCTCTATTTTTAACAGAAAAATTGGAAAAGAAGTTTCAGGTAATACTGTAAAAATAAGTACGTTTACGGTTTTACAAAAAAATATTTTTCAAAATGCATTGCAGTGTCGGCGAAAACATTTACGTTTCCCAAAGGCCTGTTAAAGACTTCGAAACGACGCATGCGATACAGATGTGGTTTGATGAAAAAAAGGACTTTGATTACACAACTCGAAAGTGTCAGCCTAAAAAGAAGTGCGGACATTATACTCAGGTGAAATGATTGATTTGGCATGCAATTACTGAATCGTCATGCGGACTATTCACAAACTCACTTTTATTACTGTACTTCCTGGCTATATCGGGTATGAAATCTTTCCAGGGTTTTAACACCACATTTATAACAAGACCATACAAACAAGTGCAACAGGTTTGTAAATCGGCTGCAGCAAAAAAAGGAGAAAAAAACTAAACAAACGAAAAGCATTTGAATGTTGACTGTAGAAAAATTAAATATTTTCATTCCAAGTGCAGCAGAAAAAGGAAAACAAAACATTTGCGGTCACAGTGGCGTAGCCAGCTCAAAATATCGGGGTGGGCCAAAAATTTTGTGGGGTCCCAAATGTTTGACTTCAGGCAAGCAACGACATTTTGTTTGGGATACCGCTTCTCAAAGTACAAAATGACGAGATATATTAACATTTTGGGGAACATGGCCCCTTGTAGCCCCCTTAGCAACGGCTATGCTGCTATAGATAGCAGGAATAAAATTAATCGGAATAATATCTATGTCGACTGCATCAAAAAATTGCTTGTTTGTCCAAAAATTTTGTTTGCTAAAATGAATTTTAATGCGGAAGTTGATGTTACCACGTCCAACAACACATGTTGTTGGGATTATTGATATTTGAAACCAAAAATGAACGAAAAATCTTTCACCTTGAATTTCAATGTCATTATCGAAATCAGTGAATTTAAAGTGGCTTTCTTCGATTTTAGTTTTAATTCAGAAAAAAACTAAAAATCTAGAAGGTTTCAGCAGATATTCTTTTACTTTTCCCAACGAAGGTGAAACCACTGGATTACGGCAAATACCTAGAAAACGAAATTTGTTTCAGGATAGTAGCTACCTTTGTGAAATATCTCAATGATTATTTTTGGTAATCAAGGAAAAAAATTACTGAAGTGCAAAATGATGATGCACTTGAAACTTTCTTCTGCATAGCAATAACCTCACTACTTCATAATACCATACGCATATAAAACCTTTAAGAAACACAATTGAAAGTTTCAGAGTTACAACTGGGGTTGCCAGATCACTTGAAAGTTTTTCATGAACATTTTGTCGTCTTGTGATTATTGAAATTTTACTTCATGTCTACTTTGAATACGTTTTAGATATAGTGGTGTTGCACATTTTGTTTTCAAACAAACATTGCTGAACAACAATGTGTAATCATTGATTACCTGTTCAATTACATTGTTTAATCTTTCGGTGGGATTTTGGTGCTATAGTAATCTTTCGGCTGGATCTTGGTGCTATACGAAAAACAATGATAAGCACCAACAAAGAGTTGGTGCCTCATTCCATAGAATTGCATTCAGTGAAGCTGAACGTGGCGAAGCATGCAGTTGACTCCACCCGACGTTCTGAAGCACCACCTGCATTGCCACGTGCGCGGAAGCAAATCAGTTAATTTTGGCCACATTCGCGACGCGGCCTGGACTGCAGAACATTTGCTGCCGAATTCTCGTGTGAATCAGTCCGATGCTGTAACAGTCACAGTAGCTCTCGAGAAACTTTTGTTTCTTTCGTTATCATAAATCTTTGCCAATGCCTCATTTTTTAAGTAACATTCAGGAAGATTGGAAATATGTCGGAAATTGAAACAGTTAAATAAAGCTAACTATTAATGAACTTACAGCAAAATGTTCTATGTTGCTGTTGAAAGCAAGCTCTTAACCTCGTGAAAATCAATAGCAATAATGCATGGTGCTGTGGTATGTCGTATTTGATAAACTCGTAGCACGCTAATGATTAGAATGGAACGCATTAAGGAAAAAACAAGTGATTCTTTAAACATGTAGCTAACCAATTAAATATATCATTTTAGGTGAAAACAAATCTTTTTGTTTAAAAAATTAAACGACCTATTAGTCTTCTCTGAGAATGTGAGTTCAATATCAAACAAACCATGTCACTCCCACTGGAGTGCAAAATTTCCCCGTTGTTTTCTGTACAAGAAGAGGTGCAGCAAGAATAATTTTATTTCAAATTCGTAGTCTTTTTCCGCATTGCGTAGTGTGCAGTATAGATTGATAAAGAAACCCTACGGGTTGGTGTTTGACAGGTTGTTTGGGCGAAAACGTACAAAGTGGGGTGCTCGTTGACCATGTGTGACTACGTGAGCGACTTCAATCGACCAGAGGCTCACCTCTTCATCTGCAACTACTCTCCAGCGTAAGTTCCCAGTATAGCGTAGAACTCTTTCTTACGTATTCCACGCGTGTGTCAAGGACCGGCTAATGCCAATGGACTGCAATTGACTTTGAGGTCAAACATTTTCGGCTTAAAGTATATTAATAGTGCAACAATACATGAGACCCGAAGTGTTGTTGACCTTTTCATGTCTGGTCAGTGTCCCAACGGCAGCGTCGGCCGAACAGTTAATTGAATCTGGCCAGGAAGTATTCTGCCACGGCGTTTTTGATACGCCGGGTGGGTCTCGCCTCCATTTGGTTTCGTTCCAGCTGAATTGCCAGAGGTGGCGATTCCGCCAACACAGGCCTACGGAAACCGTGGAAGTCAGTACGTGACAGGCCGCATATTCCACTGAGCGGCTGTAATTTATTTTCAGGTTTTACAATTACACAGCAGCGCGACGTTTTCTATCAGTTGCGATAAAAGACGCTGACAATTCTGTTCGTGCGAAACAGTTTTACTTCCAACTTTTCAATACAACGCTCATCGATTCGGCGTTGGCACTTCCCTGAAGAATATTTGCTCAATGTGCAGCAACGTTCACGAGATAGTTACAAAACATTTTGTCTTTGAAAAAACTTCCGCTGATGAAGTATCGAAAACGTCAGAAAATCGCTGCATCGGTCGCGAATTTTCCGCCGATCTTTGTAATTGCTCACAAGCAATAATGTTCATTGAAGCAAGACCAAAATCTAAGCAGGGAAAATAAATGGGGGCTTTTAAAAACTTGTCAAGACGTGGTGGATGTAGATCCGAAAATTCTTTATTTTGCGCTCCAGAAGTATGTAATTTATAACTATTTCATAGCGATGTGTCTGTAACGAAATCGCAAAGAAAGACTGCAGATAAGATATCAACTTTTACGACTTGCTTCTCTAGAATATGATTCATATATCTCTGAGAGCATGTTTTCTGACGCAGGGTCACATCATGTAATAAATTATATTATTGGAGTGTGTCAAAATTTTATTCCGAAAAGTAACGCGTGATGTAAACGAATCTGAGCAGCGTAGACTTCGAGATGTTGTTTTGAACGCTATGAACTTGCACGAACTGCAGCGAAAGCTTTGTGACATCAAGACACTGTGTTTGACGAATGATCTATGTCTATGACGTAAAACGTTACGTGCGAACTCAGGTGCGTCGCAAGTTTGCTGAACTGAAAAGCACTTGCTGTGTAAGTTGCGCTCTTCTAGTATCGTTCGTTTCGTATAAGGGACCCCTGCAGTTAGTCTGCCTTCGAATCCCCGTACATTTCCTTCTGGCGTAAATTCGATTTTAAACTGCGGAGTGATCAAAGCATAAAGCTTTGACCACTGGTAGCATTTCGCGAGGCCACTGGCCTTGGGCTGTTGCAATTGCGATATAAAGTTCATTACGAAGTAGTATGAAAAAACAATATAATAGGCCGGTTACATTGGTGAATATTACCACAAAGCAAACGTAAGCATTCAACAATCCACAAAGTGTGCAACCGCAGCCAAGGTGTATGTGATGACATGTTAAAACATTCCGCTTTTCAAAAAACGCTCAACGCCAAAGTTTTCCGCCGTTCAGTTCTGTTGGTCACGTCTGAAATGAACCATTGACAGCGTGCAGATACCAAAAGGTTCTTAAAGCAGGTTTTGCTTACAGGGGAAACGTGTACAGCTACACTAGCGGTGGTGCACGACATATGATGATACCGTTTTTGATCGGTCCAGCTTGCAGCAAATGTGAAACAGCAACAGACAAATGCGATCACAAACTTTGCGGTGAGCTGACAGTTTTCTTTAAATTTTCAAAATTCAACTGATTTGTAGTACGGAAAGGTGAACTTTTGGTTAGAGAATAAATTTGCAAGCTCGAAATAACAAGCATCTAATTCTATTTTTCTGTGCGTGACAATGTGATAATTCTTGTCTTTTTTGTCAGTTGATTTTTTTCGGAAGTCTGCATTCTATTTTGAACTAAACGTGCGTGTCGCAATTTCTCTGAACAGACCATGTGCATTCAAACTTGCACCAAAAGACTGGAAAACCTGTAAAACTAACACACATTTCCTATTGATTAAAACTATTTATTGAATATCAATTTTAGCCAACCCATCGAGAGACTTCCCTGCAGGATATACACCTATTCTGAACCAAGATGAGGAAACGCACAGACATGAATCCAACCGTAAGTTGATATTTTTCTTGAAATAAGAAAACTTTAACTTGTTATTTTGCGTCGTAATATGAAATGTGTGATCACCGAAATTTGGAGAAATGTGTAAGAAACTGTGAAAACATGAACTTGGGCGGCGACTAGCTCAGTGGTAGAGTGGTCGCCTCTCAACGACTAGCTCAGTGGCAGAGTGGTGGCCTGCCAGTTGGAAAGTTGGGTGTTCGATCCACGGCCACTGAGTGACTCGGCGCAGCGCTCCCGACAAAAAGCATTAATCAGGCTTCGGTCTGGCCCCAATTGTCGATAAAAATATCGGTCGCATTGCATGCGATTAACAAAAAAACTTAGCAGTTTTTCAAAGAGTATTCACGCACTGTCAGTTTTATTTGCAGACCATGGATTAGTTACTGCTGTGGTCGTGCTGTCACTGGTAGTGGTGGCTCTGCTGGCTTACATCATCTACCGTGAACGTGTTCGTTTGAATCTTGTTGTTCAGATGTGGAAAACAAAAAGTTCCCCGATTCAACATAAAACTTTCAGGTGAAGTACTGCATATTGCACGAGATAAACCGCTCTGAGAAAGCTTAAGTGATGAAACTAAAGTACTCACTTGAAGGTTTTGCCACAGATCTTTCGGAGACACTTCGCTGTTGTTTGTCGAAGTCAAAAGCCAGAATATTCACAGTGCATATGCAATCTTCAAGTGGAACAAAGCGCAAAGTTCAAAATTATAGTTTGCTGGATTGTTTCTTAAAGTTAGCCACAGTGGACCCAACCAAGTGATGGAATGACCTGCAAAGCGCGTACTTAGTATTTTAGTTTAGCGCCATTCTTGTGTAGGTGTCAGGCAATTGTATAGGGTTCTGTGACTCTATACTCAAGGGTCTTGATTTATTTGGTGGGGTTATACAGCCTTTAGTCGCTTTCACCCATCATTTATGTCTTATTCTTCGAGTAGGCAAGGTTGCGACTAATTAAGTTTTGGGTCCGTTATGACAATTTTCGCTGATGACGTTTCGGATCCTGCTGTTGAAGTTTGACAAAATTTAGGTCATGTGGCCTTAATCCTATCAATGCTATAAACAATTTTGAATAAAATTTGAGCCCTAAAACACATGAGGCATCTTCCAGTTAGCTCAAATTACTGCTATAGCTGATGAAGAACCCCCGATTGGTATGAGAGAAGATATAGGAGGACCTTAGCTTAAGACGCTTGGTCTTCAAAATGTGTCTCATTCATCCCATTATACTGTTGTAATGGTGTGAGCTATAAAATCAACCCACTAAACATTAGCTAGCTGTTGGAACAACTAAGGTAAGTATGCATGTCTTTCACATCATCTGCAACCTGCAACAGTGCTTTGGCATTGAAAAATTGTAAATTTGCGTTATGCAAATAAATCAACTCGTGCGTCTGCCAGTTTTTCAAATGCCTGATTATCTCAGGTTCAACGCGAAACTTTGAACAAACATTTATGAGGTTTCTTCAACACTTTCCAATTTAGTTGCAAACATTTTTAATTCACTATACAACAGATTCCATTTGCTGTGATACTTTACTGCACATAGTAACATAGTGTGTCACATTGGTTTTCAGCAACCAAAACACACCTTGTGTGTCTCGGAGTACGACTCCTCGCCATTCTCTGGTTACGCTACATGGAATTGGCCCACCTCAACCAGTCGGCTCAAGCAGTGGATCAATTTCTAAGGCGAGTGGCGCAAAATTATGCGTTTATACTTTTTTACTTCATGTGAATAACCTCTGGCTTTGTGTATCAGCAACAAATCAGAATGGGTTCGTAAAGGCGTGTGGTTTACCAAACAAACTTTTTCAAATGCGTTCTACCTAGTCCTAGACGAAAGAGTTTCCAATTCATGATATTCAAATTTGCAAAATCTCACACACTCGGGAAGTTTTATCTACCGATATTACTATGATCATTGGTGTGTTTAAGGGGAGGCGAGCGAGGCACTTGCCTCGCCCCCCCTTGAGGTGGTACGCGCGTACAGTTTCCTTATTTTTGGTGAAAATCTTATTATCCACTCATATAATGTACTACAAAGCAGATCACAAGTAAGTAGGCTACTCTGCTTTCAGGAGGGTCCCCAGCAACAATTGTAATGTGTAAGTATCTTGCTTTCAAAGAGACCCCCAACAGTAATTGTCATGTGTAAGTAGTCTACGTTGCTTTCAAAGGGGTCCCAACAACCATTGCAATGTGTAAGTACCTTGCTTTCAAAGGACCAACATCAACTGTAATGTGCAAGTATTACGCTTTCAAAGGGGCCCCAAAGAGCAATTGTAATGTGTAAATAGCCTACGTTGCTTTCAAAGGTGCCACCAACAGCAACTGCAATGTAAATTACCTTGATTTCAAAGAGCCCCCCAACTGCAATTCTAATGCGTAAGTACCTTGCTGTCAAAGGGGCCCCCAACAGCAACTTTAATGTGTGAGTAGCCTACCTTGCTTTCAAAGGGGCCCCCAACAGCAATTGTAATGTGTAAGTACCTTCCTTTCAAAGGAACCCCTAACAGCAACTGTAATGTGTAAGTGCTATACTTTCAAAAGAACGAAAAAGAAAGGAAAGATAAAGGCTGATGAAAAATGTAAAGGTCCCTGGACAGATTTGTTGTTATAGCGGGTACTGGTGAGCCTACAGAGGAGAGTGCAGCTTCCAGCACCCAAGTTGTTAATAGTACCTATGTTTGTCTAGTGCATAACAGATGTGCCATACACAAAAACTCAAGTTCTGTAAAGATGAAGTTGATAAATACATGCTTGAAGACAGTGGTTCCCAACCTTTTTCATCTCGCGACCCCATTTGAAAATATGACATAAGCTCGCGACCCCATTTGAAAATATGACATAGTCGCTCAGCCCCAGCCATTAATTGCAACATTAAGGTGTTCAAATAACAACCGACAAGATGAAAAGCACATCATTTTACATGGTAGCCTACATCCACTGTATTTACATTCATATGCACAACTAACAGAACCCATGCTAATCAGTAGGACGACTGTGCTTGCAGCCGTGCAACTAGTCTTGAAATTCGTGGAGATGTATTGGTGACAGCTAAGCTCATGTCATTCTAAATGTCCGGTCTATTCTTTGACTTCTGTTTCACTGTAATGTGAACAGGTGTTGAACATCCAGCCTCACAGACAGGGGTAGATATTAGAATTTAGGGGCCCGAGGCAAACTCTTAGAAAAGTGCCCTAAAACAGTTGTTGAGGAGCC
>JGI24022J15233_10001765_pt1 | contig 18921 bp, 11 predicted proteins | sample Ectturendosymbi2_FD_15233 | JGI IMG/M metagenome (IMG submission 15233) | reverse complement strand
TGAGACAGGGAAACAGCAAAAAAGTGACAAAAACGCGTTTGGGTTGGATGCCTTAGATTAGTGGTTCTTGGTTTATCCAACCACACGAAGCCTTATTACTTAGCTTGATGGTCACTACCTGCTCAGGCTGAAGGTCCTTTTCAAGATTCAAAGGAATTAAAAATGAATTGAGGGCCGCAATGTTCCAGGATAGGTTGTCCACGCGAAGCATTTGATACATTGAAAGCGACAAACTTAGGCAAACAAATTGCAATGAATTCTTTGAAATTTTGTTATGAAGAAGGCAAGACAAAACCTTTAACAGTTTACTATGTTATGTTCAGCCTTACTTGAATCGATGATTGTCGCTTTTAATTTCTTTAAACGTGTTTCAGTAATAACAACATAAGCGAAATTTAAGCCAGTCCAGTCGCCGTTAACCAGTCGTCCAGTCGTGGTGTGCATTGGTGAGCTAAGCCGTTACAAATTTAAATATAAAAAACTATAAATCAGTGTGATTATCACATTTTCAGAACTCCCTTGCACCAATTAAAATCCCCTACTCAAGACTTTCTGGCGACGGTTCTAGTTATTAAACTTCATGTCTATTCACGCGACAGTTTAGTTGCGTTCGATTCTTACCAGTCTGAAAAAGTAAGACAAACACGAATCGTGACCCTAACAGTTACAACCATTTGAGTTCGTTTTACTTGACATGTTTTGCTCGTGTGTGTGAGATTTTTACAGCCGTGGTAAGCGAGTTGCAACGTGGTCCTAACGTTGTGCTTTAAAATCCTAAGCCGCCACTCACATAGGTGTGTTTGTTTTTTTTAACACGGATGAGAAAAACAGATGTGATTCTTCTAAAAAGTAGGCCATGTGTACACTTCAATTGTGGCGATTTTTTTGCGTCAAAGACAGCAATAAGCGCAGTGATCGTGGGCAATCTAGTAATGATTTAGTTAGTTTATAATTTTTTACTGACCGTACTTTCAGAGCGTCATTTTCGGATTTTCGCAAATTGATTGACGCTTTCCATTTTATCTTCGCAACAATGGGAGAGGAGGCCTCAGTGGATTAGCCTAGGGCCTCAGATCTGTCAAATCTGGCCCTGGCAATAACAGCTTGTTTTCACATTTCTGCTTTCATTGAACAACAGTAAACGGAGAAATATAAAGATAACATATGACTTTCTCTCATCCAGCACCAATAGAAAAGGGCTAGGCAACGTAGTACACGGTCCTGTATGAGTGTTTGGGGAGGCGCTAGGAACAAACATATTTTTATATTGGACATGTGTTTTTCCCTGACAGCTTCAGAAACTCAGAGCACTTTGTACAAAAATCCACTGTACTTTATTCGTACAAAAGTTCACTGCACTTCATTCGGAGAAGACTGACGGTTCATGCAGCAGACAGTTCCGCATACGGTTCGAATATTTGAGTACAGAAATGAGAAATGCAGAGCTGTACAGAACGTTCAGAATAGAATCAGTTACCAACCAAGATGACAGTATTTTGCGATTGACCAAGAGGCACAGAACGCACAAAATGAATGAACGCGCGGCGTGGAATAAATCATTTCCCGGCAGAAACGGTGCAACAATCAGCGCATCGGAATTTGTGCCAAACCTGCACAAGGAACATTCGAGAAACGCAAATCTGAGCAGTTCATGCTGAGTATTTCTGTGTCTCTTTTGAGAATAGAGAACAAGGTTTTGATTGCCATACGTACATTCCTACTGCGTTTGCAAATAAAAGCAAGTTGACACAAATGCATTAGCATCAGTTTCACAACGAATAATCCGAGCTTGGGGCGCTTGTCTTTATGTCAAAATGTCTTTTCACATATTTTGTACGACTAAAATACCAATAGTAATATTCAAAGCTCAGTGCTTGCAAAAAAATACCAATATCATCAGATATGCAATGCACTATGAAAGTCGTGCGAAAACGCAATTTAAATCAAACCATCTGTAACGTTGGGGAAGTTTTCCAGCCGCTGTCGTCTGTCAGCATTGAGGGATTTTTATTGTGTCATGATGGCGTTGATATATCGGAAGGTGGGTGCACTGGGGGCACTTTGTACTGTAAGTGTAAACAATAAATAAAATCGTGGAGCTTGTGTACCATACAGCTGTTATTTTTTCAGAGCAATTCGTCTAGCAAACAAAAGTATTGACTTCGGCATGAAGCGGGAAAAAACTTATGGCTTTGAAAATTGAGATGTGTCACGACAATCGCGTGTATAACTTTTTATGTTATTAATAATTGCCATTTAATAATTGTTAACACAGCTTATGTCACTGGTATCAAAATTTATCGGTGGATTTATGTGTCTTTGTTGTTTATCTAGTCATTTTGCAAACGACAAGACAAAACTTGCTGCAAATTTGAGGAGCAGTTACTTGCATACCAAAATGTGTGAAAAGTTTTTGAACATGCTTCACTGTTTGAATAATTCGAGTTGGTATAAAAACCAATTGAAATACTACTTGATAAATGACATCTTGCTGTGTGTTTTAAAACTTGAGAACGTGACTTAAAAGTTTTCTTCGTAAAGTTACTTTTATATGCTTGTATTATGTGTCTGAAAACATCATCATGAACTTTTGGGATGATTGTAAGCAAAAACTGTCGGCACTGTTTTTTTTCCCAAAAAACGCACTGGGTAGTGGGCAGGTTTTGAGAGTTTACCATACTTCCACCAGTTTCGTAAAAACTTTGCATTTAAGCTCTAAAAGATCTTTCATTGAAATTCGCCATTTATATTTATAGTTTTCGTAAATAAATCTAGGACCTTTATGAGAAAGTGATTACAGGGTGCATCCAACCGAAGCCAGATCAGTATCTGCAGGCATACTGGTATACTCCGAAAAAACGCGTGACGTACATATATACAGATATGTAAATCAGAAGTGACAGCGAACAACGATGTCAATAATGTTTGGAGATTAAAGCACACAACGTTTGGCTTACTGCTTCACAAAAGCATTGACATAAAAATAAAAGCAATCTTTGCAATACCTGTGGAAATTTATGCTCAAAGACATGGGGCACTCTGACCTCGCCAGGTAGTATTTTGAGCAGACGTATGATGAATACGTTTCTGCTGTGGCCAACAATATTTCATTTGAGATGGCTTGCAGTGGATTAAGTACAAAGTGGTTACTGCAGTAACATCCCAATAAGCAAAACGCATTCTATGCTAAAGTGAAAGATTTTATGCACTTCGCAGCAGAATATTTTGCAATGCACTGATGATGGTAGGAGATATTACCAAAAAATCATGTCGCTAAAATCTTTTGCATGGATTGTTAGTTTTTTTGCTGTTGTGAACCTTAGAAAATCCCAAACAACTTTGACATTAAGGCTTTAATCAAACATTTCGGACCTTGACAGCTGATGAAGACACTGAAAAGAAATACAATATTAACTTAGTAAAGCACAAACGAAGAAGCAAAGCAGCAGCAGCAGACTATATACGGTAAGCAAAGTGAATTGCCCCAATCATTGGGAGATCCAAAAACGCAAGCATGGGGGCAATCATTCGTCGAAAAAATAGCACGCCTATTGTAGCTCTTAACCACGACAGTTACAAAGCATAAATTTTATTTTGTAAAAGTGTGAATCAATTTGCATCAATTCGAAATTCGTGGTCGATTTCTTTCGAGACCACTGTCACCGCAATGTGACTGATAGATGCTTCATAGGATTACCTTCTGGGTACAGTGTTGACACAGAAAAAAACAGATATAGGGTTTCATGTGTTAGTTCTATTATTTAGCTATGAACATTTTAAAGTTCTGAAATTGTTTTTCATCGACGACCTTCATGACTTTTTGTCGTTTATTCAGATTTTTTTTGCGTCGGTAATAACAAAAGTATCACACCCTGCACCATACCTGGCTTTCTTGAGTGGCCTACATTCTTCGATGGCATCAAGACGTACAAGGTCGAGGAAGAAGTCAGTTGGTTCATCAACCTGACGGCTCTGGGGACGAATTCTAAAGGTATTGACTGCTTTTATTTCATTACGTAATGACTAGACTGGGGTAACCAGTTTTTTGACCTAAAAACGTTAAATTTTGACTTTATTATTCATAAATTTTGACTTTATATTGACCTATAAAGTTCCTGCGTTTGCAACTGCAAAATAATTTAGCCTTAGCTCAGCGGTAGGCGCCTTTTCTTACAAGAGCCATTCTGCTTCATCTTCCAGCACATGACTGGCGAGGAGCCACAAAATGTAGATTGGGTTTTATTTTTCATGCGACTTCATAGGAGCACACGCTGAATTGCAATCAGCCTAATCGTTCAGTAGTCGTAGGGAAAAAAACATTATTACGTCAGAACCAAAAATAAACCCGCTATTATTGTAGAATTGTAGCTAAACATGCAAAAGCGCATCGATATCTGTTGTTATAGTTTCAATAAAATATCGAACAGAGAAAAAAACTGCTGCAAGAAAAGTTTGACCTAACGATGAATTTTGACCTAATGATAAGTTTTGACTTTTTTTTTGACCTAATAACTTGGGCGTTGCTTGTGGTATCAGAGTGAAACTTGGTTTGTGGACGTTTCATAAACTTTAAAGAAGGCAGACAGATTTTGACTTTATTGACTTTTGGTTGCTCTAGTAATGACGGACCGGCTTTGGTCCAAAAAAATTTTTTGTAAAAACGACAAATAAATTGGTGGATCTTTGTCGTATTATTAATTGAAACAACTACATGAAATTGAATGAGATGTCATTGTAATTTAACAGAGCTGTTTTTTTAAAGTTAATTGAAGAAAAGGTGATTTTTCCTTTTTTAAGTAAATTTCTGAAGTAGTTACTGATGTTAAGTCAAAACTTTTTAAGCAAATAAATGTTCTAGAGAAGTAGTCCCTAAATATGTAACAAAACGTCTTAGATACTAAATTAGTTGTTGCGGTAGGGAGATTAAGTAGCTAAAGTCTGAAGACCGTTCTGTCAAATTTTTTTGCGAATTTAAGTAAATCGTAAATGAACTTGTTGTTTCCTGTACTTGGGGGAAAAACACACACTCTCGTCTTAGACATTCATTCGTGTTTATTTTCAACGACGATGAGCGGCAGGCCGGAGCATATATATGCTCTTCGTCGCGTCATAACGAGCAAACAAACACACGACCAACACTTAACAGAAACGATCACAAAACAGAAGGTTGCAGGCACGTAATAAACGGGCTAGTGCACTGCTATAGTATACGACAGAATTGTACGAGGAAGAAAAGTACGAACAAAGTAGTAATTTCAGAATGAACATTGAATTATTATAGGAAAAATCAGGTTGTTATGAAGAGGTAAAGCGGTTAGTGTGTTCTAGATATTTAGACGCAGCGTCATATATATTTGTAGGGGGTTAAGTTTAATCGAAGGATGTCCAAACAGTAGAAGTTGCAAAAATCTTGGTTGATCGCACATTGCACTTGACAGTGATTCTTGCAGACCTTCTTTCAACAAAATTAATTTTACCGACTGTAGGATATAACGCTGTATGCGGAGTGAAGAGTACAGAAGTAAATGCTCCTCTGTTTCTTTGGCGCCACACGAGCACAAGTGATAAGTACGCTTGTTCAAATTCAGGACACTGTGATACAAATGCAGTCTACAGCGTAACGATGCACTATGGGGATTACTGCCATGAAGATGCCAGCAGTTACGTTTTGAGTCACAGGACGGAGTTTCAAGACGCAGTTTTAAGGACGAAAAACTAGAAGATATTCTAGTTTGAAGTATCAATACTAACTTCATGTGATCACAAGCGACTGGCGAGGGTAACCTGTCGATAGTGATTGGTAAACAGAAAATACTTTTTCTGAAAAACGTTTTTGACACGGTAGAGTGATTTCAAGCAAAAAGTAAAAGTGATCTTTTCGTAGCAGTGCTCAAGTGGTACCTGAGCTGTCAGGACCAACTTAGTTTTTCGATTTAAACTGAAACTAAAGCTTTTGACATTGACGAAAGCATCTGAAAATAGAAAATTTTTTTTTGATTTTAGATTGGGAAACAGCTTTAAATGATTTNTTGTTAGTTTTAGTGATTTTTTTGAATNTTTATCAAGGTGCATAAATTGCTTATATAAGATGGTTCGAACGAAGATACCTATTTTAAAGCTTTTAATAATGTTTATTAACTATTATGCGCCTTATTTTCCATATTAATTTGTACCATTGATAATATACTTTGAAAATCGCATTTTTGGCAAGTCACTGACTGCAGTGTAGGCCTACATTATTGACGCTTTACTCAAAAGGTTTAACGTACTTACCTTTTTCAGTTTTCTTTGTATTTCTGCCTGTTGACAACTAATAACAATTTTTGCTTTACGAGTTGATCCAGGACACACAAAGCTATTGAATACCTTTTCCAAATTGGATTACCGAACGAGGTCACAACTGAGTGTAATTCAGGAAAACAAACATCATTAGATCTATGCTAGATTTCTGAAGCATACTTCTTTATGTATTTCAGCGATACGGTTCTGGTTTGTTTCTATCAATACGGAAGTTATACAGGATTATATATTCTTCTCAAACAATTCAAGCAATCGAGTGCTGGAAGGAAATAAAGCTATCGTGAGTTACTTTTTTTTTTATAAATCTCTCAAAATGTAGTTTTGGTCTATGAAAGCTAGCTTTACACGGAAAATCCCTTTTGATGTTTGAATTGGTACTTTTTATCTTTAATCAAAACAATTATCTGTGTGTTGAGCTGGTTTTGAGCAAAACCTTATTCATTTTCATCATGAATATAGCCTTAGGCATTATTTCTGATTGACCTATTCATAGGAATTTTTGTCTGTCCTATCCCATCCGGTGGCAACTTACGATTGTCGAGTTACATCTCACGGGCTTCCAACCAAGCTATCAATACGAAATTGAACAAGTTCTTTGCATGTCTATAGCTTCTACAAAGTCATGGCACGCCAAACTCTTCGATAAGGGGAGAAACGTCTATCAGAGAGGCAGATGAAAATTGGCTAACCATTTTTTAGTTGTCACCCAATAAGAGCTCAGCAACTTTATTTTCTGGGCCCTTGCGTCACACTACGACATGGAAATGAAACCACGTATCCTGTGCTGTGAGCAAACAGTGATTGTTTTTAACCTCAAAACGTTTCTGCTATTTGATGTTAGAATTATAGGACTCAGATTAGCACATGAAATAATTTCAAGTCCATTGTCTCATCTTAATCCGTGAACAAAATCCCACTGGAGTGCATTCCCGTGGTCAAGCCTGACTTCTGGGTTAACTTACAAACAAACCAAAATGCACTTTATTTCGGAATGAATGTAATCCTTTGATATCATCGACCTATGGTTTTAAGAACAAGGGTTTCATAGAAATGTAAAAAGCATTTAAAAGGTTTTCGATAATAACAACACTTGTTACAGATTACAGGGTCTACTGCATCTCAACTCTACAACGGTAAGATCCCGATAAGTTCCAGCAACCCGGTCGGATATGACCCTGAAACGAATTCCTTCACCACCCTCCAGAGCAAGATTTACGTTCATTTCCTAAGCGATCGGAATAATATTTCTACAGGGTTTAAAATGCGGTATGAAATTGGTAAGACGTCGTTTAAGTTGCTGTAGAACCTTTTTTGAGTAATGCGGTTGTAGCTTTCTAAAGTTTTGACAAGCAAAATATTCACACATAACTTTCTAAGTTTTTGCGTTGTTTTTTACGGCAACCTTTGACAAAGTATTGTAAGTTCAAGTCAGTACAAAAAGTTTCATTCACCGCTGTAAATATGCACCAATCCTCTCCACTGAACATTTGGGCAATTAGGAAAGGTAGTTGCTAGCATAAAATCTACCAATAAAATCGGATTTCGATGCTGTGTCACACCCATTAGCCGCCGCTGTTCCAATTTTGGAACATGCTCTTTCGAATTAGTCACCTTACTTAGAAAAACCGTAGCGTTTGTTTTCTTCGAATAGATTGTTTCGTGACATAATTTGCTACACAGAATTCTCCTTTTAAATTTCCAGCGACGCAAGTATTTTGAATATGACGTTATTACGACGTAATTTTTTGAGGTTTTCTGTCCTGACTTGGACAGAGAAGCAAAACTGTAGATAAAATCAACAGCACTGAAACTCTTCTAGTTTCCCCCATAAAATACTTACTAATCTTCTGGCCATTAGCTCACGATTCCACCATTTATATTTTTGTGTGTTCCATTTTTGGAACAATAGCGGGAACTGTTTTCCAATAGGCTAGGTTGCATAATCTCGAGCTAGAAGATGGGTTCTTAAAGAGATTGGAACAGAATGATGGAGATTAGCTGCACCAAATAGTCAGGAAAAGACGTTGACCACAATAATTGTTTGTTCGGTCATATATGTTTTAGAACTAAATGTCATAATCTACTGTGATGTCATACAAGTGTAATCTATAGTATACAGCAGTATTTTTAATATGTATTGCTATTTGTGGAACATAAGCATGCGCAGGTAGTTAGTCCATCAATAGACTACAAATGGAAAGAATTCATGGCTTTTCCTAGTATTGTCATTATACTTTAGCGTGGTAATCTTGAAAAGTTCAGAGTATGTAGGTGCATGAATTGATTGGTATGCTAGGTCTGCCTTTAGTTACAACATAGTGTTAGAAAACACTAAGAAAGATGATATAAATGTTTTTATTCTTCCTCAAAATAATGATACTTTAGACGATAAGAAAGTAGTTCGCGTTTGCAGACTTGGAGAAGTCGCAGTGCAGAAACGCAAATGAAAATACAGAGACACTGAAAAATGAGACAAGCAATCCATCCCTCTTACCAGTGAGGAGAAACAGGTTAATATACTGCATTGTGATACACAGCCTATCATAAAACTAGAGGACTTGAAGAAAAAAAATCCTGATCTTAATTCTAAAATACCGTACGAACTCTGTACCATGTACCTTAATGAAGACATAATTAATCCGATTTGTGAAAAAAAGTGAACTGTACTCCAGGTAAAAATTAACCAAACTTTGCTTTGAGTCCTATATCTATAAATAGGTTTTCTGGGATTTAATTCCTCTATGGATACCACTCACTTCCACAGGAAGACCTCTGCTGGTCAGTCTCTATTCATGCTCAAGTATCAGCTGTAGTTTTGAGCATGGCAAGGGCAAAGTTTCGAGAGACTAAAAAGCATCTGCATATTGGTGACAACACAGTTTTGCCTCCAGAAACTAAAATGGCTTAGCTAAGACATTTTTTGAACCCTTTAAAGACCGAGTTTTTTAGGCTAAAAAATCGCTGAGTGGAGGTTTGTACTCAATTTGGTGTTAGGGCTGCACTGCAAAATTTGTTTTGATTTTGCGTCTACCCTCACGTTTCGAAACGTTACATATTTGCAACATTTTTGCATCAAGCAGATGAATCGTAGACAAATCGGAAACAACCATGAGAATATGGCTGATGTGAACTGAAATGGTGTATTTTTTATATGCGAGAGTCCCCGTTGCTCCTGCAATCGTTTTTCAGTAATTTTTTCACGGGCCTCCAATGCGTACGCTTTGTGACCTGACGGACCGAATGCACAAATCTTTTACTCTTCATACCAGACTCAAAATCTATCATTTTTATTGTAGCATATGTTCAATCATCTACGCCGAAAAAAATACCTACTCGATTACAGCAAACCCAAGCCTGATAAAATGGTACCCCAAACCACTGAAACCAGGAGCATTGGGGCTTCGCCCAAGTCAACTAATTCCAGAGGTTAAAGGTTGTTTGAAATTCACGCTGATTGAAAATTTTCGAATTGCGACTGTAAAGTTGATTTGTTGGAACTTTACAAATCTGGGGACATGGACAATGCATCAAAAAACACATTATCTGGCAATAAGACTATAAAACTTGAAACGTTACAGAAATGTGACATTGGGCAGTTACGTGTGTTTTCAAATTTTCTCATCGTTGATGAGTAAATAATTTGATACTTTGGTTATCACATAGTCAAGACGTTCATAAAAAACAAACCTATCCGATTTAACTACAAGCTTAGAACTTTAGCGTCTGACGAAGGTTTTCAGTTTAACTTTGAAGTATAAGAAAACAATTCAACTAAACGAAGAAAAACACTTGGTACGCAACATGTGTTACAATACTTGAATTTAAAATGGATCCTTTGTCTCACAAAATTTACTTTACCAACATTTCCACATCTTATGAGCTTTCAAACATCCTTGAAGCAGAAAGAATGAAATCCAGTGGGACTGCGCGTGGCCATCGCTTGAGGATGTAATCTATAACAGGTGTCAAGAATTAGTGAAAATATGTCGTTGGACATGCAAATTTCAATGCAGTAACGTTTATATACTGTATGTTGTGATGTTCAGTTAGAGCGTACCAATTAATTCTTGATACCTGTTATAGATTACATCCTCGCAAGTCTTGCTGAAGCGTCTCATTTGTTTCAAATTCCCATACAATAAAAATGACATCACAAAACATGCGGCTTCATGACAGAAGTGTTTTGTGTATAAATTCGTGGCGAATCACGTAGGATAGCATCCACATTTCAAAGCAGTGGAAAGAGATGTCATTATGTAACAAACTTATAGTATGGCGAACAGCTCGTGAATGCGGAAATACACGATAGAATGAAAAACGTACCTTGATTCCACTGCCATTGTTTAATTTTCGGAACAAACGTCATATAAAAATGAGTGAACCTATGAAATCAAACTATGTTTAGATTAGTCAGAATACATCAAATGCGAAAACCTGAAAAGATTCAGCAAATCTGATGGCCAGAATTTTTTCGGCGTCCAAAGGCTAGACAAATTTTTGATGTATGTTCCAATCATAGTTGATTTCTTAGCATAAATAATAAGCTTTTGCCTATTAGTCTTTACATGGCAAAGTTTCAGCTTGAAAATTGTAACGGTTTTAAACGGCTAGAAGAACCACACGGCATTGTTCGGCAGAAGCTTATTAACTTCTAGAAACTTCTGCACATTACTGGACGTTATTGATTCGTATTTTGGGCTTGCATTCGCATTTTTATACAATGCCTCATTAAGTCCTTATATGAAACAGACAAAGACGACTGCCTCACCGGAAATAGTTTTTGCCAGAACAACGGAACATGTGTTGACGGCGTGTTCACATACAACTGCGTTAATTGTTCAGGCTATAAGGGACAAAACTGCTCAGAAGGTAAAATGTACTTCAAAGATATGTGATTATAATCTATGCGACTAAAAATGCCTAATCGTTTTCTTTGCCGATAATTGTTATACTTACTTATCTAAGTGGACAAATTTAAATGTTGGCGTCAGTTAAATCCTTGTTGACTAACTAGCTTTTCGTAAGCTTGGTGATTGTTCTCTGTTCTGTTATTTTGTATATTTCAATTTAGAGTATTTTTGTTATAATGTGTTTACTACAAAAATCTCTAAAAATTTTGCTCAATGTTATTCGGAACTTCTCATTTCGCGTGGCTTTTCATTTTCTATGAGAGCACTACACTGTTTGTAAAGAGCGTAAAAATCATTTTTGGAATAACTGTTCTTCATTGAAGAACAATGGTGTGTTTGTATCAAACTGAAATAGATGCATTTAATGTCAAGCTGACTTCCCGTTCCCACAAAGCAATACGTCATTTCCAAGCTTATTCAGCATAAAAACAGTTAGTTTTTCTGGATCGTTTTCTGCAGCGTAATAAAAACTCCAGCATGGGCTTTAAGTTTCAGTGAATTTTTATTTTTCAGTGGAGTATTTTTTTCGCAAGTACTACTTGCGACAGTTAAAAGTGGTTTTAAAAAGTCAGTCAGACTGAGATTTACCTTCATTTCTACAGCGATTGGCAAAACGTTGTCACTGGGTTTGTAAGGCAGTAGGAAAGCAGACGTTCTTTACTTTTTGCAAAACCTGTTTTAAATGATTCAGGTATAGTTTTCTGAAGTTTTGACAAGTAAATTATTCAAACGTAATATCTCTGAGTTTTTGTGTTGTTTTTATGGCAACCGTTGTCAATATCGTATTTTCAAGTCAGTAGAAAATCCTTATCCATTTTGCAAGCTTTACTGCTGGAAACGGTTAAAAGTGCTTTTGAATAAAGTGCAGATTTTAAAAATATGCACAGGTTTTAGGGGTTTCTGCATGTTTTTTTCTGTAGATGTGGACGAATGCGTTGGTAGTCCACCACTTCACGACTGCCATCCAAACGCCACCTGTACGAACACAATTGGAAGTTTCACGTGTGTGTGTAATCCCAGTTTCACTGGAAATGGAAAGATGTGTCAACGTAGGTCATTTCAGATATCTGCAGCTTCGCACTGTAGTTTCAACCATATATGCAAGTGCAATGCAATGTATTTGAAATTCAATTGCAGATGCACTGTTTGAGCATTTGCATACCTCTTATTGAAAACGTGGCGCTTGGTAGCGATTTTGAGCAATTTATAGGTTGCACGTCAATTTTAAATGTCAGTGGGAGCTGACAATGCCGAGTGGTTCAACTGCTTCTGTCGTCGAAAATGAATGGCGTTTTGTTTTTTTTGCAACTTAATAGGTCCTTATTGCAGGAGCTTTGCATGGTCTGCAATTGGGCTCGTTTGAAGCGAGATATTGAAATTTTGGCTTTTTGAACGCACTCGGTATTTTAAAAAAATCAAACTAAGCCGGACAAAATCTGACATTTTCGGACTTTTTTCAGTCGGGAAGGCTTGGCTCTCGCATAACATTGTCTGAGCTGCATATTCAATACCAGTTTCTTCTGACGAGAGTCCATGACCGTGGGGGTGCAGAGAATATTGTAAAGATTTTACTGTTGCCCTCGAAATGTTCGATGTATTTAAAGAGTCAAATGTACCACTGTTTAATCGCTGGGAGAAAATATGCTTCTGAAGATTGGAATTGTATTACAATTACATCGACGTTTCTCAGGAGTTTAATATTCTTTTTTGTGTTTGGTTATGCATGTTATGTATGTGTATGTTTTAAGATTGCTATCTGGATTTTCATGGCTTTTTTGGGACAAGTTCTTGCGTTTTCGGTGAAAGCAGTTTGGCAACCTTGCCGCAATTTAAACGAGAAATGACATGCTCGCTGATTAGGGTGTAAAAAGAGTTCCCATCACTCAACGTACACATTGAACTTGCACTTGTTATACGGTGTTTTTTCTATGATTGCCGAAACTACATTCAAGAAATAGAATCTTCGCAAAGAGTTAAAATTTGGTAGGATTTAAACAGAAAGAAGCAAATCGTAGATCACTTTTAAGGAAAATGTAAATGGCAACATCCGTTTTTTAGTTACGAATTGCTGCGATGCTAGTTCATCGAAACCCATTTTTAAAATCTTTTTGCCTCAATGCATAAAACATATGTTTCACTCCACCTTTGAAATTCCTTTGAGAAAAATGAATGGCAGTTTATAATCCTCGAGTGCGAAGCCAAAATGGTGGAGTCGTTTTGCTGCTTTTAATTTACTGAGAAAGGGCCATTCACCATACATGTTTTCAAAAAAGTAATTAATTAAACCATACTACATAAGGAAGAGTCGTCTGCCCACGCTTTTAAAAAATGCCAAATTTGTGGATATTTAAACGGATGAATGATTGGTTTATTGCTTCATATGAATCAGCTAATAAACAGAAGCAGTACAAAAAGCCATCGCACACTAAGTAAACCAACCGTCAGTGAATATTCGAGCAATTGAAAAACAGTGAAGCAATAGCTGACCAATGTAAACAAAGAGTGTCACTTTGTCATATAGGATTGATGAAGGACCATGGTGGTCATCTAATCAACTAACTCCGTTTATTACTTTATGATAAGTGTTGAAAAATAACATTTGTAGATAAAATAAGCACAGTTAGGAAAACAAACAAATGTTGAACATGGTTAAGCAAATGTACAGATGAAAGCGCATGCCTATGTACACAAATGAGTGGATCAAATTTAATTGGGGAAATTTAGTGTGGTTAAAAAACATATTTAAACACAATATAAACATAAGAAAATAAAAAAACTAAAAAAATAACTAATGAGACACAAAAGAAAAACAAAGGAAAGGAAAAAAAATGGGGTGTATTTTCATGCCGAAAAAATGGGGTGTGTACAGGAAAGAATTAGAGACGAAAAAGTAAATATACATGATGAAAATAAATACTCATAGGATTTTATTCTGGATGAGTGAAATGTTGTTAAAGGTCATAATTATGTATCTTTTTCATGGAGAAAGTGTTTCTTCAGTTTCCATTTGAAGGTAAAAGTTGCAGAAGACTTAAATGATGTGATTACGCTTCAACGAGTTTGTTTCGGCTTGACTGAAACAGTCCGGATGAGTTGGCTGTAACTCATGAGAATCTCAACAACATAACGGTCATGAAGTAAACTTTTTTAGAAAGCACACATTCACCCAAGATGGCTAGAAGCGGTCTGACGCTGTATTTTCTTCCAAAAGCCAAGAATACTGACAAATGCATAAACATAGCTCTTTCAGTGCGTTCAAAATTTCAATGATTGACGTTTCACGGATAGAAATGCTCACGCAGTTTTAAAACAGATTGTTTATTACTGAGCTCGCAGTTCCCTAGTAACATTTTCTTTGTGAACAGATTATATTTGCACACAACCTTGAAGTTGAAAGTAATTTGAAATCATTCAAAAGTTAGGACTGGAGAATTATTTTTGAAAAAAGATCCCGGAGGAGTTTTCGGGATTAAATTTCTACGTGATTGGTAAAAAAAGTGAAAAGATGTGTTATTAGTCAAGAAAAATGTGCCTCAAGCTGCTAACAGTTTGCGACTAAAGTACAAAGGAATTTTTTAGGCAAGCTATTAAAACAGCATGTGCGTTATTGTGTTGGTCACGTAGTATTATACAACTTGCCAACAGTTAGGTCAACGAATGAACGCTCTGCCCCGCACGTATTTCTAAGAGCGATAAAGAACTTATAACTGGCCATAACTTCATGCGAAAGTTTTAATAAGTTTGTTACGGATTCTAAAGAACACTAAACTTAATTTTTCACTGCAAGGTCTTTGATGATCTTCTCTTTGAACGTGCTTTGCATCCTGGGAGTACAAGGTTAGATGACGCCCGGGACAAGAAGCAAGTTTGGCACCCCGTGTTCAAATCTAAAATCTCTCGGAAGCAATTTACTCTATTGAAGAATGTGCATGCGACATTGTTGAAACCTGTCGGCGTCCCCTGCAGTGATTCGACCCCCCATAGTGATTCGTCACCCGGTAAACTGTTTCCCCCTTGCCTCCTCGTTACGCCCCTGTTTGCATAATAAGTTGTTTCTAGCATACGTATTTCTAAAAGTGAAATTACAAGCATCTGTTGTTGCTTCAGCCTTCTTGGAACGTGTTTCATGGTGTAGCAGAAACGTACATCGCCAAGTCCTAAAATATAAATCAAAATTTCGAATTCCCAGCTGTCAAATCAGCTTCTACTAAATTAAAAAAAATTATACCTGAGAATATTAATTAAGCAAGCTTTAGTTTGCAAAAAACAGAGTGCATGTAGTTCACTGCGATAAATTCTAATCGAATTGTAAATAAACAAGGAAAAAATCACAATCAGTGTAGGAACATTATGGCCAGTGTATTGCAATAAGCACTAGCACGTCAAATGTCAGTTGTTTTTAATTTAAAACCAAATCTGACCAAGGAACTAAAAACGAAAGTAGAAAACATCTTTATTCGGCATTAGTTTTACATATCGTTACTTGGCAAACTAAGACAAAAATATTCCATTACCAAGATGCAGTATTTTCTAAAAAGATTCTTAACCTAAAGAAGAAGGTAAAACATCGTTCAATCATTCTGGGCAGTTACTGCTTTTAGCCAGGTTTCAATTCGTTGTGCTTTTTTACTGATGGCGATTTTTTAGATTTTCAATGATTTTGAAATTTGAATGCATATATCTGTTATTTTCAAATCTGGGATGCATAATTGCCGTCGCGCACCCTCTCCTCGCCACCAAAAACTTGGATTGCGCGAACAGGATTGCACCGACCGAACAGTGTTCGTAGTTTCGCCTCTGGCATTCGTTTTTGCTCCCTATTCGTTTCCCGTACTGTGTTTCGGGTGAAGCGAAATGACACATTGGCACCACGATTTAGATCAAGGCCTCGTAGCTAGATAAACAGGTGAGTTTGTCTATCTAGACTCTAGATAGATGGAACGGAGCAAAGCCTCTCCAGGTCAACAGCGTCATGCGGGCTCATAACGCGATTTATCATGGCACTTTCTTTGCTCAGCGATGTCACTTACACAACAATAAATAGACATTTCTCATGCGAACTTGTCCGTTATTGCATAACGCACGTCACACAGCATTGATAACGTTTGCGCTAATAAACATTTCTGCGCACTACAAAAATCACATAATTTTGCACCCCTCGATTAAACGGTTCAGTTTAACCTGATTTTTGTTTGGAAATGTTGGCAGTTTTTCGGTATTTTTCACCAATTCCAAACCGAAAAATTCATTGATGTTGCTTACATGCATACCCGTGTAGTGGTGCATTTGTCATTGAAGCATTTATTACTGTTTTTCATTAATAGGGGCTCCATGTATAGATAGGGTTGGCAGATCACTTGAAGTTTTTTCAAGGACATTTTGTTGTTTTGTGATTTTTAAAATTTTACGTCATGCCTACTTTGAATACTTCTCAGATATATTCGTGTAGCACATGTTTTCAAACAACCTTGCTGAAAAACCATGGGTAATCAACCACATTTATTAACGTTTCAAGAACGTAAAGTAAATATTGTATGTACATTGTACACGTTATTCTGTTCAATTACACTGTTTAATCTTGATCCTTGAATGTTCAATGTAATCAGTATGGAACAATTTGACAATTATTCAAGAATTTTAAAGGACGCCAGAAAATTCTCAAGGATAACAAAATGTTTTTCAAGGATCAAGGACATATTCAATTTTAATATCAAACTTAAGGAAAGTTCTTGGCGCTCAAGAACGTCTGGTAAACCTATGTATAGATCCATCTCGCACAATTACCCAACTTCGAATTAAGCTGTTTAAAATTTCCCAAAATTGGATGAAGCACTGTCACTTCGCCCAAGCTTAAATAAAGCTATTGCCATTCTACCAAAGTTGAATTGGTCTGTTGGAATTTACACAGATTTTTTTAAGTTATAGAAAAATTTCTAGTTTCACCTACATTTGAATAAAATTTTTCTAATTTGTTCAAATTTCATTGGAGTTGTTGCAATTTACCCAAGTGATTCAAACTATATCCAAGTTTAAATAAAGCTCTTATAGTTCACCCAGACATTTCAAAATAAACTAAAATTTCAGTGGAGCTATTCTCGACAGCCCAGCTTTGAATAAGACTGTTTGAAGTTTCCCACAATTGAATGAAGCTATTGCAAATTGCCAAAATTCGGTTTGGCTGATGGACTTTACCCAAATGTCCCAAATTTATGTAAATGTTTTAGTTTTACCCAATTTTGAATGAAGCTTTTTTCATCTGCCCAAATTTAATTGAAGATGTTGGACTGTACCCAAATGCTCCGAATTTATCTAAATGTCAACAATATTACCCAAAACGTGAATAACATTCTTAATTGGTTCAAATTTGATAAAGACTGTTGGAATTTGGCTTACCAAATGATTGCATTTCACTTATGCGCAATGAGTATTTTGCCACAACAAGCATAAAATAATTGCAAAATATTCTCAGCAGAGTTTTACAGTTGATGGCAAAATAGGCATTATCTTACTTAAAATGTAAATGCAACTGCATAATTTGCGCAAATGTTGAAGCTTTTTACCCAAATAATGGCCAATTTTCCAGCATTGGGAATGCGACCAGTCAAATTTTGGGAGCAGTAGGAGCAGTCAAATTTTTGGGGGTGCGAAGGACTTTTGCCGAAAAGATTTTGTGCAACAATTGCCTACAAATATTCCCCAACAAAGATGTGGAAGACTGCTTTTTGGTATGACCTCCAAAAAAAGGGTCTTCATGTGCTTTTGTGTTTGTCTGCAAACGTTGGGCTCTATTTTTTCAAATCAAATATCGTTGGACACCTTTTTTCCTGATTTTCAGGGATTTGCCCAGATTTTCAAGGATTTTGTCCAGATCTCATGAGTGTTTTCCGAATTACTAGAGATTTTTGACAAAACAAAACTTTTGGGGATTCGCTTGCACCCCCCGCTTACATCACTGCCCAGCACCCCCATGCCGTACGCTTATGCATCTACCATTTAGTGACACGTATGTTTTGGGCACATGTGTAAAACGTAATTTTGCTACATTTAAATTTATATTATGGCACTATTGTTACTGCTAAAAGAAGAAACTTTAAACAGTTTGGTGTCATGCTGCTAACATCCCACACAAGCAGATCACCCTAAAAACAGTTTTTTTTTTCGATTTGAGTTTACGGTTGGAAACGTGTATCCTCTATGAGCCATGAAGCACAATGTCTGGTTGTTTAGCTTACTTATTAAACTCAATACTTGCGCAACATTTAAACCAACGTTTGGATTTCCTGTTCGTTTGGAATGTTTTCAGAGGCAAACAGCGACTTCTGTTTGTTGTAGTTGAATGTGCTTCAGGTTCAGTAACGTGGTCTCAGGATATGTGCAGGAGCGCTGTCGTCCACTAATACTGTTGCCAAACACGAAGACCAAGGTTATACACTAAAACAAGAGCTGAAGCCAAGTTGTCGCTGTACGAGGTTTCAAGAGCTAGAACGTATTGTAGAAAATTATCACTATGTATTGGAATGTTTGGTCACAAACCTCCCGGTAAAACTAGAAATTTTAGTGGACGAAAATATCTCAGAATGTAGCTACACTTTCTGTGAATGACCACCGAGAAGCATCTGTGATGTTTTCAAGCTTGTTATATTATGAGTTCAGAAACTTAGTGAGTTGTAATGCAGATATCTGTTTGATATTGCTTAGCCAGCACGACTGC
>JGI24022J15233_10001764_pt1 | contig 18925 bp, 17 predicted proteins | sample Ectturendosymbi2_FD_15233 | JGI IMG/M metagenome (IMG submission 15233) | reverse complement strand
CCTGCCATATTTTGTGGCGGCTTACGTTCCGTTATTTTTCAACACTACCATAAGTCCGGATATTTCGGACTTTTGCTGTGCAGTAGCTTTGTTTCGTTTGCTGGTACTCTTTAAAAAAGACCTTAAACAGGGTTTCTCAACCCCGGCCCTGTGACTCCCGTTTTCTTGGGGGCCATGAGCAGACCCCTGCTTATGGCCTTGTTTCATTCAGATGCTGATTGCTGCAAAAGAGCAGGCGGCCCTCCGTGTTAGTGTCTCTGAAAGGGGGCCACGAACCGTTAGAGGTTGAGAAACACTGCCTTACATCTTTCTTGAATACCTCAAGTGTCAGTTCCAACTTTACTTGACTTTGGTCTGCGCTGCAGCAAAGTTTTTATCACCTACTTCTCATCGCATCGTGATCTGTTTCAGATCAACCGCTTCGAAAAGGGCGACGACAGTCTTGGCTCTGACTACGTTGACGCGAGCGACCGGCAGAGTCCAGGTAGAATGCCTTTTCGTGTGCGTTGCGCTTTTCTTTTCTCAAGTGTGACGTTAGTCTAATCAGGTAACCTGGGGCTCGCATCAGAATTTTCGTTACCCAAGATGGGACACAACATCGCGTCAAAACGAAACTCCGTGATAATCAGATACTTAGGCAGTAAGTCCAGAAATGTATGTCTCGTTCCTCATACTTTTATTTCCTTATTTTCCTTATGAAGACAAGTGGAAAGTTTTCAGATAGAAATAATTATTTTTATGGCCCNCCAGCGACATTCCACACTATATNTGGCCTGTGATAGTAAGTATGTACCCTACCCATGGTCGAACGCCTCTAAAACAATTAAAAATTTTTTCATTATTCCCCACCGCTGGTCGGACTCGACGGGAAACGTGCTCAGATTTCCACTGCGCCATAATTTGTTTTCCAGGTGTTTTGGAGAAAAAAAAACGAATAGAGAATTAATTTCGATGCTTGCTGCTGCTTCTAATCGTGCAAGACCACTCAATTCAGTGCTGATTTATTTCAAAAAAAATATGCTGTTTAACAACTTCACCAAGTAATCTGCTATCGCTACACGAAACCAAAACATACGTAAACTGTCGCTTCGTTTTTCTATTTACACCAACAGCGATTGCAGGTGTGCGAACCACATGGATTTCGGCTTGTTCTATTTTTGTGCTTCATGAGCGGGTATACGTCACTTGAACCAAGTCGCTTGACACAGAAGTGCACGTTTGTTTTTTCGCTGAGACATTTCGGTCATTTGTCCCGAAATTGTATTAAAACTCGCCGTAACAGTATTCACCAGCCTACCGTTTCGGAAATTGTGACCGAATCGACTTCATTTGTTTTCGGTTATTAAAAAAAAATTCGGCCAATGACCGAAAAACACAGGTTCACGTTATCAGGAAGCAGGCGAGAACATCACCAATGGGAAGTGTCGCTGTTTGCTTGCGTTGCCAAAAAATGTGACGTTTTGATTTGAACCCAACATGTGCAGATGCGTCGGATGTCAACCGCGAGCTCAACCAGCTCCGAGTGTTGTACGAAGCTCGCGGCAAGAGAATCGAAAAACTGACCAGAGAAGTTGAGGCTTTGCAGCAGGAAGCGGATCGCGAGAGGCGCATACTCAGTCACCAGTTAAACATGGCTAAAGGTCGGTGGTCGTTTGTTCTGCTCACACTTTTTTAACGGAAGTAGGCTGGTTGACGATGTTTGTTCAAGCCATGGTGGCTTCGAACGTTCCACGACAGTTTGAAGATGATTTTGTTTAACATTAGAATGCCCGTGATTCTTCACTGCCTAAATTGCCCGAGGGTAGTCATTTTGACTTTCGTTATTTTGCATAAAAAAGATTTAGTGCGCTTTCACTTTTATATAGCTTGTATATATTTACAGAAATGAAAATTGGCTCTCAGCATGTTCATATTAGAGTTTTATCTGCATGCTTGGGATACTGGCAGCATTGCGGTATGAGTTTTTTTACGCTAACTGCAAATGTCTTGCAATTTTATTTCAAAGGCAAATTCTCCACTCTCATAATATCACACATGCAGGTATTTCGTTGCTGGGACATTGCAACTGAAATTGTCTATAAAACTCAACTTGGCTACACAACGCATTTTTTGCAGACACGTTGTAGCAGAGCAGTGCAAGTTTTGCATAAAGATTTTTTACACTGAGTGCACACTCCAACAGAGCAGTTTCTCTTACACAAAATCTTCACTTGACAAATTTTTTTTGGCTGTTTTTCATTTTCATTGCTGTTTATGATGTTTGGCCTGGAATTTGATTTCGTTTCTGCACTTGTGGCCCAGCGAACTCCTCCGCCAATGTCAAAAAACTGGCCAATATTTTTGCCCAAACTTGTCTGGCTTTGATGCCGTAAACTGGGTGAAAGGGCATCTGGCTTTGCTAGGGGAAAGCTGTTCGTCGATTGTGATAAACGCTTTAGGTTTGTAAATGTATAGCAGTTATTTACAAAGTGGTTCCAGACTTAGAAAATAAAGCAAATTTATCGGTGTGTAGCCTTTGTAAACGATTCGATTTTACATCAAAACTTAGGAAATGGAGGATTTTACAGAATCGGTTTCTGGACATAGCACTGTTGCACAATGGCACTCCCCATCTATCAGTCAAAATATCATGCAAAGGTAAATAAATCACTTTTGCCTGTCACTCCTCGTGCATACATGACAGCGATGAAAGTTTCCAATTCTTCATCAGTAAGAGCAAACATCTGGTTATGTATTTGGTGATGGGCTCCTGTAACTGTGCATTTTGTAATATGTTTGAGAATGAAGATATGAACAAGAAGACGCCGTGCGCTTGCGGGGTTACCAGCAAATGCATTTCTGTTTGCTGAAACGAAGAAATTTCAAAGAACCACTTCGTAATCCGATTAAGCCCGCAGACTAATTAAAAATCACAAAAGCACACCCACTGAGAAGCAAAAGCAAAAAAATTGTGCCAGCTTTAACACTCCCAAGTGGTCAAAATCACTACCTTGGGCATTCTAGTGTTAACATGCACCTCGTTTCACGATCTTGAACCGGTTTTGCTCACGTACTGCGCGCTTGCTTGCTTTATATCAGGTAAGTAATCACAGCTGTTCAAAATACTGTAAATTTTCCTCGTTTGTCTCTTCGCGGACATTGCTGCGTTGTTAAACCGACGCTGCTGACTCAAAATACTTGACTGTACTTGAAAGGAAAATGCTTGTATACGTCCGTTTATTTGTTGGATTTAGGGAAATACCCTAAAATGAAAGTCCTGCCCAGGACACTGGTTATAAAAACTTTGACAAAACCAACCGTTTTCTACAGTACGTCTGACCGGACCATGGTAATTTCTCTCCTAGTGACGTAACAGTACGTATTGTGCACTCAATGACTTCATGTGCTTTAAGTTAATTGTGAGTAGTCGGCCTGTAAAAGTTGTTTTTAGTAGCATTGTTCTCGGGTAAACAATGACAGCTTGAATAAATGTTGACTCAGGCGATGTCGTTGTACATTGGTATCCAATAGCGGTTGCTTATAGCCATGCTCAAATATTTGCGCTTCAGACGAAAAAAATGGAATGAACGGAAGTCTGGAAGAATGCCAACGTTTGCTTGTCGAAAAAGACCGTTGCTTGAATGAATACGATGCAAAGGTCAATTCACTCAAAACTGAGGTGGATTCTCTCAAAGCCGCCAAAGCAGAGGTTTGCTTTTTTAAATACACTGTGTTTTCATTGTCAGGAATGTTTTTTCGCTTTAATTTAAGTGTCATTGCCGTGTCAAGGATTTCGCGGTAAGTGAACAACTAGCTGGTATCATCCTTGCAGGTCACTAGCATACTTTGTGTATTATGTGTGAGCATTTAGGTAAACGTCTACTACAACGGACACAAAAAACACAGCTTGCGCTTCAAAAATTTCGTTTTTAATACTATCACAGCAGATATAATGGTCGATTTCAACGAAATGTACCATATTTCATCTTAGATAATTGTTGCACTTGACAATGCATCTCGCTGTGGTCATTGTTTTCAGTGTTAATTTCGCGACGTGCACTGCGTTGTTCGCCTAGACCAGCTACGTCCAACCGAAATTGCTTACTCACTGACACTGAGTTAAAAATTATGTCGCTATCTTAACCAGAGCCTCACATTGAACCGCATAGTGATGAGGTCCGCACATTTAATGACTTCTCTTTATCTTATCAAGCTAAATTTAGTTCAAGCTAATGCACTGAAAGCTTTCGAATCCTGATTGCAATGGTATCGACTGTTTGGCACCTTCAATCGCTCTGTAAGTGTGATTTCATAGGCAAGTTTAGTGCCAATGGAACAAAGATAGAAATCAGAAAACTAAAAAGTTTTGCACCAAGGTACAATTTTCAAATATCGGGACCCGATCGGCTTCCTAAAACATTTAAAAAAAAACCTGCTGTACACAACAGCTTCGGTATCGTCATAATAAATATTTTATTTGCGACTGTACTTCAATCTGCACAAATCGGTTTTGACTTTCTATCTATGTATTTTTCTTTCCTGTCTTCATTAAGAAATGTCTCGTTTGATGTCATTCTTTGCAATGCTCAGCTCGTGAAAAAGCTCGAAGTCAGCGATCGTACGGTCGAGAACTTGCAGCAGGAAGTTGCCATGCTTCAGCGCTCGGACACACTTGAGCGCGCACGCCAGCAGCATGACGCAGTGCTTGCGTCATCGAACGAACGTCACGAACAACGTCTGCTGGAAGTGTCAACGATGTTGGACGAAGTCAGACGAGTAGCTGATAGCAAGGTACTTTGTAAGAAGTTAAGTTTAGTGAATGTGAAACTTAGTATTCAGTTGTATTTAGGAATTCAACAATTGCGCTCGACGATTTTCACCTTGGAAAATGTTTTGTGTCAAAAATAAATACAGTCGTTTATTCTAAGTCGTCAGTTAAGAATGTATTTGTTTGATAGAATCCCCATCCAGATTTTCTGCCGACAAAACTACTTGTTCGTAACTCGACAGATGCGAATAAATAAACCGCCAATTTGCAGTAATCTGATTTTAACTGACGTGTTGGGTTGGCGTAATCACCGCTGTGACAGAATCTCTAAATGCAAAGACACTTTGCACATTAAAGCGATGACGTAATTGCAGTTTCACGGTCCATTTTTAACTACCACCGAAACTTAGACTGCTTTTGCAGTCTTGTTTGGTTCTGAATGTCCAATTGTTTTCGCAATAAAGTAATGCTATTGAGGTTGCCTTGTGACTTAGCAGTGCATTGCTGTGGCGTCAAAAGCCTGGGAATTTAAATGTGACCTTGTTTTGCTTCAGAGCGAGGAATGCGAACAGCTTCGCGCTCGTCTCAAAATGGCTTTGAAAGAATCAGAGGATTTGCTTCTTGAAAAGTCGGAGACAATCAATAAGTTGTCTCGGAATCTTGAAGAAGCTCAAAGCCAGTGTCAGGTGATGATAAATGATCGCTGTGCAGAATAACTGTTTAGGTTTCAGCGAAGCGCTCACATCAACAAAGCCGTTCACTAGATCCACAACGAAACGTAAAACGTAATACATGATCCTTTCCATTTCGTGGGTGTTAGGGTCGCAGTGACTGAGAGCTTTGGCACTCGATTCCGCAAATGTAGTTTCAGAAATTCATCTTCTAACCGTTCAGGAGGATGAAGTAGAACATCACTGACGAATAGTGTTGATCCGTTTAGTCAATAGGTTTTTATAATATGAGTTTTCTAAGGAGTTGGTGTGGATGGTTTTTAGCGAAAAAATCGTTTCTCTATTTTCTTTGACCACGGCCTCAAGATTTGTGCTCGCCATGCGAGACGTTCAGTGCAATGTGCTGTTATCTTTGCTCATTGAAGTTAGGTGCTGTTGCCTTGCCAGGTAAACTTCACCAATGGTGCTGCAGTCATGGTTAGAAGGGTCTGATTATGATGTCATGCCTTTATTCTGTTTTATGCGCAGCCACACTTGCCTTCCCTTAAGACGGCGCAAAGGTCATATACGTATTGTGAAAAATAAAACAAATGCATCGCATGCTTTCCTGTGCTGTCCAATGCGAATGTTGTGATGTGGAAGCTAACAGTGACGGACACATCGCTTTCAACTGGACAAATCAACAAGTGTTTTTTTCTCCGCTAAAATGCGTGTTTTAAATGCGACGGAGGACCCAACAAGGCGCTGAGACAGAAACAGCAAAAGTTTAAACCGAAAAACTGCGCTTGCCAAGAATGTTTTTTTTGCTGTGAGTTAATGAAACAAGCTCGGTCCATTTAAGAGTTTCGGTTACGTGACCGACCGACCGACAAGTTTAGGGGAAGTGCTAGCAGATGCATCCATAGTTTTTATCACTATGTGCCTTTTTCGCAGACTCTGCTGGCGGGCAGTGGAGAAAGCACGTATTTGCATCGCCAAATTTCCAGTATCAGTCAAGAGAAAATGAATTTGGAAGGTCGAATTAAAAGCATGCAGGTTGGGATGTGGCGTGAAAAAAAATAATGTCGAAGCTTTATTGGCAAGCAGAAGTTTTTGAAACAAACCAATGCCTTGGAAAATTTTTAGACCGAATTAAACGAAACAAAGGACCTTGTTCGAATGTACGAAAATGCGTTGCTGCTGGGTGCGTCAAAGAGGCCACAGACTCCGGAAAATTTGTCCGATTCATTCAGCGAGTTGATGGCAGGAATGAAGCGACGTCCGGAGACGAAGTTACTGGAGGTTAATTTCCTTCCTTTTTTTCTTTGTTTCAATTTCACCGACCCCTGTCCAGGTGGAATCGCGTACTTCCTGCCGCACTCACTCCCCTTTTTGTTAATAGATGTCCGGCAAGAAATCTTCTGACGAGCTGGTGAATAGTTTGAGGATGGAGTTGGAGCGGGCGCTCAAAAACAACAAAGAAAAGCGTGACCAGGTGTGTGGCGGAAGTTTCTTTGTTTATTTTCTGTTTTGAAATCGAAAGACTCGGGCGTTTTCATTTCGAGCTTTCGTGTGATGACTGTCAAATATGCCGGCAACTGGTCTGCGAACATTTGTCGAGCTTGGTTGAGTGTGTGTTGGGGCAGATGACGTTCCGGGGTCTGATTTTTGTTTTTACTGTCGGCAGTGGGAATAGACCCAACATAGCGTTTTCAATTACGTAGTTTAATCTCGCAGCCTCCATTCTGAGACGAACGCATTTAGCTCCTGCTGCGATCTTGTTTGCGGTCTGTCTAATATCGTCCGATTTGTTGATCTACTCATTTTTGCAATGCAGATCGTTAGCTTCCCATTTGCTTAGTTCCTTTGATGAAATTATTTTCGTAGTTGTGCAGTTATCATGTTATACTGCAACGGTTGTGTGTTAATCTTCTCCAACTTTCACGTCCGCACACTGACTGCACTTGACCACCAACTTGCTTAATTGTCACAGGTTGCCGATTTACAAGAGCAGCTCAAGGATTTGAACGACGAGTCTCGCCACTGGAGGGAGCGCGCTGATAACGCTGAAAGTAAATTGGCCAAGGTATGTTGACCATTCTTTTGAACTTCGACCATGTCACACGAAGTAATTGTCTTGAGTTTATAGGACTAGGTTGTTAGTAAGTCGACAGTCTTTTTGTAAATAGGACAGGCAATCCCCAGTGGAATCTTGCGCCTGTTTTAAAAGTGAACTGAATAATTTGCTTTGGCATTTTTGGCACGCCCCCGCCAGTCTGAAGCACTCTGCTGTAATAATAAAAGGAATTAAAATGTTCGTCAGCGTAAAACTTTTGCCCGTGCATTTCGTGTAAGGCACCTCTGGTTCATAAAATTGTTATACTCTAATCTGAGCCAAACAATCAATTGGTTGACGTGGCATTCAACAAGCAGCACGGAATTGCAGTGCGATGCAGTCAACTGGCAAACCGTTTTTTACTTCACTTTTAGGTAGTTTGTTCATTCTGACGTATCACGATCGCTGTTCTTTAACTACAGACTGGCATGCTTACTCCGACCGCCGGTACCATCGCCAGACGACACTCTATCGATCTTGATCGTCAGCTGGAAGAGGCAGTGGAGCGTGCAGAGGAAGCAGAGAAGCGAGCCATGCGATTGGAGGAGACCTGTCGTGACGTGAAGCTACAAATGCGTGAAATGATCGAACAACACGATGCGAACAAGCAGGAGGCTGTAGACAGGTAAGCTTGTGAAGGTGTCTGAAGAAACTCACCGCTGACTTACTAACGCTCGCCGCATAGGATGTGCCATGACATGATTTGTAAACTGCATTTTACGAAGACTACGAGTGTATACATCGTTTTCAAATTGTTTGTGTCTCGGCTCGTTTTTGCTGAAACGTTTTTGTTCTTGTTGTTTTCCTTCTTTTCTGCTCGCCATTCTCACTGTAGTGTAATCTTTTCGATGTAAAGAAAATATTGTTGGGATCAATATTTTTCATAATTATTACTTGCGGCTTACAATCGAGGGCGGCTTACATTTTTTTATCTTATCGAAAGGCGTAGATGACGCTTAGCTTTTCCTTGGCTACGTTTTGTCGACCAAACCTCTTTTTTCGCATTCTCTTGTTTTCAGCATCACGTGCACATCCGTCACAGGAGGGATTGTGATGACCAGAAGGCAGTTGTAGTGGTTAAGCATCCTTACCATGGTTGCCAAGTGAAGCGGAAACACACTAGTAGTAACCTATCTTACGGTTTACAATCAAGGGCGGCTTATATTTTTTATTTCTTTACATTATGGAAGGGTATAGATGACGCTCAGTCTTTCCTTGGCTAGGTTATGTCCACCAAACTCTCTTTTCGCGTTCACTTGAGCATCACGTATGCACTCCCGTCACAAGAGGGGTCGGTGACTTGCTGCTCGAAAATCTGAGTATCTTGTCGCAATGTGCATTAGAAGCTGCATCATGCAGTTATCGGGGACAACCAGCTAGCAGGCTAACAATGCACCCCAGCAACAAAGCGCGTAGGTTAACAAACCAGACCTCTGTTTATGGAAGTCTCTCAAGTGATACTGAAGTAAATTACTGCCGATGTTCTGGGATTGTCACAAACATTTGTTATTGGTGTTGCTGTTGAACGCTCGACACATCACTGCAAACAAATGTTTATGTATTGCACAGCAGTCAGCTGAGCCTTAAGGTTCAATCGAATAATAAGACGTAGTAAGCGTACCCTATTGCAAACTGTAAAGGTGTTCGTGGATCTATGCGGCTTCGTTAAATAGACGGTGTATACGAATGTCGTATATATTTCATTAGGGAGTTACCGACCATCACAGGGAGAAAGTTTTGCCTTATTTGCAAAAATTTCGCCCTTACTGACGTGCATCCCCTCTCGCGTCTTCAGGTGTGAACGGGCGTGCATGCAGCTCCACGAAGACGGCAAGCAAGCTCTCAGAGACGAGCTGCTCGCCGATTACGAGCAGAAGCTGTACGAAGCAAGTGTGGAACACGAAGGAGATGTTGAGAAACTGAAGTGAGTTACCATTCGAACGGTGCATTAAAACCACGCGATAACTAGAATAGTCATTTCAACACGTTAAAAATTAAAGTTACTCAGGATCATTTTAAAGTGCTAGTGAATTATTTTTTATAGAATCTGCATCCAGCATTTGAACAGTGCGTAATCTCGCTGCACGAGCTTAGTTTTGTTTTCCTTGTGTCGCTTGCAGGGGCGAGGTTGATAACTTGAGCCACGAATTGACCGAAGTGAAGCAGAGTTACGTCCACGTTTGTGCCGATAAAGACAAGATGGAGGAGCGGCTGAAACAAGAGCTGAGCGAGATGTTTGAAAACGTGAGAGCTTTTGAAATGCACTGCGCAAAACGCGAGGTGGATCTAAAAAAACTCATGTGCTGCGACCGCCTAATGACTTAACTGCCACCCAGGTTGAAAAATAGGTAACCATTATGTGTTTCTAAGGAAATATTATTGACCGTAAAATTGTGTGTGTTGGCCATATTGTTTTCTATTTATACTATTTCGTCATTTCTATTTATACTATTTGGAATAGATACTAAAATGATAGAGCAGAACTGGCCGCTCAGAATTCCATTTTAATTAAAAAGTGTTAGAAAATTTTGCCCGCATCGGAATCATTCACAAATCAAAAATCTGAGTGACGTATCCGATAGGCCGGCATCTGAAAGCCTCACCCAAGTAAAATCTGCCTCTGTTCCCAGACAAACTGAGGTTCTATTTTCTGTGCTTTTTGCCATGGCAACAATCCAAACCGACTGGAAGACGCTTCATGTGCTTTCTTTTATTGTTGCCTTCTGATCAAAGTCTCATCAGTGTTTTAAGCAGAAAAGCAGCCTGCGGAACGCGAAGTTTCCGTATTTTGTCCCAAATCTGGTTTTTCGCAACCTGCCCACTCAGCCTCACACACAAAGCGCATGTCTGGTGAAAGTAACTGCATACAGCCCAACGCCACCAAAAATCTCTGGACGTTTGAGTGGAGCCATAACATGCCAAAAATAAGCGGATTTGTGAAAAGAGTGACGCATGAAATGTTTAAATTTGTCCACGGATGCAGACTTTGCAGGTCTTTCAATTGCTCGACTGGTTCCTAAATCATGCTTATGATCGTTCTGAACTTTCCATCCACGCCTTATTTTTGTCTTCAGGATAAGAATGCTTTGATAAAGAAACACGAGGATGAAAAGTGCGCTTTATTGGAGGAATGGGAGAAAAGAGAAAAGGAGAAAGAAGTAGATCTCGATAAGGACATAGACGAACTTGTCCAAAATAAGGTACGGCTGTATGTGTAAGAGAGCGATATTTCCTGCTTTGTGTAGTCATTTGGTCGATTGACTTCATTCTAATTTGTTTCGGTTGCTACAAGCGTTTTTTTGTGTACTGAATTCTCGTTGCATCGACTTTGCAAATGATCACGATGGACAAACGACCGAACCCTTTTTTCTTGTTACACGTTACGCTGAGACCGCTGTCAAGTGCAACGCTGTCCGTGAATATGACTTGTCTATTCTTTCTCGAAGCTCGCGATCGCTAAGATCGAATGGACGAATGAACGCGAACATGTGGAGAAGGATAGCATCGAACGGGCTTTGAAGGAAAAGGAAGAAGAGTTTCAGCTGAAGTACCTATGATTTTTTATGTTTAGTTCTAACGGCAATGAGAATACTCATACCAGTAGCAGGGTTTTTTAAGGTGGTCCCTGGAATTGAAAATCGGGTCTCAGGAATCAGAGAAATCAGACCCCTGCAGGTCCATACCGGGTACCTAACATTTTCCTTAAAAAAGGCCCTGCTAGTTGTCACTGCAGAAATGGGGGCGGCCATTTGGTGATAACCTGCAGTCTGTCGTAGCGTCATAGGGTTGTATGTGATCTGAGATTTTGCGTGGTTTGTAGTTTCTAAGCAATCAAGCAGCATGGTGTGCAATTCTGAATGGCGGTGAAGTTTGCGTTATAATTTTCAAAAATAAACCAAACTGCTTTGATATCCCCCGCATGGGAATGCCGTGTTGTTTAGGTATTGAAATTAAGTGTTTTGTGTTAACCAAGTTTGTAATCAAAGTCTGCTTGTCAGTCGCTCAAAGAAATCTTTAAATCTAAACTTTGTTGAATAATGTTTCAAGGAATTGAGATTTTCTGCTATAAGTAGAATTCATAACAGATAATGACTTTTGCAAAGCAGAGATTGAGCCGCTCTTTTAAACCATCGACCTACGTCGGTCGCCTCGAAGCAAGATCCGTCACGAAACTTGCGTTTTTGTTATTGTCTTCTAACGGGACGCCGAAGCCCAACATGAAATATTTTCAATTGCGCCAGCTTTGTTTCTAGAACTTTCACTTTTTGCTGCCTTCCCATCATGTGGGCATTTCATTGAATTTTTGTTACCTTTTGTTTATTAACTCTTTACTACTTCAAAAACAATTTTTAAGCCGTGTAAAGACAAGATTTTATACTGTCAGCTGCTCAAACAACTCCATTACTTTTTCGAATAGGCTGGACAAGTTTGAAGCGGACTTGGCCGACAAGTTCAATCTGGAAAAAGAATCTGATTTGCAGAAAGCGAAGGAGAGCTGGAATCAGCTGAAGGTTTGCTTGCCAGTTTCTGTGTGTCGCAGATCATTTGCAGTATCGATAATCCGGAACAAAATAAGATCAAATATGTGCGCTTAAGTGGCAAAACGATGATGGTTTTCGACATTTCTTAAACTATGCGCAAGGTTGCTGTCGATCAGTTGCCTCATTCTTAATTTTATTGCTGACACTCTGTGGTATGTGAACTGTGGAATAAGCACTGAACGAACAATCGCAGTTAAAGTGAACAAACTCCCTTAAGTTTTTGCAGCATTTTAACTCTCTACCAAAAGGTTGCAATAGTTTTGAACAACAGTATAGTTTTTCAAAAACTTGTGTAAGTTTTGCGAAAAACAACGAAACAGTTACCTGGGTCGTCGTGAATAACATTCATAATTAAAAACCTTTTTTTTTGTCTACAATCGCGTACCCCAAAGCTGCGCTTATTTGTTTTTCGTCATTTGTCGTGTACTGCAAAGAAAGCTTATTGCTGAATTGCGGTGTTTTTATTTTGTCAGGAGGAGGAGATAAAACAAAGAATGGATGAGTTTTACGAGGAAATGAAGGAACAAGAGCAAGCGGCCATCAACACTGCAACGTCTATCGCACAACTGAACTGGATCACAGAACAGGTGCGTTGATCATAGAACAGTGGCCAACCTTGGTACTTCCCTTCTCAGNAGTACGTTTGAAAAATATGATCTGATTAGTCAGCCCTTTGATATTGCCGCGCGATTGTTGCCTCATCTGCGAGTTTCAGCTTTATGCACATTCACAAAAACTTTGTGATTGTGGTTTCACTGGTACGATGGCGCGTAAGCAACTCAAATCCTTGCCCGGTCGATCACCTCAGTTAGCTAGTGCTGAATAAACAATGAACGTTTGTGATGGGGTCGTGCAGCAGAGCGTGTCGGAGGAAGAGCAGCGCAAACGCGTTCAAAACGCCCTCGACGAGGCGAAACGGATTTGGATGGAAGATCAAAAGGTGTTCGTCAACAATGCAATCAACGAAGCAGTGCGTGACGCACGCGACGAGATCAAGGTGAGGATGAGCAAGACTTGTGTTTTAACGATTTGATGTTGAACTTCGTTTATTGGCGATTAGCCTTCTTTTCAAGTGTTTGCGATGTCCAGTTTTGTCGAGCTGGATTTTCGACAGCTTATCAGCATTGTTTTGTTGTTATCGTCCTTTTCGACAATCGTTCTTGTGCAGCGGTTGTTTATGAAACATCAATGCAGTGGCGTAGCCAGCCCAGAAATTTTGGGGGGGCAAAATGTTTGATTTTAGGCGAATAACACTATTTTGTTAGGAAAAACGACTCTGAAAGCACAACATGACTATATTTTTGAAAAATTTAAGGGGGGGCATGGCCCCTGCCTGGCTACGCCTATGCATTAATGTGTCACTTACGGATTGTGTTGTTACTGTCGTGGCTAAAATCATGGTAGAAATTACATAGGCAAGAAAATTCTGATGGTAGTTGTGTAAATCGCTCTTCGTGTCTTGATTAATTTTGTCTGTTCTTCCACTTGGCCGGCAACTATTGACGTGTCGTTTAAAGCCTCTTTGCTTGGTCTAAACGTTGTGGTAATGCCCAATCCACAAAGCGCATCAGATTTAATCCACATCAGCACAGCTTCATTCCAGCGTCGACTGCATGCTGCATTTTATAAAATACTCATCGTTAGCTTTTGGGAATTCCCCGCTCTTCCACTGAGTTAATACCTTTGTACAGCGCTTGAAAGAGGCTCGTGACGAGTTCGTGAAAAAAGAAGTGGGAAGAGTGGAGAGGGATTGGAAAAAGAAAAAAGACGAGTCTCTGTGGAGAAAAGACGAACAAATGAAAGAAGAGCTGACGAAGTGAGTTGAGTGAGCGATGTTGCCAGGTACATACAGTAGTATTATTTTCTTGCATTGGATTCCGCCGACTTACGTTGCCAGAGGTGGGAAGGCGATATGATGTTAAGTGTTTTAGCCAAATCGAAGGGAGCTCTCGAGGATTTCCGGTACAGCGGTAGACTGGGTTGCGCTGCAGTCAGTCACATCCATGCCCAACATATGCAGTTTATTTGCTTTCCATCGTGCGATTAAATGGTTGTTTTTTCTGGCTCCCTCCCACTCTCAACGCAAAAACCTTTCCAGAAAAATGAAAACGTCAAATGTCTCTTGTTCTGTCATGTTTGGGGATTTGTTTGTTGAATAAACTTATCTCATTTGCATAGACTGGAAAAAAAGCACCAAAAAGAGTACGAAGAGTTTACAGAAAAGCACAAGAAGTCTTTAGATAACTTCCTTGAGAAAGAGAGGTCCAAAGATGCGAGCACTCAGTCCTGGGAGGTGAGTAACATCAGTTTTTTTGCACCTCTGCACAAACGAATCAGCGTGACGGAGAAGCAGATGTATTTCATTATGGCTAAATAATGAAAATAATCGCCAGAATAACGAACTTATCTGGTTGTATTTCATTTTGTTGTTTTTTTGCGAACGTTTGCGTAAGCTGTTTGGTTATTTGAACAAGAACGTTAGGAGCGCGCCACAACAATGGTCGGAAACCGAAGTCCTGTAATGTCTCCCGTGTGTTTACTGCAGGTTGAAGGGGAAATGATGGGTAACGCTCATTTCATGAAGTGTTCTTCCGACCAGCAAATGTTAGAATCTACATTATGCGGCACAGCCGAGCGTTGTTTGCGTTTGGGAAAAAGTTCATAATCACAGTCGCTGTTGTGCGGTTCAAATTCAAAGCCCTTCGTCGATCATCGGCGCGCGAATTGTTAATCAGTTCCACGCTCCCTACAACAATCTGGCTAGACCAATGGTTTTCAACCTTTTTTGTACTGCGACCCATTATAGCAACCCACTATAACCCAACGACCCCCATCTAAAACTCGAATAAAGCCAAATGTAATACAGCTGTCTACATAAACTTTATCTACTCACGACCCCTCCAAAAATGAGGTGACGACCCCATATTGAAAATCACTGATCAAGAAATTACATGAAAGGGCTATCTCTGACAGCTTGTGCGACTCTTTCTTGCTTGCCACATTGACCAACTGCACCCCTTGTTGCATCACAGAGCCACAAAGACATGATCAGTGATCTACGCCAGCAGTGGGCGGCAGAGCGCGAGCTCATGATCGGCAATCACCAGAGTGAACTGAAACGATTGCGAGAGGTGTACGAAAGCAGGTAGGAAGGCAGAGGTTGTGTGGATGTGGGTTTTGGATCCGCGATAAGCTTTTGTCGCAGCTGTCAGTAGTTCATGGGAAAGCTGCTGGCGAATCACCTGAGATAAAACATCTACTGTGTGTGTCTTTCGCATTGGCAGTGATGATTCGTTGACTTCGTTTAGTACTAGGTAAAAGAGTTCTGAGTTGTAGCTCATGCATATGATGAAGCAAGCTCCACGCACTACTGAATTTGTAATGCTAATTCGCATTTCCCGCACATTTCAGATGTTGCGATTACAAAGCGGAGATCGAGCGACTGTCGTCAGCGTATGACGTCATTGCTCGACAACATTCGTCTGATGACGTGGTTCAAGTGGAGAGAAAGTATAGAGAAGAAATGGAACGCTTGAAAGGCCGCATGCGAGGTGCGTAATGGATTCGACACTTGATTTTATGAGACTCCGACTGTGTCATTAGTGGTGGCAAAGGCGGATAATATTTGTTCAACACTCAGTGTGGTTGTGATTTGGCTGAAAGGTTGCCAGGATGCGGCCTTGTGCATGGTTTCGCATTTGTCATAAAGCCTGGGATATTTTTTCGCTGAGACATTTCGGTCATTTGTCCCATGATAGTATTAAGTCTCGCCGTAACAGCATTCACCAACCTGGCTTTTCAGACATGACCGAATTGACTTGATTTTGTTCGGCCATTAAAAATTTTGGTCTCTAGCTGAAAAATGACCGAAAAAATAAACTCAGCATAAAACTGATGTTTCTATCTGGTGCTTTAGTTCAATGCAGTACTGTGTTTAAAGTAATCTTTCCCTCTGCCGATCGCCTGCTGTCTGGACCGGACGTTAGGAACAGTGTTTCTGGACTGGGTTTTTCTTTTCGCTGACATTTCGGTCAAAAGCGTCTGCCATTTTTTCGTTTTCGGATGTTTTTTTTATGACTGAAAAAGGCATTATGACCGAAATGACTTCATTTTTTAAAATCAGTCAATGACCGAGAAAAACAGTTCCTGGGTGATGGATGAGCAAAATCAGTTTTTAACGCCAAAGCGAAAACAATCAATTTTCAGATGAATACCGTCGTTGGAAACGTGAACGTTCCGCCCTGAAGGCGAAGCTGGAAACGGCGATCTCAGAGAATCAGAAAAGTTCTCCGTCTGAAATCGAAGAGCTGCGGAAAATCTACAGCGAAACGCTGAATTGCATCAAAGGTGTGTCAATCGCGATTTGAACGGATTTAATTTCGGATTTACCTCTGAAGTTCAATATACGCTTAAAATATGTTTTTTAGAGCAGGGTTTCCGTGTCTACATTTTTGTGAATTTAGCTCAGAACAATGAATGAAGTTGCCTGGAAGCTTTTTTGCCAAATCTTACGAACTTGCCTTGTTTAAGAAGCTTGGCAAAGCTTTGCACCGAGCTTGAAATTTCAGTGTTGGCTATTGGTCTTAAACTTCTTTCTGCTCTTATAATTTGCGTTTGATTGGTAGCAATTGACTTTTCTCCTACTGTGCTGCGAAAGTGACTGTCAGAATTTGTGGCCAAAATTTTAGAATGCGACTCAATTATTTGTGGTTCTTTCAGACGAAATGCTGAGTTTTATTCGCGATGGTCGACTACGCACTGCGAATGCACTGAAGCGTGAAAGTCATCGCGAGCGACAAAGAATTTTCGAGAAGATGAAGCGAAGCAACGACATGACGACCTTCCTATCGTTTCTGGTTGACGACCCGTCGGGCGACAGGTTAGTTGTCATCGTAATGACTTGCTTCTAGGAGCAAGCGGTGACTGCAGTAATGTGGAAAAATATGCTGATGACCGCCCTAAATTAGTAACGTCGCTATTGCAACAAGTCAGTCGATTAAACGCGTGTCGTTTCCCAAAAAGTATTTTGTCGGTTTGGATCCTTTGCACGACATTTTTGCAGCAAAAACTGAAGGTTATCAAATTAAGAGGCGAGTTTTGTTTTTTCAATGAGGCACTTATAGCTTAAACTTTCCCTATCTTTCCTCTTCGGTCATCGAAAACAAAACCCAGGACGGGCTGCTCCAGGTCCTCTCTCCTTGCGGAGGGTGGTAAAAATGAACCAGCGAATCAAATGGTATTAGCGGATGAGATTTGAGCACTGAGATGAGCAGCATTTTTAATTGGCGTATGGCAGAGATCCTTTATTTGCTGTGCAGAATTCCTGTTAAGCTCCCACAAACGTCTCCACCAGAGCAGCAAGCTGAAGGTGTGATGTTCGCTCGAGGCAAGTCGCTTGATCGACGAAAACCCGACAAATCATGAACGTTCTTTTCTAATCACCTGTCTACCGTATATTGCTGCTATTTTTTCAAAATACACGTACAAGTTCATCAGATGTGTGTGTTTGCTTATGTTATCACAAAGCACGCGAGTTATTATTGCACAGATACGACAACAATGGAGCGCTGACCGAGGGATGTTGGCAAATGGTTGGTGACGACACAGTGGGACGGAGTTGTGGGCAGGGTAACAGTAAACACATGGCGTTACCGTAAAGCTGCTTCGTTTGCGCCAAGTTGCAATATCAAAACCCGTTCGCCACTTAATATTGTTTGACGCAATTTTAGATGAAAAAATTTGCAAAGGCCCTGTAACTTGCCATTAGGATGTTGCTGGTGGAAACCTATGAAGATTCATGACAGTTTTCCGTTTCAAGGGATTAGATTCACCCGTAGAATGCAAACAAACGCGCTAAATAACTGGGAAGAGCTAGTTCTTCGCTTGATTAATAATAAAAAAGTGCTAAGTAAAAAATTAATAGGGGAATACCAACTTTATTCGCATCATCGTCCTAACAATGGCTTCATTCTATTTTTAAACCTACTGGACTAAAAAAAGCTTTTTCTTCATCCATAATGCATAAAAATCTGGCAGCAAAAGTTAGCGTCATCCTTATACAGGTCTAAAATCAACGGACGTGGGTTGCGTTAGGTGGTGAACACGGGATATTTAGGCGGACTCGGGCAATGACAACGGTAAAAGCGAAGCAAAAATTCAAAGCATTCGGCGGCTGCAGTGCGACGTGCAAGCAAATGACCAGAGCGTAATGGCGCGAGAACGCCGGAAATAACAGTGATTACTTTTTTTGTGAAAGAGCTAATTCTGGTGCAGCGGTTCTCATACTTGTTTTGGCTCGCATCGTCCTGGTTATGCAACTGCGCAATCCTAGCCAAGTAAATCATGAAAGCAATCTTGTCGGACGTTCGGCTGGTCAACCTGGAATGTCACGCATGGTAGAATTTGGTGAAACCCCAGTTAGGAATCACTGGTCCAATGAAACTGTATATACTAATGGGTGGGACTTTACCACAGCCGTGGTTCTGAGTACAAAATAACTGTGGAGAAAATCATTCAATACGTACGAGCATCATCTGCGACAATAGCAAAGGCCTGTAAGGACCGCGAAATTCACCGTATTGGCTTTTCAGTCAATTTCCGCCGTAATTGAGCGAGTGATTGCGCCGAGGAGTCAATAAAGGCCTCATAAGGAGCGGATTTTCGTATGCTGTGGTTTCTTAAAATGACGGGTGCAATGACACTTCGATTTTTTTCACATCACATGTCCAAATATGGACACTGGGTCCTCGTGACGTCATATCCCCAAAAATGCCAATTACCCATTTAAAAAAAATCGGAAGTACACGAAAATCCGCATGTTTTGATGCTTTGATTAGCTCTCTACCACGATCAGTTGATGAGTTATGGCCGA
>JGI24022J15233_10001761_pt1 | contig 18932 bp, 9 predicted proteins | sample Ectturendosymbi2_FD_15233 | JGI IMG/M metagenome (IMG submission 15233) | reverse complement strand
TTTTGAATCAAAATCACGTCCTCACTTAAACCCGGCCAGTCGATGCTTTTTTTCTCCTGCTAAAATGCATATTATGTTGCACTAAGTTAACCAAATAAAAGGTGTCGGAAACAATTTAGAAACAACAGCGTTAAAACCAAAATTTTAAGACCCAATAATTTTACTTCAACCACCAGAAAAGTTATAACCAGTGACAAAAACCGAAAGACTGTACTTGCTTTCATCCTGTTAACATGTTAAAAATAAGTAAGCATGAGGAATATCTAGTGTTGATAAGTGGTGCTAAACCTGTGCAGTTTTCAAAAAATCTGGGTGGTTCAAGGGTTCCGCTATGATCAAAGGAGCCGACCTTCCTTTAACTCCTTTAACAATTGTGTACAGATAAAGGCAAAATATCTCCAGCAGTGCATTTGTCTAATGAAGCAAAATAGATACTGCCTATAAGTATTCCAACTCAAGATTCCAGAAAGCAAAAGTAGCATTGGAAAGTAATTGAAGATACTTATGCAGCGCTCTTGGCTCACAACATCATAGTAAATGACACTTAAATAATTTCACGGTAATCACTATTAGCAGCATTGCAATGAGAAACTCAATTAAGCTCAGCAATAGCACATAAGATATCAAACCAGAAACATTAAAAGGTGTACAATGTAAGCGAATCATTAGTAGCATACCAGGTTTCAGTAGGCTACACATACGAATAATGATTAACTGTGCTAAATGTTACTAGTTATAGGTATTACTGTACATATAACAACAATTATAAGTCAAGAAAAGATACTGGATCAATGAAAGACACCAATTCTGTAACCTTGATTACATGATACATACAAGAGAGCAGACTTGTATCACTGGTCATAGTCAAGGCTCAAGATTTAAACAGACATGATGTACAATCCCGACGGATGTGAGAAACTCCACTGAACCAAACTTAACAGATTAAATACAGCGATCGGTAGTCCCGAAACTGAACGGAAAGTTACAGATAAGTTCAAAACCAAGTTATCAAATCCAAATCCGGTTAAGCAGATATTAAAAAATCCAAATCCGTCAAAATACTAAAATGCGGCCGGATTTAAATCCAAATCCGTTTTCATCTCTGCCACAGTGTCTAAAAAAGCTTATAAGGAACCAACTAATCTACAACAATTAACAAAAACTGCTCAACTAAAACGCCAAGGCTACATAGACAAATGTAGACTAGCCTCCAGAATCTCGCATAACTTCTGGAAAACACTTTCTGTCTCTGCATGGACTGAATATTGATCTGCCACATTCATTACATCTAGTGGAAAAATTATTTACAGATAATTTCCAAGCCTCTTGCATCTCAAACGAGCACTTTGTTTCCCATATCTACACTGATGCTTTCAAGTAAAGTAGCATCCAACTCTTTGCCCTAAAGTTAGGTATTGAACTACTCATCGTATGCCTCCAGCAAAATTTTACCCTTTCGACGTGCTTCTAGTATTGAAGCATTTAAGCCAAATAAGTGTGACGAAACGTTTTGTTTGTCTTACTACTTGCTTTAAGAATGTGCTCTTTCCTTTGCTTATCTCTACATGATTAATAGTCTCGCCTGAATCTTTCCAGTGCGCATGAAAAATCGCTACTATGTGCTTCCTTCTTGAAACCGACTCTTTCAGAGGGGTTTACTGATTTTTGGCGCAAGATTGATAGGGTGTTAATCAACATGTGATATGTTGCGGCAAAAGAAGGCAAAAATTTTATGAATAAATCGTAATGTTGCATGGACGGCCTATTGTCTAAAGCGCTGCTTGTAACAAATTGAAGACACAGTCAGGCATGGAATTCGTAGAGGGCATTGTTGCTCATAAATGTTATGGTGCCAGTTATACAAAAATGAAATGGGCATTTTAACGTTTTTACGCGACGATAGCAGAAGTTTAGGGAAGTTGTATACGGACTTCAACGCTAATGGATATAGATTTGAACGGATGTCTCGCCAGTTTAGCAAAGGAACCTGAAGTCTGACTGCTTCATTCAAGAGAATTGATAAATGAATACTGCAGTCTACGGTGATAAAAGTTATACAAACAAGCTACGCTCTTGCTGAAGAAATTATTCTTGCAAGAGGGCATATCAGTTGGATTTCCTTTTGTTCGAAATACTTTGTTGTTTTTGCGTCTCACCATTTTCGATCGGTTTCGGAGAATATGGAGGCAGTTCCCGTTTGGTGAAAGTGTGGATTATGAAATATTTGATTCATCTTAATTTATTTGGATGCGTTATATTTGTAGACGTTTTCTTATGGCACTTATGGATATTTTGGGAACCAGTTGTGAGGTTAAAAGTCATCCACAACAAACCAAGGCTGCTTGTGTCCATGACTTCGCCTTTTATTACTTAGCAAGGATCGCCTAAATGATTTCAAGTCAGTTACGTACAAACAAAATAAGTGGACTTGTGAATTTTGTTCGGTAGGTGAGTTAGCATCGTAAATGGTGAACACCAGAATGATGTCAGAGTGGTTGCGGTGAATCATTAGAAAATTCAGGGTGCCAAGTCGAAGGCCATCTTAATTATGCCTGCATTTGTTGATATTCAAAATCTGGTTACCGCACCGTCTACGTGGCCTGGCCTAGGTCTACATATTTTCTTCACTATTATGTCAACATATCTGTGATTACATCCATGGGCGCAATTTTGTTGTAAAATGTTGGGGGACAGCTTGGTATGAAACCAATATAGTCATTGGATCGATGCAGAAGAGAAGTTTTATAAATTCAAATTCCCAATCATGTTTTTTAGAGTTGTTATGAAAGCAGAACCGTCACCAGGAAGTCGTCAATAGGGGGGCTTTACGTTTGTGTGAGGAGGCTTGACATTCAAATTTGACAAAAACTCCACTAATTTATAGTGTTTCACATTTCAATTTGGGGGGGCTTGGAGCTTTGTTTGGGGGGAAAAGCCCACCAAAGCCCCCCGTGGCGACGGGACTGTATGAAAGCAACACTAATCTTACAGATGATTTACAAATTAATATGCTTGTTTTTGTCTTCTCGCAGAATATACGAAAGCAGGCAATTCATATTCATGTGCCGTAACTTATAAGTAACTGATGGGTAACGATAACTTTAAGACAAACTTCAAGTAAACGTCAAAGACGCAGTGAACTCGCTGTACTCACTATGTTGGCCGTCCGTCAAACTATTTAATCTTATTGACTCTAGTATGCAGTTAATAAGCGCGGCGCTCACACCAATGATTGACATGCTTAAAGGTACAAGACCACCAACAATACCTAAATTTGTTACTGGACACGGCACTATAGTTCAGCAATATGATCAGCATTCCAGACTTCGACAAACGTACAGCGTAATCACATATAATGGTATCTACTGTTACAGTAAAAGTCACGAACTTTTCCAATAAGTAATGTCAACATTTAAGATTAGCCGACAACTTCCAGGTTTTACGTAAATTTCAGTAGATGAAATTAATGTCAAAAGTTTCTTTGTAAGAGTTATACTTCCATAAGGACACGAAAATATATTTGAGATTAAACAGAAATCAAAATGCACAACGGTGGATTGGCAAAAAAGTACCAAGTCTCCCCTGCATTAACACCAAAAGAATGTCCAGCAAAGCTATTTGTTACGTACCTGCAATGCAAATGTTTTGCACTTGGATGAAAACATTGCTGCATTGTGGGTTTGGTTAAACTCAAGTAAATCAGATGACTTACGAACCAGTGTATTCAGCACAGTCACAAAATCCCGAAGTGTAAGAGCCATGGAATAAATATCTTTTGGATTTGTTGGTCACCAATGTCACGATATTACAAGAAATTAGGCTAAATGTATACGCTATCACTAATTCCTAGGCAAGTCCCCAAGTTTTGAGCTATAGGTCAATAGATAGCTAAGTCAATACGTTTCCAACATTTTGATTTAAATCCTGTTTACTAATGGTTGAAGAGAGACTTTTGCAAAACCGCCCATCCTAAAACTAAGTCTCCACAATATTACTGCTTTTGTCTTCGGCAAAAACTTCGCAGACATTTGCATGAAAATGTAACTTCATTATAAACTTGCATCTTTAAATTTTACGCTGTCTGTTTCTGAGTACGTGACAACCAGCGTTACAGCAGAGCCAGTTATATTTCTGCACGAAACAAATCAAAATCATGGCTGTAATGTGGTCTTTCACACGTACAGCTGTAGAAGTGTTTCAAGACAGTAATCTTTCATGCGGTATGCAAGACAGGGTAAAATGTCGGACAGAAGCAGTTTAACAACCTTTCGCGATCTTTAGAAACTTGCAAAATACTAAAAATCATCTTATCGAAGCTAAAATTTATAAAAATACCAGATTCAGTGATACCCAACCAAATTCTGTTTTAACATTAACTCGGCTATGTGTAACATCTAACATGAAAAGCTCTTCAAACAAAATGTGAAACACGTCACTTTTATTTTTGAAACCTCTTCAAATACAAAACCTAAAGATAAAAACGTGGGAGACAGAGCATATTATTTCCCCACCGTCTAAAAAAGTGGAGGGGCACGTCCCCCGTGTCGCCCACCTAATCGCGCCCATGATTACACCCAGCCAACGCCTCTTGGTGGCAGTGAACAGTTAATGTTTGACTTGGTTGAGTAATTGATATGAAATGAATCAGGCCTCAGAACTAACATTCTTGTTTTTCTTAAAACACCTTTTCACTGTGTGCATCACACTCTGTGAGAGTTCAGCTGACTGTTTTTTTAACTCTGGCAGGCAAGATTATGTTTTTTTGCTGCCAGCTATTAACTTTGCTTTCTTTGCAAAACTGACTGTTGCAGTGATCTAGCAATAGGTATGTTGAAGAGTGGAGCATGGTTGTTAACATGTCGGCTGGATTTTTCAATACACATAAGTGTCAAAGACCTAGCGGCTTAGTTCGGTTATTTCAATTCAGATTTCTTGGCTTATAAAGCGTTAAATCTCCATAATCACACGGGATGGGACAATGCTTTCTGATTTTCGCGCTTGGCTGGGTACAGCTTGCCAGAGGAAAGGCCAAGTTTACTGAAGCATCAATACTTTTTATTGACAGTTACAGCTGTTTTTGTAGAACGGATGAAGAATACAATCCATTCAGACGTGATCGTTACCTTGAAATATTGCTCGCAAAATGTTCCGAAGCTCCTAAGAAAGTGAAGTCGCTTCCTGCGCTGTACCATTCACGACTGACGGAGCATTTAAAAAAGTCACGACCAAACACGGTTCTAGAAGAGTGAACACAGCTTGAGGAAAAAAATTTGGCGCATGATATAAAGTAAGCATATTTTTGTACAAAAATCTGTCTTTGTTCAACACTTCAGTGAACCCCCTTTCACGCTCACTTGGGACCGTTGCGTTCACAATAATTCTAAGAGGATTTCGGCGCAGGCCAGCCACGAATTGATCACTTGTCGCTGAGGCTTTGAAAGGTATACGCGGTTCTGTCGAAGAGCCTCACCACATGTGTTATCAGCAACAGACAGCTAAGGGTTTGTATGGTACGCAGACGATCAGGTAGGATTTCACAACACGACTGCGTATACAGATGTAGAATTGCTAAGTTTACCGCAATTTGGCAAAAACTGCGTGCAGTCAGGTGCCTGGGTTGATCTAGGGTGGCGGTCACACTATATTTTTGCGTGATAATGGAAACGCCATCGGAAAGTAATTTGCTGTCTGCAATGCAACGCGCCAGTAACACCAAATCTAAGAAGCGCCGTTTTCTTCAAGACCAACTTCCTGTTCGTTATCAACGGCAGGTTTCGACGAATGTTTGCATTTGAAGGAGAGTCAGTCAGTACAACTCCAGTGTCAACAAGTTAAGCAGGGAGACGCACAAAAGAAAATTCGTAGATGCAAAGTTTCGTGTAGATTAGTCAGATCAGTACAAAAATGTTTTGAAGCTTGTTGCTTTACATGTCAAGAACAGTTTTGAGTATACTGGGAACACTACAGGAAATTGTTAAGAAAATTGATATCGAACTATTTCGCATTTGAAATTGACTGTATTTTGCTACTGAAACGAGATATTTTGTAATAATTTTCAAACAATTTTTTGTTCTGTTGTAAATGCAATTTTTTTTCATCCTCTTGGCAAAATGCAAACCTTATTTTTTAAGAGGGTGCGCGGGTTGAACGCGGTTTAAAGCATGGGTTGGTAGATACATCATCAGAGTGTGTAAATTTCAGAATGTGGTACCACATGCAAATTAGGCCAAAATTCGGCCAAATTTTTACTCAAAAAATGCCAAAAGATTAAACAAAATTTTGCGGCCAAACAACTTGTGAAAACCGCCAAATTTTCACAATTTGGTCTCAAAAAAGCAAGTTCCCAGCCTTGGTGGGTGCATGTTAAATGTTTGCGGGTGCGGGGCGTCCTTGAAGTCTGCGTGAGCGGGTAATATTTCTGAAATTCCTGCAGGTGCGGGGCGGTTTTAAATTTTGCGGGCGGGGAGCGGACAAAAATTTTCAAGTCGCGCAGGACTCTGGTCTTGCACGTTGCGTTCATGTCATAGCGCTCTTTTGTTTCTCATGAGTTTGCTGGCATGCAACAACCTTACGAACTTTTCCTGATACTGTCCGAAAATTTAAGGTTTGTTCGTGTTTTTTTGGGAAATTTGCTAAATTTACAAGCTTGGTCTGTAAAAACTAAACGACATCAAAAGTTCAAAATATTTGATATATGTGCCACCAACCTACCAACACGCGGCATCTATTACACATACGAAAATGTTGTGCATTTTCCCCTGGAGGTGTGAGGCGATGCGAACGTTGTTTTACTCACCTTTACACGCAGTAGTCAGGAAGATCCTCTTCCTATCGTTAAGCAAGTCATGCTGGTAATATGCTGTTGAAGATGGGTGCACTGTTGTTAAAAACAAAAACGGACGTTGCCGTAAACAGGAAGTTAAAAGCTGGACGATTCTCAGGAAGGTGTATTTTGATGCCCCAGTTGCCTCGTCATGTTTCTGTGGGGGTGTTTTTGTTGCTTTCGAAAAAACTCGCAACGCCTAGCTCTCTCTCTGAAATCTGATTGTCAGTTGTGTATGAGGAAAGCATGTGTTATTAGCTGTAACGCTTACAATCAAAGCTTTTACGCCTACAGATGCAATGCAAGGTGTATTAATAGCTAAAACAAAAACAGAAAAATACACCATCGATTTAGGCCTATAGTTTTACCAGTTGCATTATGGGGCTATTGTCATAAAATATGAAGTAATTGCTTGTGTCCCTATTCTTGAAACTAAAATTTTTAGTTCTATCCAGCTTTTTGTGTGTTGATGTCACAAAGTATTGTAGTTACTGAGCCTTTGCATCTATAAGGTGTAGGATTGGCATAAAACAGGGCAAAATCCATTGTACTTATCTTTTGAATTATGTTTCTGACTGGTCTTTTGTGCCTGGGATGCCTCTGGTCTGTACTAGGTCAGCCTGACCTGAACGGCATGTCATTTTTGGAAGATGACGATTATAACTGGAAACGTCGAAACAACGAAGGAATTTGTCGTCATGTGGATGGACATTACACGTGCGGATGCCTTTTCCACGAGAAACCTGCAATTGTAAGGAAAACGAATTATTCATTAAACAAATAAAACTTTCGCACTTATTTTGCATTGAGATACAGTATGTGCTTTTGCGAATCTCGTTTAGACATAGTAGTAGTGTATTCTGCAAATCTTTGGTGAAGTGCTATTCTCCGGAATCCATTGAAAAATGTCTTTGTGGTACTAACATATAATTTAGGAAGCTTTTGTGGCAAGCACATCATCTAGGTGTGATAAACAAAGGCGCCATGAAAATTAAGTTTGTGTGTGTCACATGCTAATAGATAAGTCCAGCAACTATTTCTTGTGTTTTGAGTATAACTTGCAAAGCGTCTGCGACCAGCAGAGAAGTGCGATGAAATCTAACGATAATGCTCTGAAAGGGCTTGGAACTGTGACCCGTTGTGTTTATCTCCAGCAACAACCTGAGTAAAATAATCTTATATTCCTTCAGACTTACAGCACCTGGGATGAAGAAAATGAAGTGCGTGTTTTCCAGCACAAGTGTGAACAGATAAAACTTCCCTTTCATGAAGATACGTGTCGCGTTTTCCTCGGAAATCCAAAGGTACAATGCCAGTGAACTATGACATCCAATGTAAAGTTTGTTGATTGTGTAACCTCTGGAAAACTGTTTTATCTAAAAATCTGCTGTGATCTTTGACGTATAGCAAGTTAATGAGTTGGCATCCTGTAACAAGGGGAAAATTCCCAAACATTTTTTAAAACAGCTCACGTAACATATTGTTTGAAAAACAGCGAGCAAAATGTTATTGAAATAAACGATTGGTTTTATATTTGACAAAAGCACTAAATTATTTTGTTACAGGTTGTAAGTAGTCAAGTTTTATTTTGATCTACACTATATAAGAGAAAACACTTCCAGATGTGTCGTCCGTTGTGATTTAGTGATGACTTTTGTTGATTAAGACATTCGTCCCGCTACTGCTCCGTGCTAGATGATGGGCTGTGTTTTTCCAAGGTCATTACATGTATTTACTTGTCCAGGCAAAGACTTTTTCCCATTTTAATGAAGTTGTCATGAACACGAAAAAATCATATTCTTTCACGAAAGTGTGAGCAATGGTTTCTGGCACGAAGTGCAGGTGCAAGTGGTTGAAGCAGTGGGTCTCAAAAGTTCTCGAAATGTCTTGCGGGAAGTTCAACCCAACGCAGTTTGTGACGCAGCATGAGGACGTTAAATTTCTAAATTGTCAAAGTTGTTAGAAAACATTTACTTTTGAAAAGGTTGAAAATTTATTTGCAGAAAACGTTGTAACGTTCAGTAATCCTTTTGGTTTCTTTGAATACGATATAACAAATCAGCTTTCAGCCAACAAAACCAAACCAACTTTTTCTGGTGACATTTGAAATGAAATTGACAAAAAGTAAATTGTTCAGTAGATACCATGACATTGGTTGTGATTTTATTGAACTAATATTTCATATAGTGCGCACCCTTAGACTTAAAGGGTTTGAATTGAAGACTATAAAACAATTGGCACGCAGCGTCACATAGCCTACTGCTGTGACATCAAGAAGCAATAAAGTTCACGCAGCGAGATCACATTATGAGTATGACCACTTATTGCCATACGCTCATATACTGTAGGTGCTATTCTTAGCGGCTTTACGTTTGTAATACCTCACATTACTGTTTCGCGTGACGTAGCGCCTGACCGTCACATATACAAGTGGGGATTTGAAAAATCAAGTCAGCTGATGATCTAAAACTTTGACAGTATACAAACCCTTCGTTTAGCAGATGTCTTCTTGTTTCTCAGTCTTCAATAGTAGCTTTCCTGTGGCTATTCTGAGATTTCTTTCGGCAATCATCTTTAAACCGCACGATAGTAATTTATGAAACTGTCGAGGGGCGCCCGACGAGACAACCTGTTTGACAAGTTTTTTTCGATGTCCCAGCGCTTCAACTTTAATTTGCATGAAATTGTTTAATGTTTGCGCCAATAAACTCTCTCTCTCTCTCTCTCTCTTAGCTATTTTGTTGTGAATAACTCAAGTCATAAAAATTGAATTTCGAGTGGAAACAAATCCGCCAAAATCACTTTCGGATTACACAAACAGGTGTATTTAGTAGATCCGAGAAAAAAGCTCCACGTTGCTGAAAAAAGCTACACACTAATAACAGGAACTACTGCCGAACATCTGTGTATTCCAGAGCTTGCCTCAAATATTGGACAAACAAGCGTTTTTCTTAAAAATAAAACGCGCTCTATAATTAATTTTTCTGCGCTAGAGGTGGTGGAAACGATTAGTGCTTGTGTGTTTTGCCATAGCCTATTCGAGCGGTGTGCTGGTTTTGTCAAGTGGAAAAATCAGCTAAACCTGTATGTAGAAATAATGACCGCTATTAATCAACAGCAATAAGGCCTGGACGGAAATCTTTCCTTCACACCCGGTTTACAGAGTTGCTGTAACCAGTCTGCCTCCTCGTGCATCAGCAGCTGAGGCAGAAACTGCAATTCTGGTTACATAGGGGTTCGTGGATTGAAGCGCGGTGAAACCTGCCTGTATGTGCTGATTCTATTTAAGGTGGTTTGAAAACGCATATAGCCTACCAGCTTTTGCATTCTGTATGAGATACACCCGGCCGTTCATAACTTTCGTTATTGCTTTGTCCACTTCTAACGACACAACCTCAAATGATTTTGTCAATGGCTGTGAAACACTCCTTTTTCCTACTCCTGCTTTGCGAAACTATAACTTTTCAAAACATGCAGTATTTTTGATTAAACTGAAGCTATACTTATTTTCTTTGGCTGAAATTTTGTTAAAAATGAGATAGTTTCTGATGTGTTAACAAGTTTTTCTTTTTTGTGGTACAGTACACATTTTTCTTCTTAAATTGTAAGTCCCTTCCGAATAACCTTCACTAAAGCATATCGCAAGCACAAGCTACCAAACTTTTTGGACTTGTTTTTGTACTGTAAGTATTTGATATAAAAAGAAGTACAAAATAAAATGAATAATATTGAAGAAATATTGTTTTGTCTCGTTTTGTGTATTACACAAGCAACAACCGTACTTGAAGATGACGTAGAATGTTGAAAAATAGTCCGTATATAGTTGTAGACTTCATTCATATTGCCAGTTGGAAAATTCTTTTCCATTTTCATTGCGTACATTATTTCGCAGTTCAAGTCTCAAAAACCTAACAAGTTTAAAGACGTAATTTTGGTTTTTACACTTTTGGACAATTCATAGCCGATTATGTTGTTACTGAGAACGTTTGTAATATCAGGAAATTTGTTGATAGAAACCACGTCTAAACTTTTTCAAAACGTTGTTTTGGCTTTGCTGTTAATTTTTTGAATTTTTCTTTGTGATTTTTAAGTGAGTTTGAACTCCGCAGGAAAGGTCTTTTGAATCCATGTCGTCGGGTTAATAAAATTTGCAAAAATCTCACAAGATTCGGCAATGGCTCGAACACGTGCATTTTTCTAATACTCCTATGCGTTTCTACTCCTTGTTGTTTGCGTTTAAGAAGTTTTGCGACAAATAGTTTCGCTGCCAGCAAGTCCCGTAAATACCTTAAGGAACACAAGGGCGAAATCACGTTTGCTGCCTTTGTGTAATGTCATAAAGCAAATGTTTGCAAGGTCGGTAATCCCTTCGAAAATTTTATTCTCACACAAAATAATGCAGAATAGAATATCGGGAAATTTCCATCAGCAGTTCTGGTGTCATCTGTTCTTGTATTTAAACAATGCATTGCTTTCTCGTATTAGGAGCTTTGTTGACAATAAGGTTTAAAGACCGATCAAGGAAACATGCTCACATTTGCAAATTCATTGCAGTGATACGGTTTTTATGGCAGTGTTGGCTTCAGGATCCGAGGAAACTTTAAAAATATCACCATCCAACAGTCACAGATGCTCTTTTTAAGTAAAGGCCCCTTTCTTGTGTGTATTTACACACCGATGCACAACATATTGCAACATTGTAGCCTATCTACCGCTAGCTTTTCACTTTTCCGCCCTTAAAGCGTTAAATCGGGGTCAACTTTTGGTTTGGTGTGAACATAGAAGAAATCGTGTTTACTTTTGCAGACCTGCAAAAGTAAATAAGTTGCGTGCACTGACACATGCAGCAAACTTGCTGATGCGAGTCACGCGTGGCACACATATACAAATCTTGGCACATCCATACCAACTAACTCTCAATTACAGGTTAAAACTTGACAACCAAACATTTTTTGAATTTTAGCTTATGGTCTAAGAATTTTCCATCCAGAAGAAAGTTCATGCAAATGGAAGCTTTCCCGCATAAAGACATTCAATTTGTTTTGACAGAATTTTCGGCTGAATTTTAACTTTCATATTAAAAAATAACATCGGCCCATTACACCTCAGCCTAGCGACATAATTTGCAGTTTGACTTCGAAATGGTGATCGAAGCAAATCTAAATGCAAAAAGTCCAACTTCTACCATCGACAGCTTATCCGATTTTATACTTAATGGAAATAAAGTACGAGAATTGAGACATCCAACCGTGAAAAATAAAAAGTTTTCATATGAGCAAGCAAAGAAAGTCAATTAAGCTCTAGGTTATTTGAAAGCAGGTCGTCCTTTTATCACATGTCTTGACAAAAAATCTTACAAAAGGTAGTTTTCTAAAAAAAAACTGTGTTTAGGGTTTTGATGAATGGGAATTCCACTGTCCGAACCAAGGATTTTTACAGACTTGGGGAGCTTTTGCCCCGGAGGAAGGGAGTTACCACATACGACTATGGTATAGTGCGATGTTGTAGTATTGCTTAATAATGAAGTTTTTATCATAACAATTCTAGTAATACACACATTAATGGTCTTTGTGCAAATCTCCAACTTTACTTAGCATTGTTAGCTCATGCGAAGCTTTCCTTTGTCCATGAGGACGTTAAAAACATTTTGCCGCTTCATCAGTGGCAAATTGTCGTTCCTTCAGATTAACTACAATCGTCGCATACAGATATTTAGCACCCTACCAGCACTGCTGCACATGCAGTGGTTGATTGCAGCACCCAACAGCAACAAAGGCTTAAATGGGAAATTTGTAGTGTGTTCAGTCATTGTTTAACGTCAACCTTAATCGACAAACTGATCTTTGTTTAAAATAAAATAGTAATTGTTTAAATTCGAGTTTCTAGTTGTAGGTTTTCTGATGGATTTTACATTTAATTTATTTACTTTTTTATACAATAATTTTAAGCAACCATATCTGATAAAACAAAACCATTTGTAAATCCTTTTGAACCACGAGAATGGACGGTTGAGTAGATTACACCCTTGTTTATTTCAAATTCACCTATACCGCTTCTACTCTCACAGTATAGAAAAATAAGGTAGTCGAAACTTTCCGGCACTCTGATTATAAAACAAAAAACGCCATTAACAAAGGTTAGATCTAAAACAGTAAGATTTTCTTGGATATTTGCCGTAGGTTTTGCAGCCTTTTAAACGTAGCAGCGTGGTTGAACAGCCGGTAGTAAATGCTAAGGTGCCTAAAACAGTCTCATATTTCAGTAACTAATAATCACCACAAATGAAATTGCTTTGATCATGTCTTATTTTTGTTCTTTTTGTTTACGAATGTGGTTTCGCTACAGAATCGAATTGCAACTAGAGACCCTGCTGTCAACAGTTCTTTTCTTTCAGGACGCAACAGAATCGGGTTGCAACTGAACACTATTGTGTTGACAACGCCTTCTCAAAATCATAGAATAAGCCTTGTGTTCTTGTCAGGTCACGCAATCGACCGAACAGCCCTGAATTGCTAGATAAACACGTGAGCCAGTTTTGAAAAGGAATCAATAGCAATCGTACAGTCAAAAGGGCTCCCTGCAGATCGCCCAAGTCAAAGTCCAAGTTTGTTCAAAAATATTATGTGTGTTGTAGCAAGAGCGCAACCACAGTGACTTGAAACCAATGAAACAAACAAATTATAAAAACTCTTTTGATCTAAGCCTTAAGAAATTTAATTTCCAAACGTTTGGAGAGTGTCAATTTCTTTGATATTAAAATCCAATGCTTTTCCGGCAATTTCCTGTTTCAAAAATTCATGAGAAGCGGTTGGTTTAATATTGGATTAAATACTAGCTTGGTGAACTCTTCTTTGAATGCAATCACACTACGTTGTGCTGCACATTTTGTAACCTCTTGCAGGTATCGATGCTGTAACGTTAAATGTCCCAAGTGGAACTGTCAGTGGTCACCGATTACAGAAACCCGCAAGCCTTTCACATGTCCAGGCAAAGACCTCTACGTTCAAGGAGTACGAGCTAAATACGTTAAAGAAGACAAGTATGCTTGTTTTTTGCTACTGAGTTTTATTCATAGCTTGCCATAAACCATAAGATTTCAAGAAAACGTTGGGCAGATACCGTTAGTGTGCAGCTAATTTGCAGATATGCCGATTTTATTCATTCAGGACTTTATCTTTAAAAGGGTGAACTTTACAGGCTGCATGTTTGCAGTAAGGTCAGAAGTAGCGAAACCAATGAATTTTAACAGCGCAATAGCTGTTCAAGTAACAAGAATCAACGCTATTTGCAGTAGGACAGACTTGCTGTTTTGACCAAAACAAAAACTGCTCACGCAACCCCAACTCTTGGCTTAGCCATCCAAATTCAAGGTTGCTTGTTGTCGGTGCAGAATGGAGAAACTTTTTAGATGTTTTATATGTTCTTAGCATGCTTATCGATCGACTTCTGCTCATGAAGTATATATTTTGTCTTACTTATATTTCAGAGACAGCTCGTGGTCGCTTTTGCTGTGCGCCTGCGATACAAGCGCACCAAGAGACGAACTGTAATTTGTCCACGATATATATTTTCCTTCAAAATCTCCATACAATGTCTTGAAGCATTTCTTCTTGAACTCAGTTGGACTTGTGCAGCACATTTCTCCGTATGCAGGATCTTGTATGTGCTACTTTGATCCTTTTATAAGCAAGGTGTTAAACCTCTTATACTGTAGTTGCATTAAAAAACACCAACAGCACATAAAACATAAAAGAGCTGCTTCCCTAGTAACCATAATATAACCAGTTGTTTTTTCCTTCATTATCTCGAAGTATGCCAGTGTCATTGTTTTTGTCTTTGAAGTTGAAACTCTGCCAAATATCTGCGACCAGCGAGTTAGAAGAATAGATAAAAGCAAACAAGTAAACAGAAATTGCTCTGCGCTGAGATGTTGCTCTTTAATTTATTTGACTGCTGTATGGGGCTGTCTTCTTTCCTGTAGTTCCCCGTAACTTCTTTCATTGGCATTTCTTCACTGTTTGTTGCGAAATAAGTTTGACTTTTTGAATGGATTGATATAATATACACATATATATGTTTAAATATATATTTGAATATGCTATATTTATATAGATATTCAAATTTATATTTGAATATGTGTTGCACATCTACGTGTCGTTTTGTTGAATTCATCTACATATTCATTATAGGGGGTGGCCAATCCTGTTACACATCAGAAGAGCACGCCGCGACAAAACTCAGGCTTTTGGGGCGGAAACGGACAAAAAACGTTATAAACTTGTATTTGCACAGGCACGATTAAGATTTTATAGAATAAAAAACGAATGCCACGTAATGGTCGTGTGAGTTTAGCAATGGGCTGTAAACTGTTTAAAATTTGACAGATAAGGTGCCAAACGTGTTTGAAATTACTCCTTTCGTCCTTTATTCACTCCTACGTTTCCAAACGCTGAAGTAATTGATTCCTGTGCTCGAAGCCGTGACGTTAACTGAAAGTTTGGTCTGTTGAGTGAGGCGTTGCCAGGCAATGACACGATTGTTATGGTACGAAGGCTTGAACAAAACGACTGTGTGCCCAAAAGAGCAACCTGCTTCAGTGAGGCCCAAAATACGGTTGCCTTACTTTTTAAAAGCTCGTGTGCTTTACTTCCAAACCGATTTATCAATATCAATTTGAGGTGGCAGTTACAAAACTTTCAAATGAACCGTTTGCAAGAAAGTAATTATTAAGGAATCGCAGACATGATCCTCCCATTGCAAATTAAGGCCGCTTTGGAAGATGAACGAACGGTCACTCTCTGAAAAACAGATTTGAATGCATTGACGGTCATGATAAAATCTAACTCCGCCAACGTATGTCAATAAGCTCAAAGATTCGCACACAAAAGGCAGAAGAGCCGCGATTTGACCACCCCCGACATACGGTAAGAGTAACACAATAAGAAGCAACATACCAGAAGGTTGTCAATGCTCTAGTAAGGGAGTACATCTCTGAGGAAGACCCTAAAATTACTGCACCAGGTGACATGAACCTGTTCACGTCAGTGGACGGCATTACATCATGTGCTGTTAAGATAAGCAGTTGGATGCGATATCCAAAGCTTTGGTCACCGTGATAATCAGAGTTCCTCTGTTCTGATAGGAATCGGACGTTGGTCCACCCAAAGGTAATTTTTTTGACAATCTATTCCACGTGACTAACATATAGTAAAGAAGATAAGTCCAGCCATCAAGACGGTGTGCGTAATTACACGATAAGCGAAAACACAAATTGTTGTTGCTCATACGCTTCACCAAACGTTTTATGGATATGAGAGCATGATTCATGCTTACAGGGTTGTTTTCAGCAGAGGGAAGTTAAGCCGAGAGTTCCATTAAACTAGGTTGTAGTTTTGCTTGAAAAGTTTCACAAGAGCGCTGCTCGCCAAATCGGTTGTGTTTGTCATAAAATCGTGGTGGTTGTGGGCTGTGACCTATAGCCCGCAAACCACAATTTGACGGAAATGCTGTCATCGTTGAAAACCCTTATCAATGCGCTTCTCAATCGGCCATTATCTGGATTCAACGTGAGGATATATTGTATATTTTTTGAAAATATACAAGGTATGAGAATGGTGAGTATTCAAGTGCACTCGTTTGTTATTCACTTCAGTAAGATTTTTTTACTATAGTTGAATTATTTGTAAGGTTTTACAATTTGTTCAACCTTTTTTAACTTTCAGATAGCCTTAATTTGGACGTGAAGCAATATTAACTTGGCGTTATACCGCATGCTAAACGTATTGCGCAATAACCACTTTCAACAAAAGCCTTTCAACCTTAAGGTTTCCTTTATCCTTGTCTAAAGACTGTCAACCGGTCAATAGACAATGGCCACGCGTTTTAAGGTTAGGAGGGTACAATTTTTGAGACCATTTGTTACAAGAAGATAGGGTTAGAAGATAATCTTACTCACGTCACAAAACTGTTTGCAGTAATGCTTCAGATTTTTTTAAATAACGAAAATGACATGGAGCTTCCCCAGCTCAACAAGAACAGGTGAGAATTTCACTAATGCTTAAAAACGCCAAGAATTACTCACTACGCCGAGATAATTTTTGAAGTTGAAGATACTGATACCTTTTCATAGTGCAGCTAAACATTAAATCTGAATGCATTTGTATGTATGAGCAAGATTAGATTCAACCACTCCTGTTACATGTGGAAGCAATTGTCTCACCATAATCAATCTAACCTTAGATCGATGTTGTTTGCAACCTTTACTTGAATGCTAATCTTTCAAAATATCTACGATAGTTTCACTCTTGCCCGGCTCCTGCCCATGTAGATTGCTCAGCAGCATATGTTGCAATGTCGTTTGCCTCAATAATTTGGTGATTCAATTCTTGGGTAGGACCTACAGAATCCAAGGTTTAGCTGAAGAATTGGAGCCACTGCATTTGATCTTGTAAAAAAAATTTCTCTAGGCCTTGCCACGCGCAGCTACTCAAAACTTTGGCTTTACTGTTTTCTTGATTGGTGTTAATTGAGAAGTTCCGCGCATTTTGCTGGAAAAAGATATAACTAGTTTATTTCAAGAACCTTCAGACTGATTTCAGGAGGGTTTCAGTTAGTATTCGATAATATCTTGATGGAAAAATGAGCCCTTCACTCACGTATTTTCCGGAGTATATTAGCAGTTTGTTAAGCCACTGTTATTCAGAAGTTATCACGCAATTCTTCCACATGTTTATGTCTTCCCATGTGGGTGTGAATGCATTGTAAAGATCTATTTGTAAACGTCCTCAAATGTTTTCCTGGACGTTTTGCTTTCCATTCATTCATCTTCAAACTTCATCTTCAGACGTTTTGCTTTCCATTCATTCATCTTCAAACTGGGAATCCGAAAGGGGGTGCAGGGGGGGGCTTGGCCTCCTCCCTATATTATTGAAATTTGATGATTTCCTATTGGAATTTTAGCAAAGTTCTCTTAGTTTCGAGTGGGTAAAATGAAATTTCATCACTGCTGCCTTCCTCTGGAAAAATATTTTTGGCTATCCTTGGAAAAATCTACTGTTGCCATCCCCCCTGGAAAAAATCCTTCCGACGCCCATGAACTCCAACGAACAACGCTTTACAAGCCCTTCTTTTGACTGACGTCAGCAAAATCAGGCAATAGATAAAAATAATTTTTGTACACAAGATTTGTTTTACTTTTGAATTTACTCATTGTTTTTGAAAATATTTTAATGAAATTCCACTCGCAGACAACGATAAGTCAATTTGTTGTCGAAGATGGTCAACCGAGAACTGTAAAGGTAGGAAACTTAGGCACTAAACACCGCATTTTCCAACCGAAACGCTCTTACGCGCACTCCGCATTTTTTTCTGAAATATTTAAAACTCAGTAAGCAGCGTCACCCAATTCGTCTCCCTATTCCCACTCCTTGATTTGTCAAACAGATGATTTTCTACCGTCAGTTGACATTCTCACAAAGGGACGATGTAGTCACGCTGAACAAAACTTAGTTCAGTTTGACCAGTTTTTTAGGAAACACGTGATTTTTTGGCAAAGCTGCTCTACACGGATGTCAACGGATAACGCTTCCAGCTTGTTTGAAATTTACATCGTATTCTTCGTGATGTCAACGTATGCTAAGGCTATCCATGCTTCGAAGCAATTGAACGGGTGACACGCATCAGACTTAGGGAATGCAGCCACTTTGCAAAACCACTACTGACACTTTGTCTGTGTAAGTCAATGAAACCAGAGCAGCAGCGCAAACAAGCTCCCCAAGTCACACAGAATGGACAGTTATTGATATTACCCTTGTGAGGAGATAAACGAGAACATGTGCTGGAGTCGTAGCGATACACAGACCAGGATCGGTAGACTTTCATGCAAGAGAGCTCTTACTTTTTGGATGATTGCTTAAACGTTTCAATTCGATTCCTAGCGCGACGAGCAACCGTCACAGTGTAACATTTCACTCTGTCGCCTGACCTTCACCAGAAAAATCCAGCTTTGGTCATCTTGTTTGGTGACAGGTTGGAAAGAAGATGTGGCCAGTTGAACCAAAAGTTTCCAACTGAGCATCGATATTGCTTAGGTGGGGGTGACTCGGGTCCT
>JGI24022J15233_10001759_pt1 | contig 18937 bp, 10 predicted proteins | sample Ectturendosymbi2_FD_15233 | JGI IMG/M metagenome (IMG submission 15233) | reverse complement strand
AAAGATTTTGAGTTTAACTACAACATTGCTCCTGCTACGAAGTCCACATTCTGAGCTTTACTAGCAGCTAGTCTTGGCAGTACATCAGCATTGTTACATCAACATTACACAAGCGCAATAATGCCTACTGTTGACATGAAAGGCTCATGTAGAATCTTCTGAATAAGCAGCATGTTATGACAAATAAATTATCATTTTCATGGAAGACCTCTCTGTGGACCACTTGCGAATCACTGTATTAGTGTTTACTAGCAAGAATATGTGTAAAATATGGCATCTCCAAGTATAATCAATTAGTCTCACAACAGAAGAGTTAGGTAGGAATATTATGTTACACATAATGTATCCCTTGAATAATCAAAATGTACCCCTGGAGGTACATGTACCCCAGCTTGGGAACCCCTGACTTAAAGGATGAGAAAATATATTTACTTGATAGGAAATGCAAATATTTTCAATGCTGTGGGGTCTAGAAGAGAAAAAGATCATGAAAGCTGTGGTGAACTAATATGTTTTAAATCAGTGATACTCAACTTATTTCAACTCCTAATAGTAACCCGATGCATAATATCAAATAATGCACTGCATAAATATGATTGCTGATTGTTATTTAATGTGATTTATTTTGCTTGTTGTGATATAGCACACCAAAACATAGTGTTGTGTTTGAAATGGCTGAGTGTGTTTATATTTGATGGGTCTATCTTTGAGTGATGCTTTGCTTCTAATGTATTTTAACATCACTGCACACAATGGCGTAACCTTTAGCAGACTCATTAACATGTAGATGTAGATCAATTGGGTTTTGGCAGGTTTTTCTGGAATCTGTAGTGAATGTGGACGTAAGCTTGAGATGCATTGGCAATCTCAAAACAATGTACCAGAGCATAACGATGCATTATTTTTGAAGCCTTGGTTCAGAGAATAGTATAAGTTACATTATTATAAAAAGTGTATGTGTTACATTTTTCCATTGCCATTGTCCCATTATTTCTGTACTTCTGAGTAACAGATATGTATGTTTATAAGTAATGGAAACATTGATTCTGCTTTGGCTTTTGCAATAAGCAAGAGTTTTTTAACCCCGATGGCTAATTTTTGGAAAATATAGTCATAATAAAGAACTTTGTATGGCTTTATAACTTACTATATAAAAACAAATTGATTTACCCAATGCTTTACAGAAACTTTCAGCATGGTTATATGCCAATATGTTTTTTAATTCAATACCATTTTTCAAAAGCATAGCAAACAGAGCCTATAATTTTCTGTGTAAATTTGTGTAAGCCAAGGCATTTCTTAATTTTAACCATGACAGATTTTGAGCTTGTGGCAATCTTTCAGTATTGTCTTTTGCAAAAATAATATCAGTCTGAACAATGCATCAGTCTAACTATCCTTCCCAAATGTTTTTTAGCTTATTTGAAAGGTTCATTATAATTAGTTAATGCATATGCGCCATGTCTTTGATATAATGTTTACACCAATTCCAACAGTTTTTGACATTAATTTTATATTTTACTTTTCTTGTTAGGTTTGACTGTTTTTCTTGGTGCTGCAATGTAATTTTTTTAGTGCTGATATGTTCTTATGTAATGGCTGGCAGCAGTATTGGAGGTGTTGCTACCACCAATGCATCATCTCTTGTCAATGATACAAGGTTGATAAAACTATGTGAAACAGAAGCATATATCAATGCAAGAAGCTTGTGGTCAGCAGTGCAAACTTTTGTTTCAAGCCATAAATCAAGTTCCCTTAATCCAGAGTTTTGTAGACAACTGTGTGAACAATATATTCAACACTTTCAAGAATTTTTCATCCAGCAGGTTGGCCAGTCAGATTGTGCATCAAGCCATCATGATGCACTTTTAGATGGCATTAAGAATATAAATGCTGTGCCATCTGAGAATGACATATTATCTAATAACTTTGGTCACTTGGCTTCGCATGGAGAAGCACAACTTTTGCGAAGAGCACAGAGTACCAGTACATCATTGATAAGTAATGGATTTGCTAGAAACACAGTGAATTCTAGTATGCATGATGTTTTTCAAGGTTCTGTAGCATCTGCTCACAAACCAAGACGAATGAGTGCTGATGACATTGCCTTGGCACACAGAAATGGAGGTATTGAGAACAACAGACTTGATCTGTCTAAAAAGAAAAGTTTTAGTATGAAAAGAACTTTGTCTCGGCGTAACAGTGCAAAAGACTCTGAAAAGTTTAGATTGAGTGAGGAACTGTTGCATAGCAAAGAAACGACTGATATCAGTGCAAAAAGCAACATCGTGACTTCAATGTTCAGCCGTTTGAGAAGAGGTAGCAAGGTAAGGATTTATGTTAAGTAATATTTAGAGATCGACTGATATGACTTTTTTGGGGCCGTTACCAATATATTGGCCATTCATGGACCAATAGCCGATACTGATAACCAATATTTACAAAATTTTTAAATCTTGTTTTCTGCTTGATTATCAAAATTGTAATGTATTCTATGCCTAACCTTTTGTTCAAAAACTTCAAAAATCAGGATTTATGAGGTAAAATTTCTCAAATTGAAGCAATTTCAATATTTTGCTATGATTTTTAATTAATCTAATTAACTTGTTAGCATAGTATACACTGTCTGCAATGAATAAACACAATGCCATGCATAAAAAAAATGTTAAAAATCAGTATAAACCATTTATACATCAAGTTAAGAAAAGTAGAATCCTTTTAGATGTTATGTGCAACTGCTTCACAGTGACAACTGGCATCTCTAGTGAGTAGCAATTGCATTTGTAATCATATTCATAACACCACAAATGTTGTGCTTAACATAACGCAATTCATTTTTCATGCAAGTTTTTTATAAAATTAATCTGTGCTAAACTAGGCATCGATTGCACTTCTGCACCTTAAGTTACAGTCAAACTTTTGATGCTGCAAAAACTTCTCTACAAGTACAACCAGAGTATATTTGTACACAATACCTGCATGTGGTAATGCGGTCTAGACAATAAGTATAAGCATAATGAAACTTCCAATGATGCTTTTGTTTCGGCTGTGACGGCCAACGTGTGCTCCATGGTTTATCTTGTCTGCTTGTTTATGAAAATGTACCTGCTCTTGTTGCTGCAAGATAACTGTCTTGACTTGTTTTGTTGTGCTTTCTTGCACAAGTTGTCTGGATGCATGAGCAATATAACAGCGTTTTGTCAACACCTAACTCGGCTGTTTTGGTTGATATCGGTAAAACCAAAATATCAGCTAATATATTGGTCTATCTCTCTAGTAATATTTTTATTTTGATGTTTCTGCAGGCGTTGAATTATTGAACAGAATTTGCAACAATGTTTTCCTTTTTTCACTCTGCAATGCTGCGTTTGCAGCAGTATTATAAGTGTGGTGTTCTGGCCTTAGACTTTATGTACTTAAGCTTGAATATACTGACGAGATCCATATGCAAATGCACAAATGTCATAATATTCTGTCTTGCACAAGTGACATCACACACTGATGCAATGAAGAGTGCTGAATACATTATGAGATGTTTATTGTGTATTGATAAAAGATCAGCAATTGTACATAAGAACTAAGATACTTTCCACTTTGACAAAACTGTTGTGTATATGTAGTAATTATATGAATTGCACCTTGTTTGCTATCAATTTTTTGTGTATGAAAAGGTTTGGCTCAGGTATAAACAAACATGTCAGGTCATTCTATCCTTGCACTTTTTTATCATCATGTCTACCTTAGGTAATGAAATCGGTTAAACTGTTATAGTTGTAAATAATAATTCAGCCACACTTAAAATTTTTTTTTTGTAATTTATAACAATGATTGGCCAAATATTGAGTTCCAAAAATGTCCAGTTCTGCATTTATTGTTTTGCTGAACTTTTATTAGTACTAAGAAGTTGTGGAAAATTAGATGACATGGTGAACCCAGAATAAAATATTGAAACCTTCAAATTGTTAAGTACATTTTTATGCTGTGTTTGCTAGTCAGTTGCATTGAGCGTTGAAGACAGCTGCTTTTTATGCAAATTACTGTTGGCTTATAGTTCTTGTGCTTAGGGTTTATAAATGGCACTAAGAGATCTTTCTTGTTGGACTATCAGATAGTGCATGTCATGAAGCAGGTTGATTTCAAATAATTAAATTGAGTAACTTTACTTGATTTCCTTATAAATTGACGAATGCTGTTTTAAGATAAAAAAAAGAGAATAAACAAAAACGGAAAGCAATCAGAGGCAAGGGTACACAAATGTTAAATCATATACACAACCATCATTTACATAACACAGATGGTGATGGGCAAGCAATGGGTGAAGAGTTGAGGTTTGGTAAAAGTGATATGGGAAATATGAAAATCTTGTTTTTTCCAGCTTTTTCACTTCTCTGGCTTTGATTGTAATTGATTTTCTGCTCCATTGTTCAGATCCTGTTAAATTTTTCTATTTCTTCTGTTTAGGAGCACAGAAGCCTCAAACTTGAAACCCCAAACTAATTGACGTTTAACTGTCTCAAACATTTAGTTCTGGTAAAAATATGTTCAGCCTGTTTTATGCTTCATTATGCATTTTATATGAAATGGCATTTGCAAGCAGAAACAGTGGAATATTACATATCAAATGGAGAGGCCTAAGTATATATTTAAACAACCATCTTTTGCTGCTGACTTGCAATTACTTAATGACTAATGGCATGGACTGTTCAATAAAAATAGAGGATGAATAATTTTTAGGACTTAAGTGATGCTGAAATTTTTTTATTGTTTGCGTTACTTAATTAAACTATCAACAGTAACTACTGATGTTCATGTATACAAAATTGACCAGCACACTATGGTATCATAATCCATGTAGAGAGTCATTCTTATCTCATAAACATTAGGCAGAACAGCATTGAATTCATGAATCAAGGTTTTATGGTCAATGAACATTTCTCAACCTTTCACAACCTGTAGACTGTTTCAAAAACTACATAGTGTAAATGTTTCCAGTTTGAATGTTTCCAATTATGTTATGTTGTGGTTGATTTGCTTGTGCTTTCGTGTTTTGTCAGTGAGCTGCTCTATCATGAGTTCAGTTCTTTTCATTCAATCCATTATTTGAGACTAATGTAACCGTGCATCTTGTACACAAAAATATACAGCAAATGCTATTTCATCACAGGTTCTTTGATGTTTGTATCATGTTATATGCCATGTGTGTAAAAGCTATCCATGCGTTCTAAGAAGTGTAAAAGTTAAAACTAATGTGTTTTCCTTTTCTGTTTTTTTGATGTTCAGGCAGGAACACCAAATCAGAAGACAATTGAAGAAAGCATAACTAAACTTGACGTAGTGGCTGGCTTCTTGCATATTCCTCCAAATCAATTAACTACTGATTTTTCATTTCAACAAGGAAAGATTATTCTGCAACAAACTGGAGAGGATTATATTTTAGAAGTGCATATACCGCCAAAGGTATACTTCAGTGGTTGACAAAGCAGAGCAGTACCAACATGTGCCTTCTAGGCTAGTTGACCTGATTGACTTGACTTAATTTGAAAATTGTATCACAGCTTAAAAACTGATGAAACAATTTCTAAAAGTACATAATTGAGTTTCCTAACAATTTTAAACACACTTGAAGTGAGCATTTACATAATATCTCACCAAGGAAAGGTGTATTTGTTAATAAAAGCACAAGTTTTGGTCTTCCAAATTTTCAAAGATTGACAACAATGGTAATCCCCAGCCCACAGTTTGCTTTATGATGTGCATGGTTTCATAATCAACTTCCAACAATTGTGGTCTTATTCTTGAGACTCCTGATATAAACTTGGTTTAGGTTCCAATAAATTTTTGGTTGTGAAAACTGTTCCATAAATCCGAAATATCAAGTAGAATAAACATCCTGTGCCCAAGCTTTTTTGTCATTTATGTGTGTATATATTACTTGAATACATATTGTTTAATAAACTTATGTCTCATTGTATTTTGTGTGAAGAATTGCTGTTGTAAGTTTTGATTTTGGCATTAGATTTCTGGTCTTGACTCTGTTACACAGTAGTGCAGTGTAGTACTAAATCTTAAAATAGCACTATTTCTTTGTGACCTCATCAGTGAGGCTTAGCCTTTGCTAAGGCTAGCATCATTTAGTTGTGGGTGGATGATCTGCCATTTCTAACACCCTTTTTGATCATCATGCTGTGAAGTGCTGTAACTGCAAACATCCTGTTTAAAAGTATTTTCATTATGGGAAGCTAATTTTAACATGGAGAATGTCAGAACATGGGTATGCAAATGCCAGTTGAACTCACCACCTTTTTTACTAATGAAGATAGTTTGATTTTTTAGTGTGCAACTTTGCCAGGTGTTCTGAAATTCTAACTTAAGGTTTTCGTCATTTTTTGTTCTTCTACTACTGTTGTGATGTATTATCAGGTGGGGAATTCATTTGATATATTTGATTTTTTCTTGACTTAGAGAGAGTGTTGCTGGTAGCTTCATGACTTGTTATAATTGCAGAGCTCCAAACCAAAATTTACTATTTCTGGTTCTGAGATAACTGAAGTTCGACCAACTACAGCTCTGGAAATTCCTGAAGTTGCTGATTCTGTTGTGATAAAGGTGCCTATTTCTTTAAAAAAGATTTTATGCAGTAGAGAAAGGTGACAGTGTTGGAAGAAAAAATTTGCTCCATCCCTGTTTTCCAATAGACTGCCTGTTCATTTCAGTGTTAGCTTTTCAACATAATTCCAGATATCTCTGATGTTACGAGAATGAGTATTGCAAATGGCTATGCTTCACGGTGAACCTACACTTCAGTTTTAGAGTTTAACAACACTTCAAATCAGGGGTTGGCAATTAGCACCCTGTGGGCCACATGTGACCCACCACAACATTTTCAGTGGCCTGTAGAAGCATTCAAGAAAAATCTTCAAATCTAAAATTTCCCCCCACTTATCACAGTAAATGATAAACTTGAACAGACACTTGTTTCTATCCCCAGTAGAAGGTATGACTCTCTGCTAAACATGGGGCATCAATTAGTTCAGTGGTAGCGTCCGCCTCTCAATTGGAAGGCTGAAATGTTTGATCCACACCACTGAGTGACTCGCTGCACAACACTCGTTGGGAAAGAGGGTTCATCTTAACTGCCCTGACAAAAAGTATTATCCAGGCTTTGGCGTGCTGCCAATTGTCGTCAAATAAATCTGTCACATTGTATGGGATCCAAAAAAACACGGCTTTCCCAAAGTGGCTCCCCAAGCCAAATTAATTGCCCACCCCTGCTTTATTAGTTACTGTAAATTGCTTGACACTTAGATTATTATTATATCACTTAGATTATTATTCAAATTTATTTACTTCTGCTTATTTGTGAAGCCCTTGATGTTTCCCCCTATAACTATCTGTGAATACACTGTGATTTCTCTATTTTAAACAATAGCACAGTGTTTCCCAAAGTGGGGTAAATTGCTCCCATCAGTCATTGACCAATTTTTTAAATGACCAAAAATTTAAGTCTATTAGGTCATAATGTTTTTTTTCGGTCATAAAAAATATCTGAAAACAAAAAATGGCAGCTAGGTTTTTAAGCTTTTTCAGACAAATGACTGAAATGTCTCAGGGAAAAGAAAAACCCAGGGGGATGCAAGACCTCATTCCTGCGGGAACGAGAAGCGTTTGCCTTAATGACAGGAAATTGATCTATTTATTACTCTCCTGCGGATTTTTGTTTTCTGTTGCAATGGATTATAAACAAAAATGTGAGGCTTGTTCAAACCTATGTGTCACAATATTAATTAATCGTACAGAGATTAACTGCATCTATTCTTATTTACGAGCTAATAGAAGATTTTGCTCGAATGAACTAGAAATTGGCATTGTTTTTTGTGACGTGATAATTACTTTTCTGGATAATTCTTGGATAGTCTGAGTGTAGCATACAGCGAGTGGATTCCGCATGTCATCATTCTTAGTAAATAGTTATGAGGTGAATCGATCGTACAGTAGAAGAAAGGAGTCGTGTGCGCTGTCTTTCATTTTGGAGTGGATTGTTCTTGTGAAAGTGTTGTCTTAATTTGGAGAGTTATGAAGATCTGTTCTACTTACTTGTGAGTTGAGATAATAATAACTTTCATGATATCTGGTTATCATCATAACCCTTCATCATGTCGAAGAAAAGGAAATTTGATGACTGCGTTCGTATTGTGTCACTTGCATCGGAAAAACTGAGGATTTGCGAAAAAACTCATTGCATGCTCTGTGTAACCGTTTTCTCCAACGTAAATTTGAAGATTTTTTCTCAGATTTGAAGCTCGGCTATGGTTATGTTTCTAAGACTTTGTGAAACTGTACTAGCTATGCTCATTCCATTTGCGGCAACATACCTATCCAGAGAGTCGGGATTTAACACTCACTTATTGTCAATTAAGACGAAATCTAGAAATCGCTTGAATGCACAGGCGTGTTGCAAGGAGCAACATAGTTCCACATTTTGAAAAACTCGTAGCATAAGCAAGAAACAGGAATAAAAGAGTCATTGAACTGACACACATTAGCAAATTTAGGAAGTTTTAATTATATTATTTTGTACATATTTTAAGCACGTAATTATTTTTGTATAGTATACTCAAATTTTAATCTGTGTGATCGTTTCTTGTTCATATGTTTAATTTTCTGTACACATTAAAAATTTTAAATTCCATTCTAGACCTTTCAAAGCAAGTTCTTGATTATAAATGGTAGGGGGTGTGGGGCCGGAACAAAATTTTTTTAGGGGTGCAGAAGTGAAAAAGGTTGGGAACCTCTTGTCTAGGCTGTCACCAAACTAATTTTCGTGTCCCGTAAGGACGTTAGCTCATACAGTGAAATGCGTTGCGCGGGTTGATTTTGCAGACGCATGTTAACGTACAAATGTGGTCTAAATGTGAAGACTTGGCTTATTGATAAATGGTAAAGCTACAAATGTTTTGTAGTGTGGCGTGTGTGACTGTTTGTGTACATATTGGAAAAATTATATAGCCTTCGTACCCCACGGCCTCTAATGAAACTGTCATGACATTTAGTTGCTGCTGATAGAAAATTCTTCTAGAAAAAAAACTATGCATTAACAACTTTTACGGAATTTTGTCTAGCCATCGCGCCGAACTTGATCTTAACCGGTTGAAATTGTCACCCGACAGTGCATACCTCCATTCTATTTCTAAATGTCGGGGCTTTGACGTCCTTAAACGATTTAGGCTTTTTACTTAACAATAGACGGGTTGGCTGCAAACTTAACCAAACGACTTAGCGTGCTTACAACATCTGTCTTTGAATTTTTGATTTCGTCAGGCGAGCGGAGAAGACTACGTTGTGAAGCTGAATCGGCACATGGACTTCGCTACGTTTATGTCGGCATTCGAATGGTTAAACATGCGGACAGGCCACAAGTAAGTTCAGTTTTAGCGTCGCGGCTTGTATAGGACGCTGCGGTACAACCGGGAAGGTTTGCTTCGTGAAAAGAACTCTTGATACCAAATTTCCAATTCCACGGTATTAAGGACGAATCTCGCTTTGCATTTTTGTACATGTTGTTGCTAAGTGCAAGCCATTATTTAAAACTGACATTTTGAGAAAAAATAAAGATGACTAGCATATGCAGTTGCTTCACATTTCTGTACCCTGATCGATGGTTGTGCATGTTTATCAAGAATATATTAGCGTTCGTGAACTCTGAAATATGTTACAAATTATTTTTCAATTAGAAAGCAGTGTTTTGAAACTGGGTTTAGTTCATCCCTGGGACTAAATGCATGATGGCAGAACATTGCAGTGGAAATTTAATTTTTATGTGATTCTGAACTGCTGGTAAACGTCCGTTACTTTGTCAAACGTAAATTTAAGACGAAAGATTTTATATGTAATGATTGCCATTTTCAAGGCATGTGTTGAGAGTCGGTTGAAAAATTTACTTCAAGTTTAACGCTCGAAATTCGATAAGGACCAATCTTCCTGATCGATTATTGGTGACCAGACTTATGCCGTTTATCATTGGAGTACATGCCGTACCTATTAAGTGATTTTGCGTTTGCAAGGCTGACCTTGGTCAACAACATTTTCATGAGAAGTTTCGCTTTTGCTGCTATCCAAAGCAGTGCATTTTGTGGTTTTGTGATGCAATATTTCAAAGCAACTGTATGGGTCACCCAGGGAACAGAAAACGCTTTTAAACATCTTTTGAAACGTTCAAACGCTAAACATTTTTGAAACGTTCAATTAGCGGCGTACATCTCCAGAACCTTGTAGAAATCGCGGTTGTACATCGCCTCAGCCAAGAACCACCAGCTCGGCTCGAGCATCGCGACGAGGCGGTTGGCAGGTTGCGTTTAAAAAGACTACTAAGCAGAAGTATATCAAGTTGTTCATAGAAATAAAGTATGAATTCGCGAAAAGACTAGATCAAGTGAAAGTTTTTTTCAGTTGGTGGAACGTAACGGAGGGCTGATGCATCTGCGTGGTGCTGCGAACTCAAAACGCTTTTAGCCATCCGCGTCGATGTAGAAAGCTAAAGGACTTGTATGATATTGCTACTCCACAACCGAGAGCTTTTCTTGTTTTTGTTTTGTCCCGTCAATAACATAGTAGTTACTGATGATTCTGAATAAAGATATACTATTTGAGTGATGCTAATTTTCTACCTGTTTCGAACCCGAGTTTGAAGTGCTTTCTGCGTGAATTCACGGTTAAACGCTATGATGTATTTGTTTAAATCTCTGATAGCTGCAGTGATAGTGGTGCCCGAAGGAACGTTGGTCGAAATGTGCAGTATTGCATTGCAGTTATATAATTTCATAACATTCTTCGCTTCAACACCGCTGCATTTAAGGGTACCTCCTTATACCTTCGAACGGTCGTGCGCAGAAAACGCCAGTTTTAACGGGCCATGACGTCGGTTGTTTTTGACGAACTGCACAGGGCTTGGGTGCAACAAGTTGACCGTCAAATACTTAAGACGCAAAACACGGCATCGTTTATCGGTAGCAGCGCGAATGCACGGTGTCGAATTTGCGCGCTGTTGTAACGGAGTGTAACTTGCTGTGACAAAAAAAGGATTAAGCTGCCTTTATGTCGATAGACCAATGGAGCGTGATGTAGGTTCGTTGCGCCAATCCCTCCCCTGTGTTTTTCATGACTTGCCCGGTTTTGTTAATGTTTTCTGTTTCTGCGGAACTCGAGCGGTTCGCGCCGCAACCGGGAATTGTTTTTCGCCGAACATGACCGTCAGCCCGTGCTGCCTGCTTTTGGCCCAGTGAAGACCATGTAAACAACATGCAGGTTGGCGACTGTGACGGTGTTGCGGGTTTATTTAGAACAGCTTGTTGCGTTCAATCAGCATGTGGTCTGTCCACATTTCATGGGTAGTGGCTTGGAATTGGTTTACGAACCGCTTAGCGCCTGATGACTTTGTCACTCGCGCCGAAAGCTGAATCGTTTTTCACAAGCGAACATTCTTGAAAGTGATGCTTTGCGTCATTGCGCGCGACAATACTGCATTCGGCCTCGGTGGACCCGTTGCCGCAGCGCAGTCCCTGCTGTGCGCTGCTCAGTGGCGTTGTTTCCTTTGAAGGTTTCATGCGTACGATTGCCACAAACACCCTTTTCTTCCCGAGCGCCTACGAGAGTCTCCGACTGGCAACCTTGAGACCGAGCCGATGTTCCCTGACGATTGTGGCCAGGAGGTGAGGACGTTGTGAGATTTGGGTCGAGTCGAACGTTAGCAACTCAAGAAGTTGCCTACCAAATTATCCGTCATTGCCCACGCCGTATGCTTTTGTTCTTGCGTGAATGCAGCATGTGTGCTGCTGCTCTGTAACCCTAGACATATATCCGCTCACTTTTACCCCTGAAGATGCCGAACTACCTGTGATTGATCATTTATTGATGCAACGAAATACCTCCTTTGCAGGACATGTCGGGAGAGAAAAAGCATGACAATAAATTTCTTGATATGCTACGTTTCACTAATATGTTTCACTGGAGCTTATGTACCATCTTATGTGATTCCAAATTTTAACAGGTTGATAAAGCTTGGAGCTTTCCAACCACCGATATTATAGCCAAGATGCAGACAAAAATTTTGAAAGATAATATTTCGAAGCGGTAGAATGCAGGGCAAAAAGTCAAAATGGGTTTTACGCTTCAAAGCAAGCTAGTAAAATCCTTGCCACGGGCGGTTGTCTTCATAGGTTACAGCTTCAATCCTGTCATTAGTGATTGACGTTACTTTTGGTGTCTTGTCGCCGTCGATCTACTCCGCACGTCCACAAGGTGTAATTACCATGTCGCATGTGGGCTTAACGTACCGCCCAGCCTGGATCGAATCTGATCATTGTCGTCTAGAAGTCGTATTACCGGTGCACTCATCATAATTTGATTACCGCGGCAGCATCGTGAGCGATAAAGAGTCCAAGACCTCCGTGGTGAACGTCACGGAACAAAAATAGTTGTCCTGCTTTATTGGCTTTTCGTTTTGCTTGCTGAGCAGTTTATTTGAACTGAAGATCGTAAACTTGCCTAAATGATTTTTCGCAAACGTTTCAGTGGATGGCGGCTGCGGTTTCGGCATTTGATTTGATAGCGTTTGTGGTTGGTTGTTGAATGAGCGAACCTGATCACCTTATTGCCATTTGAGATCTTTTGATTGATGGAATGCTATTGGTTTTCCGCTCTGAATCCACCTTTTGAGTTTCTTCTCGAGTTCAAGTTCTTGCCTAAGCGTTTCCGATTTGTTTTTGAATAATTTTAGATGCGCTGGTATGTTAAATGTCTGGAGGGATTTGATTGGTGTTTTGTTTCTAATCAGTGCAATGACTGGATGTGCATCGAGAATGCAATAGGTTCACGATCTGCTGCTTATATCCATAGGTGGCGGAAACTTTTTCAAAGTGGCGGCGCACAAGTGCACGTCAAAAAACTATAGAAAATTGTTGTGGTTTGAATTGGTAACTGTGACGTCACACGCATTGAAATATGACGTCATTACTTATACACCATGTAAAGGTATGAATTGCACTATTTTAGACAAAATTAAACCACTATGAAAACGTGTCGGTGAACCACCTGAAATTTGAATAGGCTGTTACAGGGGCGACCCAGGTCATCAGCGTCACTCGGGCTCATCATATGATTTATTCTGACTGAATAAAACCTTTCGACGCTTGTGTCACTGAAATTTCCATTTGTTTTCATTCAGGCTGGCATTATTTTTGCTCTGTGACGTTAGTTGATAACTTCTCCACTGTTGAGAAACGTATGTCACAGAGCAGTGATAACGCCAGTAAGTCCTCAAGCCCTCTGCGTACCAAGGTTGTGGAGCCGGTACTCAAATTTCAGGCAACGGCTCCAGACATCTACATTTTTTGGCTCTGGCTCCAACATCTAGATTCTAGACGTTTTGGCTCTGGTTCCGGCTCCAGAGCAATCTGGTCCAAAATATCAGAAAAAAAATTTATTATTTGTATAACTCGCTTGTCCCCCAAACTATCGCTGTGGATCCGGAACCCAAATTTCAGGCTCCGGCTCCAGCATCTAAAAGTTTTTGGCTCCGGCTCCTGCCATCCAAAATTGCTTCAGCTCCGGCTCCACAGCCCTGCTGCGTACCAGGCTCATTCATATTAGCCCGAGTTGCTGGAAAGTTTATCGTTCGTTTGAAATTATTCTCGAAAGCGAACTGTCCACTGGATTGGAATTCAAATCCAATGTTCTATACAAATCCATTGCTTCAAAAAACATTCAATCTGATATGAATTATGTTTAAAAAATATTTAATTTAATAGGACCGCTCGGGCTCTAATGGTTGGGCCCAAGTAAAGCGCGAGCGAACGAAGTCGAGAGAGCGTCTACTACGAACGATATTGTTTTATTTAGGTCACCTGCAAAACGAACGCGAAAGGCCAGACATGGAACGAAAACATATGAACAGTGACAAGGCCCAAAGAAAATAGCCCGAGTTAGCAACTTAGTGAAGTGGGACCGATGGTGGTGGCACAAATATACAAAGCAAGCTTGCTTGCCTTCTCCAATATAAACCATAATCAAAGACTCGGGTTAAGCCCCATAAGAAGCCTGTGTGCCGGAGTCTCCACTGGGCTGTTAAAAACACCGAGAACACAGCATAAACAACAGGCAAAAATGACACAGCGTTAATACCTGTCACATTCAAAATCACAACTTTTCCACATCTTGGACATAGAAGTAACATGACTGAATACTCATTCTACAACTGCATTAGATACCGGACTGCAAAGATAAGACAAAACATATGTGGCAACCAGCACGTTTTCTGTGAGGACGCCAATTGTGTTGCCAATGCAGAAATAAATATAGCTGTTTNGTGTCGTCAATGCAAAAACAAAAACACAGTTGAAATTGATCTGTCAAATAATTCATTTTACGTATAAGATTCAGCAAAATTTCACTATTTGGAATGGTGTTAAAACGCTTGAAATCACACCAATTTTAATGGTGTGGCGCGAACGTTTTCCTACACACAAGCATGGGTGTCGGAGGGGTGGGCAGGAATTTAAAAACTTCAGCAAAACAGGACGTTTTCCCTAGTCTTGAGTGGTAAAAAACAAATTTCACCACTTTTGGACCCCTAGAAAAACTTTTGGAAAAATCCACTAATGCCCCCCCTGGATAAAATCCTTCCGACGCTCATGCACATAAGCATGTAAAATTACACCATTTTTGTAAAAAATTGGGTTGTATTACACCATCTGGCAACACTGTTCAACAACACCAATGCAGAACATAGGCGTACGCCAAAATTCTGCAACATTTTTTTCATTAAATGATTTACTTTAACAATGGACCCAATGCTAATTGTGTTACTTAACATCATTTAGGCAAAATTTGAAATTTAAAAGTGGGGGGTCCAGCCCTCCCCAGAAATAAAAGTGGGGGGCCCAGGCCCATGCGGCCCCCCCCGGTTCCGCCACCTGTGCTTATATCACGCTACAGTGCGGTGCAATAACATATGTCTGCTTCTAAGTTAAAATTGCAACTAAATTATGGCTTGTTTTTAGGATATTTGTCTCCACTGGTGTATTAGAAATAACTGCGGCGCATTGCATGCTGCGGGAAATATCATAGTCATTGTCAAAAACTGTATTCAGTTTATTTGCACCGTGCAGTATAGCGACTGGGCTGTCGATTCCCAGATGTTTATGCAACCCGGGAAAGCAGGAAAAATCCAACACGATCCCGTGAAAAGACCCGGGAATTTTGCACACAAAGCGCAAAATATGCTAAAAATTGGCTTGGTACCGTGATGGTGTGGAGCCAGAGGAGCTATCAGACGTTGCTGAAAATCGTGAGGTACTTCGAGTCCTCCCAGGGCTGCTGCTCCGCGACCCTCAGAGGAAAGCTGGTGTGAAAATAAATGAAAAAATTATAAATGAAATCTTTGACAATATATTTTCGATTTGGCGACATGAAATGACTATCCGGGAAATACCGGTAGCTTTGTACATAAACCGGGAAATGGTAAGTCGAAAATTCGCTAAATCCCGGGAATTCCCAAAACAGGGATCCCGATTCTCAAACCAGAGCAGCGACTCTGGACGGGAAGCAGTATTTTTCAGAATGTTGTTTCAACACGTCGTGAACTACGTTGCGAAGGTTTCTGGCTGAAGTCAATTTGGACTTGAGAACGAAATTAGCGTCCTTTTTGTTAATTAAGTGGTAAGTCGCTGGTACGAAACCTTAGGAATTTGAAAAAAGTTTGTTTTTCATGCGCCGGTTTTTGCAACAGTACCGGGTTGGTCCGCTTATGTACCTACATAAAATCAATTCAAAAGCATTGCGAATAACGGTAGTAAGTGAAGTCGGATAGTGTATTGATTAGTACGGTTGCACGGAAACAAATTTACGTAGCTGCACAAGTGTCATGGGTGACGCTTGATTTTCTTAATCTTGGAATATGTGACGGCACTCACAAACGTAATTTTGGGCAATTTCAAGTACTCTTAAATCCAGAAAATGGCTAGAATTTCAATGTCTGCGTAGGCGGCAGTTGAGTGGTTGGCAGAGGTTTTGCTATTCTTAAACTACATTTTTTATTTTACTTGCGGGAATTGACGTGCATAGTGACATAGATAACGTTTCACCTCTGTTTTCGCAATATGTAAAAAAGCGAAGTTTAGAGGTGCTTTTCAATGTGCCTCAAAAGTCCACGGTGTTACCGCCCAGGAATTTCTGATGAACTTGAAGTTCTGGGCATTTTTTTATTTATGAAATGGATTGGATCGTCACGCCGATACTACGTTTTAGCCTTGCTGCGAAGCCTCATTTTCTTTTTGTACTGACTTATCTTGAGCATCTGTTGACATGGTCACAGCGTGGAGGAGACGTTAATCGCTATGCTCTGCATCAACATTTCAGCATTACGAGCTTGCACTGACACATAAACTTGGCCCGCGCGCGTGTAACCATCAAATGTTAACCACAACCACAGCAGCAAACTTGCTCTACCGCTTGACAACGGTATACATGAGATGTTCGCCAACGTGTATTCAACGATATCGCCCTCGAGACCAACGAAACGGACAACTTTCTGCCCCAGTGCAGACGAAAGGAACATGTCAGCTTGTTAGAGTGATGTTTAACATTTAATTACAACTTGAAAATTCAATATTCACTGTTGGGTTCTTACTTGCTTCAATTATAGTCATGTTTCGCTGAGCGATCGTGCCCAGCCTTGCCGCTAGCTAAACTGTTGCTGGTTGTATAGCTCAGCTCCTACTGCTCTAATCGGGATGTATGTTTTCATGATGTGGCATTAAAAACCCAGTGCCACTGAAATAACATGATGACACGACTTCTGGTCAAAACGAGACAACCACTCTGCTGTGGTGGACGTATTCAAGTGACACGCATTTTCGTGTATTTTGTGGTTTTGTGTTCGCTTTTCTGGAAAATCTATGTTTGTAGTTTAGGGAAGTTTCGTCAAATAGCTCTTAGTGCATGAAAAAGGCTTCATTCATTCATTCTAATTCGTTGCGTTTGTCTGCGTGCGCAACGCGCTCTGACCTCGTTCAGTTCGATTCAGAGTTTGTATTGCTGACGTGCGGACCATGTATTTTCTTTTGCCACACTGTTGTCGATCTGCTGCTCCAGCGAAGCCTCGTGTAAATAATTGTTTATGCAACTGCACCTGCTAATATGTAAGTGTAAACGAACTTAATGATAGCCTTAAATCAGTCTTAACACAACATCTTGTACCCTCCAACGGCTTACCAGTCCATACCATAAAACGCTAGACTGCTAACCCTTCTGTAATGACGTGCACCTGCATTGGTTGCTGTACACTGAACACCAAGCGGAAGAAAGCACGATCAGGTCTTGCTGAAATTACATCAGTTCTTGTGGGCATGCAGATAGCGATAGATCGTCAATGCTGGACGTATTTTCTTACTTTTGAAGTTCGATCTTGCGAAAGGCGTTCTGTTTAAGCATCAGATGAGAGCCAATGCGTAAAAGTGAAGTCGAAGTGCTGTGGAGTTGTAGCTTTTGCGTTTTCAACTTGATCTTGTGTTAATGTCGCTTTTCTGCTCGGTTGCGAAACCTTCCACTGCGTATGAACTATCCGTTTGATCACGCAACAGCAGTGATGCACAACGCCGATAATGACGAAACGCAAGCACCACGAAACAGCCGCTTGCGTTGCTGAACAGTGAACACCTTCGATTTCTGCAAAAAAACTTCGTATATGTTGGTTGCGCGTTACAGACAGGTGTCCGCGCTACATTCGTTCAGGCTTGATTTCACTGGTTCCTAGACTTCCAATTGCTGCTTGGCTTTGTTTCTTCTGTTTCACTTTGCTCATTGAGAAAATTCTTGCTATGTTCACAGATCAGCGACGAATCCATTACGCCCCCGAATTATCGGCCTATGCTGTCCAGCGAAGCCAGCGTCAGTGAAAACGGAGACTGTCCACTTCCTGTGCAATGTAAGCAAAAAATGTATTGCGACAAGAACCATTTGGCCCTAGTTGCGATTCTTCAAGATCGTCCGGCTCTACTTGATGTAATTGGATACCGAGCCGGCTTGAAGTCGGGCCAAGAGTCGGACGCGCGTTAATCCTATTGTTTGAATGTNGGTGAATTTGCAGCGCTGTCTTGTGGTTCTCTTACATGACTGTACTTTGACTGGCCGTCAGATCGAACGATAGAATAAGGTGTGGTGCTTTAAGTTGGTAGGCCGCTTTGACTAAAAATATGCTTTCTGTCAGTGCGTAGGTTGAATGAATATGAAGCCCGTGGAAATGGCTAAAAACCAGTCGGTTTGTTTCGCAACTGTATATTTGGTTAAGGTATAATCTGGATAGGCGTGAAAGTACAGTATATTTTGTGGTTGGCTCAAGTAAGCTCCTTGAAGCGCAAAATTCTGGGGAAATTTTCCGCAAAGGAAATCTGTAAGTGGTAAAAAACTGTATTGGTGTGTTGTTGAACTACACAAATCTTTTATACAGACGTTCGGGTCTCTACCACATGAAACGCGTAGTTTTCTTTGCGATCGTGTTATAAACTTCAAAATGTATGATACAAATTTTCGAAATATGCATAATTTTCAAAATGCATAATAAATACAAGTTTCGAAACACAAAATTTTCAAATTGTACATTGTTTTGCGATCGCGTCACAAAACATTGAAGTTCGGTTCGCATTCTGACCATGCTGATTTTAACCCAGGCCGCTCCTCAGGCATGGATACCGGTGCAGATCACCTGATCCGGGCCTGCTAGCCTCCAGCCGCGGTTGCTGTGCTAAAGCTGCAACGTGACGATTGCTTTGCGTGCAAGAACGCCCAGTGATAGCATCTGCCGCGTTTGTTATTAAACGTCCGGCGATTAAAAGCTGTCCGTTGTGTGTTCCGGCCGCGTCTGACCTTCGCACAGATTACCCCCCCC
>JGI24022J15233_10001756_pt1 | contig 18941 bp, 11 predicted proteins | sample Ectturendosymbi2_FD_15233 | JGI IMG/M metagenome (IMG submission 15233) | reverse complement strand
CTGTTGTCCCCGTTGCCCCCCCCCCTAATCCGGCTCTGACTGCCAAGGCCTTATCTGTTACGTATTTCGTGCATACGCCTGCCATGACCGGGGCGATTGGTGAACAAATGGCAGCGCCATCCACCTGTCGATGAAAACACCCATTAAAACAGAAAAAGTAGCTGTTTTCACAAACCATTCCAGCATGGGCGTCTGCAGGGGTGGTGGCAAAACGGGTATTTGCCCTCACCCCCTGGAACTTGGGACTAAAAATAAAAAATTTCTGCAGAACCTGAAGTCAGAAGCTTACTTCCGATAAATTGATGAAATTCCTGACGACCGTTTATTTCACGTTATGGCAATCAAACTGCGCAAGCGCTAGTTTCACTGTTCTGGTGTCATGCAGTGATGAGTTTGCAGTTCACTCATGTCCGTTCGTTTGCCTGCAGAGACAGGTAGCGAAACTTGCGAGCGGATTGTTCTATCTGTTGGTCTTTTTTGCGTAACTATAGCATGCCAACAAGCCGTTCAAGTTACTGTAGCATGCGTTTTGCCGCATACGGTTGTTGAACGCAGACGACATCTTGGCAAGTAACGCGGCGAGACAGTGACTGCAGCTACCAGCAATCCACTAGTTTATACAGTGTGAAAAGACGCATGAGTGAAAAAGAAGCATTACTGCCAACAACGGGAAATTTTGTGACTGTTGATGTGACATACGGCATTATATTTGTGATTTAGAAAGGGTAAAGCGTTTTGTGAATGTCCATTTGCACTGCATCGTCAGCAACCTGAAAAAGGACAGGCAGTATGTCGAAGTTGCCCCCCGTGGAAAAATTTCTGCGGACGCCCATGCATTCCAATAACTACTTCAGGCGTCTTCAGTTTAGGCCGTGTAAACTCGATGCAGAGTCGAAAATTAGATGGATTGCAAAATCAACCGGTAGGATGGTGAAAAGACTGGTCAATACAAAGACTGAAACACTGACGTGTCATGCGACAGGTTTCATACTGGCGTGATAACTGCAACAGCGAATCGCACAGTCACTGGCGCAGTCGCAACTGAAGCTAACCTGTAGAGGAGAAACTAGGCGGTATAACAGGCTTGTGTATTTTGAAAAGACCGTACTTTGTTGGAATGGTGGCCGGCTGCAGTTGGATAAATATTCTCGTACGTTTGTTTGTTAATTGCTTTTTCACCCTCAAAGGCGCCGCAGGCAAATTCTGAAACCAGTGGTTAGCGACGGTGTAACAGTCATTGTAGGACTACTCACACAGTATAGTTTGCATCTTGGCGTTGTAGTCAGCGCGATTTAAAATTGAAACCACCTCACCGTTGTGCTTGTCAGGCATGCTTATACTTATGACAATCCTGCCGTCACTGCGCAAATAATGCAAGATGCAACATTTTGCGTTTCACGCACCGCGTCACCACTTGGCCAAAGGAATGTTCAAGTGGATTTCGTGCCACTGGGGATGTTATTCTTTCACTGTTCGAACTCTTGTTTGCTGGGGCGACGCATGCAGCAGCCACCCACGCCGCTACATCACTTCCCTTTCAAGCGAAGCGTGCAGTACAGCCGTTAAAGCTCTGTAAAATTGAAGAATTGTGCAAAGCCATCTTGGATTTGACCCGTGACGACTTGAGAGGTCAATGACCTTGGACGACCGAAACATACCATTTAGCGCTAAATGTCGCTAAATATCGTAATACCATCACCAATAAGCCGAACCAAAATTGTTTTAATGTAGTTTTGATGCGTTTCAGTGTGCTTCTAATGATTTGTTATTCTACGTGCCTTCATGGGCGTCGGAAGGGAAGGCAGAAGGGCCTTGGTTCACCCTATAAATTTTTTGAAAAATCCCCTAGTGCCCTTCCCCTTGGAAACATTCCTTCCGACGCCCATGTGTGCCATGCTTTAAATCAGTGGCGAATCTGTCACTCGGGCTCTTCGGGCTTAGCCCGAGTCTTAGATTTCGTGTAATAATGAATGGATATTTACTTCCTATGTATTTTACCAACACTGACGTCAAGTAATTCTATCCACTACAGAGCTCTTGAGAGGAAAAAAATATTGGTGCAAGACTTGTTTTTGGCCCCCTTTGTAAATCACAACTAGGGCAAAGAAAACTCAATAAAATCAAAATTCTTTTGCCGTTTTTAAAGTTTTTGAAACGTCCAAGAACCAAATTTCACACTGATACCGCATGAGCGACTCAAAAGTTATTAGATCAAAAAAAGTCAAAATTTATCACAAGTTAAAATTCTCTTGCAGCATAGTTTTTCTATTTATCGATATTTTATTAAAGCTACAACAACAGATATGGATATGCTTTTGCAGGTTTAATTGCAATTCTGACTTATTAATGGATTTCTTGCGACTTGTGACGTAATAACTTTGTCTTGGCCACTCTTCGACGATCGAATATGAAGTAGGCCATGGTGTGGCAGGCTAAGGTAAGCAACGAAGTCCTACAGTACTTGGTTTGGCAAATACAAAATCGATTATGCATATACAAACTTTAGAGGCATTAATGTGATGTAGTACTTGATATTGAAATATAACAATGCAAACCATTCTCGGTGACTTCAGGATATTTACTGACACTGGATATTGCCCTGGTGCTTTTGGATTGATTTTCATCGTCGGTTTGTTAAACTCTAGTTTCACTGGGTCTTTCACACACATTTTTGTCTCATTGCAAGAGAATATTTTTAACCTATCGGTTTGATTTCAAATCTATTCTTGTATTCCGCATTTTAGTTGCAATCGCAAAATTTATTACTTCAAAATAAAGTCAAAATATATAAATTATAAAGTCAGAATTTTAAGTTTTTAGGTCAAACAATTGGTTGCTCTAATCATAACTGATTAATAACTTTATTGCTTTTTAATGCTATAAGAAAATGATATGCTCTATTTAAAATTTTTCATTAAACCATTTTACCCATGTTATGAATTAATTTTGAATTGTTGCAGGCTGATCTCAAAGAAACCACATAACACACTTGCTTTGCAAATTTCACAACCATACGTTGAATTTAACACTACTAGTAGGCTATAGCAATGCAAATTTGATAAATCTATAAACCTAATACAGTTATGGAAGGACAATAATTTAATTACTCCCTTTGGCATGGATTCTACCAGTTTCTGACAGTATTCTTTTATTAACTGTCGCGATACCATATTGAAATAATGTTTCCTGTCAAAGATGATCACTATCCGGTTTGCCGTGGGATATCCGGCAGGACAGTAAGTTTTTAACCGATACGGATGTCCGAAAATTGGTTTTAATCTGGAACCGGATGCGGATAAGGATACGCGATCTGAAACACTTTATTCGATTTTTTAAGGATTCAGGCTATGAAGCACATTTTGGTCACTTTTACCTTCTTAGAGAAAGTTGCACATTGCTGAATCATTTATTTATCTTCGGAAGCATATTTTCACTTTTTTGTTCCATTCCAAGTCTATCTATGCATTATTAAAGACACACTTTTGGACAGTTTTCGGATACGTACAGTACGATTTGAACCACAACAGGAATCGGATACGAATGTCATTTTTTGAAAACAAGATAGGGTTGGGTAGTGAAAAACCACTATCCAATCATCTGTGGCATCTATTAGCTTGGTCATGGTGGTGCAATGCAATTTTTGTAATCGACATTTTGTTACTGATCACAAATTCTCAACGGAGTTAATATCTGACGAGTTTCCAGGCCAATCTAACACATTTAATTTTTGTTTCCTGAAAACCGTCTTCACTTTTTAGATGAAAGACACGGTTAATAATCCTGTTGGAATTTTCCTCCACCATCAGGAAATGTTCTTCACATATCTGAAATGACTTTTCTTTCAATTACACAAATGTATTCGTATAAATCCATCATACCTTCAATTGGCATAAGTGAACCTATTTGAGAAAAGCTAAAACTTATCCAGAAAATATTTTTTTGCGGGTGCTTCGTTTCCTCATTGAATAGGCAGAACGTAACTGCTGAGTACTCACCCTTCCTGATCTTGACAATTCTGCTGTGTTTCCCTTACACAAAAATGATTTTCATCTGAAAACAGCACTTTCGTCCAGTATTCTGCAGTCCAATATTTAAGCTTTTTGTCAATTCTAATTTTTTGCTTTCATTTTTTCAGTTAGAAGCTCATTTCAAGCAGTTTCTGAGTATTTCCGGGATCCTCCAATAGGTGGCGTCGCACTATACTTGAGCTTACATGAACTCCAGCATTTTTGTGCATGTCAAATTTTCTGTAACTCCAGCATGTCAAGTTTTCTGTAAATCAAACCTCGTCATCTTTGCATACCTTTTGCAATTTGCAAAGGCTGTTTGGGCATAGTTTCAATGTTCCGAAAGCGAATCAATGCGACTCCGCTTCCTAGGTGTGATATTTGCCATTAAAAATCACAGAAATTCCAACATGACTCTCAACCAAGGTTGAATATTAGAATTTAGGAACCCGAGACAAAATCTCAGAAAGTGGGCCCGAAACACTGCACAATTTGTGATATTTCATGTGTACACTTTGTGGTCAAAGAGGCCCTAGCCCCTATTCGTTATCTCAAAAAAGGGTCCCTATATTTTGCACATGCTATACAAAAAATTTACTGCTGAAATCAAGGTGATTTTTTTATTTGTCTGGGAATTTGTTTCTGCTTGGAAATAACTTTCACCTTGTAAATTGTTTGAAGTCATTTTATTTCAAATTTTTCTTTGTCTACACTTCCTTGGGCGGCCCTTTCAGCACATTTGAACATAATTTTTGCTTTATTTTGGAAAGCATATGACTTGCTTCAGAGCGTATTAAATGTAGCTCTAGAGTGGTTCATCAGGTTACAAAACAACGCAGAAACTACAGTAAGTGCGACACTCTCAAAGAGGGGCCCCATTACATCTTGGGAAAAGAGGGACTTGTGGCGACTGCCTCGTTACTCCCAAAATGTCTACCCCTGCTCTTAAATATACACAAAGGCAGGAACTGGCTTCCTTCTATGACATTATTGAGCTCATTAAAGTTCTGTGTGACATGATGAAACATATTTTTCGACTGTTCCGACACGTCATGCAGTGCTTAAGTGCATTAGGCTAACAATGAAACAGCAGCACTTGAGATTTTCCCAAATGCACACCAGAAGAAATGGCGATATATTATATAACAACTTTAGTCAATTAATTTGCACAAGATCGTACAAATAAGTTGTAAGAACGAAAACTTTGTCCATAATCGCCCGTTTCAATTTCGACTTTTGAGGCTCATGGGCCTCCTAGACTCTCTCTTGAGACCTGAGTCACTGACTTTGCTTATATAGTGGTACAGTATCATGATGCAGTTGATACAATTTTTTACAATAAGATCATGATACTATCTTTTCACACATTTGTCTGTTTCAGTTAACCAATAGCTTAGAACCATGTTACAAACGTGNTGCTATTTTATTTTTGGATAACATTGGTGAAGTTGTTGTAGTTTATTATGATGAACGCCAAACGTAAAAATTTTGCGACTGTCGTTTTCGTATAAAAAATGTGTCCGTTTTGTTGCACTAACAGTTTAGTATCACACAGATGGGTGTTATTTGTTGTTTATATGAACTATATGCATTCAGATCGTTCATTTGATATGTTGTTTGCCATGGTTTATGCTTAATTACTGAAGATGGTATTATTACAATTAGCGCTAAACGGTATGTTTTCGTTTTCGTAGTCGAAGGTCACTAACCTCTCAAGGTCATCACAGGTCAAATGCAAGATGGCTCCACATCTGAAACTAAACTTTATGATATATAGAATGACTGTAGAAAATTTCATGCTTTAATCACAATTTGCACAATAGATTTGCTTAACGGATGTACTAGTGGGACCGTTTCCCCGGAGCCACTTAACGCAAGCATTGCTGCGCGGGTAGACCGCCATGAGCAAATTCGCGACTCCCTGCATCTCTGGTCCACCATTTTTGCGCGCGCCTCGGTAATCGGATTTAGGAAATTTGCTGTGACTTTCGTGCCACTGGGGATATTATTCTTTTTCTGTGCAAACTCTGTTTGCCGGCGCGATGCATGTAGCAGCCATCCGCGCTGCTACAAACGCCTTGTTTTTGTTTTCCGAAGTAGAACACGCACGCCTATTACGTTCGTGAAAAGGGTAATCACATAACGGCTACATAGAGAGTTGCCTAAATTTCTGCTTTTAAACGAGCCGATCCCGCGTGACGAAAATCCCTTGAGTACAAAGCAAGCGTGTTCAAATTAAGCTCCGAAATTGTTACTGTAAACCATGAGTGTACAACGTTTTGTTATTGCCGGCCACATTACTTTTATTTATATGAATTACGGCCACCAATGAGTTCGAGTTATATTTATGAGATATGTTTAATTAAAGAATAGGTTTTATCCGGTGTATGTCAAATTGAATATTCGTTCTGGAACTCTTTGTGACATCACCACCCAGATTGTTACTCATCATGTCGACTAATTTTCTTGCCTTGGGTTTGTTTTGCTTCAACATACGCCAGCACAGCCGCCAAATCTTATATTTCAAATTACATGTGGACGGCCGCAAATTTTGTTATCGAAGGCCGCATGCGGCCATACGGCCGCAGGTTGTGCACCGTTGCTGTGAACCTTGGTCGAAAAAAATCAGTAATCCAAGCCCTTATTGAACAAACCTGTTTCAGAAGCAGAGAGAACCCTGTTGGAAAAACTGTGCAAAACCTGTAAAGAACATGCTTTAGCTAACAAGCCCAATTCTCGCAGCTTCTTCGGGTGAATGAGTGCGCGTCACGTATATCCCGATTTCCTTCCGCAAAAAACAACTTTTCTATAGGGCCAGTCACCAGTCGGCCAATCTGTTTGAGAAGAGCAAAGCGCTGCTCTTTCTCGAGTTCTGCTAAGTTCCTTGGTGAGCAAAAGTCTGCGAAAAGAATGCACGCAGCCAGCTTCCTGCAAGTTAGACCTGTAAAACTTGATTGCAGAAACCTGGGAGAAACGGTATACACGATTCATTGAAAAGTCAATATTAGTTGCGCTGCGTGAACTCAACCTTCCTGTGCAATACCTTAATTCCATTTCCAAAATGACCACCAATCAACTTTGGTACACGAAAAACAGATGTGTTGAACTGCTGTATTGATGAAGATTACGGCCATAGCAAATACAGTCAAAGGTATGTCGCAGACGTTTCGGTAACCACAGCTCTGCCTTCATCAGCAAGAGGAAACTGGAACTGCAGTGTGTCTGCTGCAATGTTTTTCGTAGCGAGTAAGCATGATGGTCTAGTAGAAAAACAAACAAAAAACGAACAACTGCTAACATATCGTGGTAGCGACAAGCGAAGTAGGGCCCATAAAAGAAATAGAATTAGTTTCGACTGTAATTATTCCTTTTGCACATCTTTTGATCTTTGCAAACTAATTTCATTCATCTGCCTAGAAGAAACACAATCACAACTGTTGGATAAAATAAAAAGAGTGCATTAACAAACCAAGAAAAGTCATGAAACCTATGCTTCCAAAATTTTATTTTAAAATAAATTCGTTTCTCGCATTCTGCGGCCTTCATAGCACACTTCCAACTGAAAAAGATAACACTGAAGATGAAGCTTAGTTTGAGGGTAGAACGCTTTTATCTTACCAAATGATGCAATGAAATAGTTTTGAATTGTTCCAAGTTGAGAGATTGCAAAACCTATTCAACAAGGGTTTGTCTACTAAAAAAACGAGACGACGAAGAAACGTTTACTATTTTAAGCTAGAATATGAAATTCAACACTTAGAACCATAAGCATAGTCTGTTTTTATAGTAAAAGCAAACAAAACAAATCAAAGTTTTCAGAAAAGAAATCACGCCCTAATACCTCTGCTGCTCTCTTTCATGGCCTCACAAAGTAACCAACCTATACAGTAGTTATTGTTTGCAATGCACTGTGCATTAATGCTTCAGCAAATCAACACGACCACGACAATGTCTTTAATATTTGCCAACAGCACTTTTCAAAATAAATAGTAAATTCATGATGTCTACTGTGCAATTGCAAAATTACCAATTGAACCATCAAACGAAATGCTTTATTCTAAAGAAAAGATGCGAACCTGATATTTTTCCTTCACATCTCATTATTTCACTATACAGAGAAGTTTGCTGGTTCGCGAAATAACAAACCGTCTTTTTCAGTTACAGAAATCCACCTCAGTTAACAGATGTTCAAATCTGCACTGGTTAACAAAGTATATGTTAGTCTGCTAGATCAACGACGCGATAGCAGCGGGAACTGTGGTTTCGTACTGTCGCTCCCCTTAACATGCCAGAGGAATATTCTGGTTTCCGATGGGTGGTACTTTCAATGGCCTTCTTCGTGAACATGCTCACATGGGGTGCATCATATTCTGTAGGAGTGCTGTACAGTGATTGGATGAGGTATTTTGACGCACCGGCAAGCTACGTTGGATTTGTTGGAGGTCTTTTAACAGCTGTGTCCTGCCTTGCAGGTAATTAAATTGTTTGGAGATTTCTGCATATGTCTTTTTCTACAAATTAGACTTTCAAACATTATTTTTCTGACTTTAGTGCATAATTGTTATTTTGTCTGCAAAATACTGTAAGCAGGCTGATAAATATGATGACGTGCCGTGCATGGCATGCCGTGCATTTCACGCTCATATCTACAATGGTATCATATCTTAATTATACTACCTGCTAATAGCATGATTACACAGCTACAAAAGCTGTGGATATTTTATTATATACCTGCTCATTGTAACTCAGTTCTTTTTAGATCGCTACACTACAGACCCGGTTTGATAATTCTGACAAGAAAGTAGGAAGTTGTGCTAATTAACGTTTTTTTTACTTCTACAACAGTGCTTCTCAACCATTTCGCTGAAGCGAGCTAAATTCAGACCTACAATTTTGTTAGAGAGCCGCACGAACAAATGTTACCACAGGTCATCTGACACGTTTTGTTTTATTGCACTAACGAAGTCTGTTACACAAAATATTAGAGGTGTTACTGAAAGACATTATCTATCGAAAGTGATTTTTTCCCAGCAAAGAATCAGACACTAAGCTCATCCAGAATATATATTTCGCCTAAGAAGTAGGCATCATCAGCGTTTATTGAAATACAGAATCTGTTGCAGAAGGATTGCTAAAAGCCGCTCAAAGGATGCTTGGGGTGCATGCGGCTCTTAGAACAGTGTTTGAATATCATTGTTCAGCAAGCAACACCACGTCTGAGAGCTACGATGTCACAACCTAAGCGATTATCATACCAATGAAACATCAAAGGCTTGCGAATCCACTGTTGCAGTTTGGTGTCGAAACTTGTAACAATCGCGTTTAGTGTGTTACAAAGACCACACGAAATCTATTTGGTAAAATCGTTAGTATCCAGGAAGGGACCCAGAGTCGGAGCTGCCGCTCAAATGGCCATAGCTCCGGTCCTAGATTTTAAACTGAGCTCCGGCTCTGGGTTGCGGCTCCGCAGTCCTGCCGCTTTCAGCAAAAAAGTTTTTTATTTTTTTGTAAACTGGTGCACATTGCGAGTGCGCAAATTTATTTAGAAAAACGTTGAATATTCTGCTTATTACGACAAGACTTCCTGCGTAATTAATGAAAATCTCCCCTAAAACCAGTGGCGTACGCAGAAAATTTTCATGGGCGGCTCATTCAGTGGCATATGGTGGTCATTTGTATTTGGGGTGCGCTATTTGTGATGTTACAATTTGACGTCTTATTCATGTTTCCAAACCAACATTTTGGCGAAGTTTGATGACAAAATGTGCATATTTTTCTGCACGCACTCTCCTTATTTTATATGTCATTGCACTGAATATAAACTATCAGCGCTCCGAGTTAGGATATCTGAGGAAAACACACTCGACGCTACGACACAGCAGTTTATAACTGCAAAAATATCATGTACGCGTTAAAACAGGAGAGTAAAACACGCTGATGACCACGTCAGAGGAATTTACAACTGCAAAATGGGGCTACGCTAATTTCTCGTCGACTACGAGCAGTCAAGGTTGCCAATTTAGCGGATTTTAATCCTGTCTAGCTGGAAAATAATTGGCCTAGCGGCTAGCTTGAAAACTAGCAGATTTTTAGTTAGAGCTGGCGGATTTTAAGCTGTGGTTATAGACTGTATTTTAAGACCAATTTGTTCCATTTGATTCTGATCTACCTCGCATTAATCGTTATTTGCCTGCTTGAGTATGAATCGTTGTTTACTTCTTTCGTTTGGCATGGATAGTTGTAATTCGTGCAATTTAGTCACTTAGATTAGAGTTAGTCAGCACCAGCGGTCAGTCAGTGAGCAATGAGCACTTAGGAGTCGGCATGTGGGATTGATGACTGGATGAGCACCTGAGTACGATACAGTGATGGGCCACGGCGTAGTATCCCTGGCCCACAGTGTACAGAATACGAGCTGTGGTGTGTGAACAGGTTCTTTGAGTTTGGTGGCAGGCAGTGAGTACATAACTTAATTTATTAATCCACGTTTGCCTACTCATATTTTCTCTGGCTCATCATCTTCATTGCAGTCGATTTCAGCATTCGATTCAGTTGATCAAAATTTTTCAGCAATCTTTTTTAAAAGTTATGCATTCGTAGTAGTATCTGACGACTTAACTGTTCTTGTTGATTTTTGCAGGTTCAGATTTAAAAGTTTTGTCTATTGACTGCTCTGTACGCTAGGAATTCTCCCTATTGTTGCATGTTTTGTTTCTAGCTTCAAATTTAGCTTGTGGTGAAAAAACATCTACCGAATTTTGGCAATTTTTCTAGCCTGAAAGTTTTGTTTAGACTTGGCAACCCTGCGAACAGTCGCGCATAGGTGTGCGCCGCGTCTGGACTGGCTGGCGCAAACCCCGGTTTGCAAGATCGAATCTTGCTAAACTACACAAGAATTGAGAATACGCATAAAGTGCGCAAGAAACTTTTGTTTTTTGCTGGGTATAGAAGTCCAGGAAACTTTCAGTTTTCCTTTTTTCCCTGTTGAGTCTTTATCAAATGCCTGCATGCTTCTATGTTAATAACTGCTGTTTTTGAGCTCGTGCAACAGCTTTATATCATGCTACAGAATTGATAATGTAGCAAAGCCGTCAAAGCATGCGCTTATCAGTTATAGCAGACAAAACAAAGACAATTGTTTCGGATAAACTGAATTATCACGGAACACAATCTTAAACATGCGTAGTGGGCGAAAGGTCTGTAAAAAGAGGTGAGATGGTTCCTGGATGCAAACGATAACCCAGATTCCCACCAAATCGTGATTATTATTTTTTTTGGCCCATTTACAGTGTTCCTTGAAATTTACATACAAATTCATTCCGTGGTATTTGCATTAAGTCGACAAATGAACAATGGACCTATGAACAAAATAGTCAAAAAGACGCAGCAGGCTTGGCTGTATAGAAGTTAGCTTATTGTGCTCAAGTAACGAAAATCCATTTACTAATGGTTATAAGTTCTCAATGTGTTAAGCCGAATCATTATGTAAAGTACCATCATCACGTGCATCAGAGTTAAATTAACAATTTTAATTTCCAAGTGCTTTTCAGAAGAAGAAAAGTGTTTCGATAGTGTTATGTTTTTTCCAAAACGTAAACGCTTGCTAATGGTAAATTCATGATGTTTAAGTGACTCTTATTGACTTCTTTTCTCATTTGATTAGGTCCTGTTTTTGGCTATTTGATTGGAAAATTTGGATGTCGAAGTTGCGGGATTGTGGGTGGTTTCATCATGGCTAGTGGACTTGCAATAAGTTCCTTTGCGGAAACAGTAACAGTATTACTGGTGACATTTGGAATTGTTACAGGTGAAAAGGGTGAATAAAGTGCTTGATTTTTACTACTTGAAGTGCTATTTGTCGCGTTGTTGATGTCTCTCCACGTCAGGATGCTTAAAAGCGTCAAGTAATCCATTTGAAGTGTCTGCGCCTATAGCCTCGTACAGCTATACTGAAAATGCGAGATCAAACTTGAAACAAAATGAAAGCATTTAGTGAAATTATGAGCATAATTTCATACATACATGAACAGTGGCGGATCCGGACCAGGCGTTTGGGGGATAGCCAAATAGGGAGCACCACAACGGTATATACTAGTTCTATAAAAATGTTTCCACTTGCAAAAAGGTTGTCTGCGAAAATCATTGGATATTATACAAAAGTGGTTACCTTTTATAGGCCAAGAAAGTGGCTATTCCTTTGGCCGAACTATACGATCTTTCAGTGAATAACCACAGTTTGAAAGCCCTTGATGTCATTAATTCAGGGAACGTTTGAAGCGGGTCCCAAAAGGCTCGTTTTTCACAAGTTACATAACTGAGAACACTGTTGGTGTCCCAAGCAATCGTCGATATCTATAAAAGTATTTAGAAAATATAACCAAACTATGGCCCGCGGGCCAAATCCTGCCCGCGCAGCCATTCCATCCGGCCGCAAAGAGATTTTGTCAATAATTAAAAAATTAATATTCTTGAAAACCTTGTTGATTTCGCAGAATGTAACACATCCTGAAACGATCCTGAAATATTATGTAAGATGTTCTGTACTCGAACTGTTGTATAATAGCTCATTTGGCCCTCTGGCAAAAAAGTTTGTAGACCCCTGCCCTAAAGCATGTTGCGTGAAGGGTTTACGATAGGGATACAAAAGGTACATCGTTCCCGGGCCAGGTAGGTACTGGGGCCCGGGAGGATGTAAGTACTCACACTACGTTTTTCTGTAACGTCAAGCCCAAAACTATTTGTGTAAGCCAGTTCCCAATATAACAATTAATCTATTGTATTTCCAAATCTTAGCATGGCAACTATTTCATCTATATTCTTATTACTATACAAACAATATATATACAAATTTCGACGAGGGCCCCAGAAGCTAGGGCGCCCGATATTGGTCTGCGTACCCCCTGGTAAAATTTCTCTCGAGGCACTGGCTGCGCGCTAGTATTTGACACTGTTTTGGCTTTCCGTAGATCAGAAAAAAACAATGTCTGAAATGTATTCCCGAACTGGTTAAAAGTTGAACGCGGTCTGCTTGCAACCAGGTTGGGAAATACTTTTCACTAACAAGTGAAAACTCAAGTCCCACGATTGGAGTCAAATAGATTAATGACAAACACGTTTCCAGACGAAACTGGTGCAGTTATATGCACATGAAAAACATATTTATTGCTGAAACGACAATTCAAAAACAAAACATGAACGAAAGGCATTTGCTATGACATTGCTCCCATTTTAGGTAGCTCTGCTGGCTATCGTGAAAAGCGTTCTCATAATCGCATGATATATTCACACTTGGCCTAAAAGCACATTGCCTTAAAATACATTTAACGCCACTAATAAAGGTAGAATTTCAATGAAGTGTTAAATACCATTTCACTTATTTCAACTTTGGACTGCTGATGTGAAAAAATAAGCATAAATTCCACAAGTCCGTAGGTTATGAGAAACATTGTGACACTGTTCAACAGACGTGGGAGCAGGCGGGCTGAGCCCCCAAATTCACAATCAATATCTCCAAACTCAAGCTCTAGTCTACCCGACAAAGTAATTTTTCAATCCTTTGCACACTACTACGAAGCCACCACCAAACAAGCTCAAAGACACCTCTTGATCTGGAGATGGATCTGCTTCTATCCAGACTATCAAATACAGGAGAGAATGAGCCCATAAGAAATTGAAATCCACGAATCTCCGCCAATATCACAGTCACCAGTAAAAAAGTTAAAATTTGCAGCAGAAGATTGCTCTTCTGCTCAATTTTATGTGATGCAAGCGAAATGATCTAACAACGAATGAGCTGAGCATTTTTGCTGTCGGTTGCAGACCACCCCAATTTTTAGTATGTGTAGTTATTTTATGCTTTGAGAGGCGGTGTCCCAAACAAAATACTGTTGCTCGCCTAAAATCAAAAGTTTTGCCCCCAAAAAAATTTTGGCCTGGCTACGCAACTGCCCTAACCATGCTAAATTTGTCTTCGTGGCCGGCGTGAGATGTCTACGGGTTTGCAATTGTAACAAAAAAGGATTCAAAACCACATAGCCATCGTCACTGCTGCCAGGCGCGTAGCCAGGTGGGGGCGAAAGGCACCGTCGTCCATCAAATTTTGGACTGCAAATATTGAACCGATGAGTAAAAATTGTCATGACCGCGTAAAGCCAATTATTCATGGTTTGTTGAGGCACGTCGTGAATTCAATGTTACGCTGCGTTGTCCCCGTTGGCGGAGTGAGGTGTTCCACAATTGCATTGTTAGGTCATAATTCCTCGAGTTAATAGAGCACGCTCAATGCATTGTTGCCAGATAGTGGCAAGTTGTTTGCAAACGTACATCAACCTTTTACAGTGTTTCTTATCCGGTGGCACGCCTCCTCAGTGGGGCGTCAATATGGGCGCGAGCTCTTACGCGCTCTGCAACATGGAAATTTGGAAATTTTGATCAGTGAATTCACCAACAACTACATTTGCTTCTACATCTTATTTGAAGCCAGGGGACTTGAAACAAAGGACAGTTGCTTAAAGGAGGCGTGATAGAGAAAAGGTTAAGAACGACTGTTCTATAACTTTTTCAACGCTTCATTGTGTTCAATCAAGAGCATTAGTTCCGTCAAGAGATTCTTCCACTCACTTTTATGTTGCAAAACGTCGATGCAGACATACTGCGGGCTCACCGACTGCACTGGCAATAGTCCTGAAACTGGTTTTCGCTTTGGAGGCTTCTAAAATCTTGCGTCTATTATAAGTTTTCCATTTTGCATTCCTTATTTCACTCCTGCCTTTCCTTTCAAGGCTTCCATCAGGCATCAAAAAGCAAACTATCGTAACAAACCAAAAATTATAGTAACAAAAAACGAAACAAACCAATTTTGCACAGTCTAGCGCAAAGCCGAGAACTGTCCTATAGCGAAAAGGACCGCATTTGTGATTAATCTGCAAGGCTGGGCAGTTCTGGCGCGGTAAAGAAATAATGGAACAGTATATTATTGCAGTGGTACAGGAGGCGGGGGTGCAGGGGATGCAAGCGCACACCCAAAAGCTTTGATTTGTCAAAAATCCGGGAAAAATCCCAGAAAATTTGGGCAAAATCCCTAAACATCTAGTCAAAATCCCTGAAAATCCGGGCAAAAATGGCGCACAACGTTGTTTCACTTCAAAAATTGGCGCCCAACGTTTGCAGAAAAACAAATAAAGACCTTTATTGGGAAGTCACACCAACAAAGGTCTGAATAATCTTTGTAGGTGAAAATGTTTGCGCAAACGTCGCACAACAACTTTTCGAGTAAGTTTGGGAAAATTAGGGCAAAAATCCTTCGTACCCCCAAAAATTTGCTTGCACCTACACATATGTATTATTACGACGGAAAAGCGTTGTTGCTACTGTTCGATAATAGGAACAGGAAAAAGTGCGGCACGCAAATGTGGAGGTTCAACGCTGTGTAAAGCATTGTTCAGTTTAGAGTATATTTTCATCTCTGCTTCTACTTCAATAGGCACCAAAAAGTGGCGCATTTATATCAAAGGGGCGACATTCACACGGGCGGCACAGACGTTTAGGGGTGAAGTTGCCCAAAACTGCCCCCATCAGTATCCGCCACTGTACCTGAATCTTTTTTTTGTTATAGGGTTTGGAACTGGTTTGGTGAATTTCTCAACAAGCAGCGGCATCAACTACTATTTCAAGGATGATCGAGCTTTTGCTGAAGGCGTGCTTGGAAGTGGGGTTTGCGTTGGCATATTTGTGTTTTCAGGACTGCTGCAAATGTTTGGTCATTACTACACATGGAAGGTATGATCATTACTGTCAACCAAGCGTTTACTAATTTTTAAATGTTGCTACTACGTAGCTTCAAGAACTGATTCTTAAAACTTTAGCCAGAATTTTGAGCAGTGGTTTGTTTTGAGTAGCATTTTCAGTCACAAAAAAATTAAACTCGAAAATGTTCTGTTTATTTTTCCGCTCCCTAAGTTCGATGACACTGAGTTATATGAATAATTTTTAAGTAATAAAATTAATGCGTACCTAGACGCTTTTCATATCTGCATATTTTCGTTCACATGTTTTCTTACATGACTCATGTTCGTAGAGAGATCCGTAGGAAACCCGTTCCTTATGCGGAGAGTAATTATAATCGGAAACTTCCCTTCCCTGTGCTTTCAACAGATCAGTAATTTTTGGTGTTGTAAAAGTTATCCGTTTTCATTTAAATACTCGTAATATGAAGAGAGGCACTAGGCTGGAATTATCAAATTTTCAAAGCCTCAAAATGATTTTCCAGCCTCTTCATGTCAAAATCATCCAAACGTTGACCAAGGTTTGTTTGTCTGAAGTTGTCACCGTCAACCTACAAAATTTCCAATGCAGACAAGATTTTCTGAAACACTGCGGATTTTAATTCATTGCCAATTCTTTTGAACCTTAACAAGTACCTGCGTCTTGAGGAGTTGCTGACCCTTTAGGTACGAAATCGCGACAAAAGTGCTTGAGCATCAGAGAAGCCATCTGAATTTTTTCCTTATATGTGTTTGATAAAGGTGTGTGTGACAAATAGTGTACTTTTATATAGGTGGTCTTGTCTATAGGAATGAGATTCCGTGGGAATCCCATGGGATGGGATAGCGGTCGTGAAATTTGTCTTTTGTCCCATCCTAAGTAACTCTTACGTCATACGGCAGGAATAGTCTGAAATTGAATACCATTACTGTATGCCCACAGTACAGTAAGCATTAGACGTAGATGATCACCGCCATGTCGTAGCAAGGGCGGATCCAGGAAGTAATATCAGGGGGAGGCGATTTCAGTAATATTTGGTAGTCAAGTCTAATAAGAGCTTCGCTACTCTAAGAGGTATGTACTACGTAGCGTTGCGATCGGAAATCCCGAGCGGCATGTGCGCAAAGCTTCACACCGTGACAGCAAGCAACAATGGAGTTCACATGCCATGATCACTCTCCGCGTACGCTGGTCGTTACGTTCAATCGTTCACAAGTCAATATCGGCAGAGCTTCCACGCCACGATCACTCTTTTATTGCTTGTTCGCGCCACTTATATGTATGGTGTTGTTCTTCACGCACATCTCGTTCGTGGTGAATCACACAATCAACGCAACACCACCGGAGAGGTTGCAACAACATCCCCTCCTTTTCACAACCAACTGCACAGATCGCACGTTTTTTGTGTGAAGGCTGAACTCCGAACGACCTTCACATCCTGGTCACAGCACCATTTTGTTGCGATCGGAAATCCCGAGCGGCATGTGCGCAAAGCTTCACACCGTGGCAGCAAGCAACAATAGAGTTCACATGCCGTGATCACTCTCCGCGAACGCTGGTCGTTACGTTCAATCGTTCACAAGTCAATATCGGCAGAGCTTCCACGCCACGATCACTCTTTTATTGCTTGTTCGCGTCACAAATATGTACGGTGTTGTTCTTCACGCACATCCCGTTCGTGGTGAATCACACAATCAACGCAACACCACCGGAGAGGTTGCAACAGTAGTATACTTCACAACACTACTGTGACAAAACAATAGACGACAAAATGGCATTATATCGCGATTGCTGTTTTCCGAATTGTAAAAAATCATGGTGAATAAAGTTACTTCCGTAGGTATTAGGGGATCGAACGCTCCCCCTGGATTCGCCCCTCTGTCGTAGTAACGCGAGGTCCCCGAAAATAAGGTTATTGGTCTTATTCTAGGTGACAACTAAAACAACCTAACCCATTTTCATTGGCCCACTCATGGTCGAGGCCTCACCACTTGGGGATTTGGAGCGCCTTAGCTTTTATAATGAAAATTACGGCCAATGAGAACGATACAAACGACATATTGCAAACGTTTCGATAACTCCTGTTATCATCATCAGTGCACTGCAAATTGAACTGCAGTGATCATGCTGCAGGTTCTTATTGGTCACTCAGGAGAAAAGCGCTGTAAAAAATGAAAAATGAGAAGGGCTGTTTCGGTAGTGATGTAGTGGCGCGAAGCATACGTAGTGACATGACTCAGCTGGATACGCGCCGATGGTGATGGCGCGTGACGTCATGAGTGAGGCAAGGGCTCTGTTTCAAGTTGAAAATGCATAGCGGTATCGACGGCATGTTTGCATTCAGCTCTGGTTTGTGTTCTTGGATCAATAAAGATTCAAGAATCTGCAGCCGTCGCCAACTGTTGTCACTGCCAGTGACCTCAGGGTTGTGAAAGTCAACCCGATGATCTGGGTTGGATTGCAAGTGTCGGGATACTAAAGAGCTTAGTAATGTTCGATGCTCTTCTATACGATTTATCAAATTGCGTTGCGTTTGCCCGATGTAGGAGGCACCGCATGAGCACGTAAGCTTGTACACAACGTTAAACCGGTTTGGTAAAGCTTGCCGGTCCTTAATCGAGAACCAGCTTTGAAGCTTTCGAGTACTTTGAAAACAACGCAGCTTCACGTTCACTACAGCCTTGTGTCTTATAAAGCTGCTGATTCCTGTCGTATGTTATTAGATACAGAACCCAAATACGGTAGTTGTAATGAAATATATTTGGGTGAAGGAGAGGGTTGAGCCGGTGCATCACGTTGTTGCGTGACACCGTATTTTCTGTTTAAGAATTGCTGAATGCAACGGTCCAAAAAATTGTTGGGGTACCCGTTGCGAGATAACATTCGCTTAATATTCTTAAATTCCGTGTGCACCAGTTGGTAGGAACTGGCAATATCATAAGCGCGGCGAAGTAAAGAGTTGACAAGGTTTCGTTCCCTGTGCAACGGAACGAAACTCGACCATTTCGAGTAGAGACCTGTATTCGTGGGTTTCCTGTAGGTAGAAGTAATAAAACCTGTTGATGTTTACTCAATTAAAACATCAAGAAAGTGGAGGCAATTATTAGTTTCTAGCTCCTTGGTAAAGACAATATTCCTGTGAATGGAATTAATATTGGGAAAGAACCTGTT
>JGI24022J15233_10001752_pt1 | contig 18957 bp, 15 predicted proteins | sample Ectturendosymbi2_FD_15233 | JGI IMG/M metagenome (IMG submission 15233) | reverse complement strand
AATGCCGGCATTGTCTCAGCACAACCAGTAAACGAAGAATTAGTTCACAAAATTGCAATTCGCGACAGTCAAGCGTATTGCACAGGCAGCAAAGTCATGGAATTAAAGGCAGTGGTGCGATCCACCACCTTGTCATTTCCACTTACGGCTCTTAAACGACGACGTGACCAACTAGCATCCGAGTATGGTGCACTTTTTTCAAACTCAAACCAGGCAGATGTAAAAAACAGTTCAGTGGAAACTGCAGTTGTTATGTAAAACACTTCAGTGGAAACCGCAGTTTGTTATGTAACAGAAAATCTGTTGCAGTTGTGCTGAGCGTTCGTTGCTACGTCATTGGAAGGAAATTGATAAAATGACTGGAAGAAGTTCATGTACTCTATAATTATATAGATCGCAAACACACGCGACATTCTACAATCCACCAAAAAGAGATAATTAGACACTAACACTTGCAAAGCGGCTCTGATACATACAACTTCTCAAAATGCTTCGATTAGTTGGCATTTATTTCAATTTCTTATCTTGTAAACGCGCCGCAAATTTTTCTTGAAAGAATGAAGCACCTTACGATTGCGAGTTCGCCAACCAACCGCTGTATTAAAAGTGTTGGCCGACGCACATACTGCGCAACAGACAAGGTGGCTATAACATTGCGGATTTTCAATAACAGTTTGCACAAGTAAGCCAAAATAACTCCAATACGATGACACACCAGCAATTAATCAGAGCAGGAAGCCACAGAAGTAAATAGGTTTGTAAAAAATCGCTGAACCGGTTTCAGCGCATGCCAATGCAGTGAAGCATCGTGCGCCGCAAGTGTCCGAACCACGAAAACGCGACGTTGCCAAATCCGATATCTGTTTCATTATCGTCCAACTGCCCACGGGTTAAAATGGATTACACGTCAAAAACAGCCAGACGTGTTGCGACTTCAACGCCTTTCCGCGGTGACTCGATCAGCAACAGCGAGTCGCAGCCGAGTTGTTTACGCGCGCTTAAAAATCCGGTAAGATGTCTGCTGATGGTCGTGTTTGTTGAAACACTGCTTCGAAAATCTCCGGCACGAGACGCTGCTGAACATTTAACGCGTGGAACAGCATCCGAGACGTGAGTCACAACAAGCTTGTCGCTCCCATCGACACTCCAAACAGCCCCACGGGTGCGTGATAACCATCGGGTAAGGGTCAGCATCAGCGCGAGCGAACTGCGGAGCGCGACCCAGTCGCAGAAATGTTATCTTCGCCCTGCGCTAATCGCGCTTCTCATCTACAGAGCACGTCCACGGTCAAAGTGCGCTGCTAAGCAACAATTACTTGTGAGTAGGAAAAGCGCTTTAGGTCACGTCACGAGACGAGGAATTTCATCCGCGGCACGCTATGGCCAGCGAATTAACCGCAGACGACAGTCATGCGGTTTTTTGAAAATGCAGCACAGCTAAAGCATCGTATCGCAGTTGTGAGCTCAAAAGCAGACAAGGCTGCATGTTCTCTGCGGCTGCAAGTCGCATGGTCGACGGTTTGTTGGAGAGCAGCAGTTAAGGCCGATGCTCAAACCAAACGGGTTAGGGGAACCATATAAACGGGTTAGGGAAACCATATGGGAAAAAAAACGATTTACGAAGCCATATTTTAGGTCGAACGTCACGCTTGAGTGAAAACCTTTCTCAGCCACTGAATAACAATTGTATGACAACTGGAAAACACCAACTACTTTCTTTTTCGTTTCTGAAGGAAAAGCGCGCTGTTACGACGGTTTTATCGCCCAAAGCCCGCGATAAACCGCTCCGCATGCATGGAAATACGGCAAAAGAAATCAGGCGGAGCACCGCACCAAGCAACCGGTATGATGACCTCACGTACGCCACGTCATCACCTGAAGCCGACAGCGAATCCAGCAAACATGAACAGCACAAAGTGCAAACAGCGGTCACGGTCACGAACCTAGGTCAAGAGGTTTCAATGTAACAAGAGATGGCCACCAGTAAACTGCCGATCGAGTTCAACAGTTCACAGCGCAAATTGTTTGTACACAAAACGTTTGCGCGCGAGCAAAAAAACGATTTAAATGGTGATTGAAAAGGCAAACTCAAGTGGGTTCTGACCGAAAGGTACTACCGCAGTGCAGACCTGTCTAAGACCAACGCGATTATTCGGGCAAATGCGGCACTGGTACAAGTAAGTGACGCGCTAACAGACATTAGCAAATATCCACTCAAGTGCAACACAACGTCATAAATATGAGCAGCTTAGAAAATATACGGCGCTCTCTGGCGGACAGAATTATTCATCTTAGGGAACCACTAAACGGCGCTCATTCATATCAAATGCGTCATGAATTTGTGCTGTTACTGGTTAGACAGCAAACATTACTGTCAAGACAACGTTGCCTTATTGAATTCACGACCTGAAACACAGACATCAAAATAAAAAAATGCGCACCTTCCATTTCTTTCTTGACGTATCGCACTAAACTTTGCGCGAACGACAGAATCCACCTGTCCATTACGTTTTCCGACTTTCCTAGTGAATCTTGTTGGTACGCAAATGATATGCCTTCTTCTTTCTCAAGCCTGAGCGAAAGCGAATATTACTAAGGAACAAAGTGTTCCCCATCAATGTGCACCAATAAATCGCATGGCAAGATTTATACAACAATTGCTAAACAGAACACCCGGTTGGCGAATTGCTGCTCATCAGTTAGACACATGCGTAGCGCACACAGGGGTTGCCAAGCAACAGTGATGACGAACCTGATGATGTTTTGCACCAGGAAGCGATAGGCGTTGTACCAAGGGAGGAAGACGTCTTTCAAGATGTCGCGAACACCGTTCTCCTGAAAACAACGATTATGAAATTTTCCACATTCGAAGCAGTGGAATCAGCCTTCGACAACATACATCCACATGGACACACGACAGCAGTGTAGGCAAAATACAAGTCTGAGCTTTTTCTGGTAAGCTTCACGCGATAGACATCGTGCACAAACCAACAGGCCCGTTCGAACTGTTCGATGAGTGCCGTATTGGTAATTGAAAAAACAAAACCCGCGCGCAAGTAAGTCTTCTTCGTCCATTGCAAACTTTTCATTCGCGTGTCTGGAAGTTGATGAAATTGAAGTTGGTTTTAAATCAAAGAGCGAGTGGCCTCCCAGCAAAAACGCTCAAATGAGTTGAGCTGCGCGTTAAAATCTTATCTGACTTGAAAGCGAAGGTTCTCCGCTCGGACAACGGGCGAGTTGATCAGGTAGAGCCTCAGGGCGTCCGATCCATAAGAATCAATTATCTTCATCGGGTCCGGGTAGTTCCTCTTTCTCTTACTCATCTTCTGACCGTCACTGTGAAAAAGGGGGGCACGTCAGCTTGCGCAAACTGCCACAGAATGGGCGAACGAACGAAAAATATAGAGGAACGCCGGTCGTTTCTGCAGGTCGGGGTGCAATGTTAAACCAGTGTCGCTGCTCACCCCAGACGCATGACCGACATCCCATCGAAATTTCAATTAATTTCGTGACCAATGTTGCCGACCTCGCGATTTTCCCGCGAATTTGGGCTTGTTTTTTGTGGAGTTGCGGAGTTTTTTTGAAGACTTGCGGGTTGTTTATGGGCTTGTTTTATTTAGAAGTTGCTTTTTTTGGGGCTTGCTTTGTGCAAATTTCAGTTTCGTGGATTGCTTTTTTTCAAATTTTATGGCACTTTTGCTATTTCAATTTACTGCAAAACGCAATTTGGGTAAGTTTTTCTGTAAATTTGCTCATTTTGGGCTTGTTTTTTTCAGATTTGCCTCACTGCTTTTGTTTTTAACTTACCTGCTGGTTTTTTGTTTTGTCTAATTTTACTACCAAACGCATTTGGGCTTGTTTTTCGGTTAAATTACCTATTTTGGGATTGTTTACAGATTAACTAATGTTTCTGCAAAATAACCCGGCATCAAAACCACTGGTCGCAATAATAAGTTGAACATCCACAACACGTGCTAAGCAGACACTTCAAACCCTGTCACCTTGCCAGCACAAGTCCATTGACAATTAGGTTCTTAAAAGGGGGTTTCCCGAACAGAGCGGTTGAAAGCACAAGCAGCGTGTAGAACCAGCCTCTGGTCTGATCGATGCCTTCAGCTATGAAGTCTGCCGGGAAGCCGTCTTCAAACTCTTTCTTGTTCTGTAATAATTGATGTTACAGTGGATGTTACATCCATAAAAATATAAACGTTTCAAATCAGGACACGGAACAGGGTGACAACGATGTCAAGTATTTTTTGCCAAGCTGAACTTGGTTGACTTTTAACGTTGTTTATCACTTTTCGTCTCCCAGTCACAATCAACGACAGTTTGGTCAGCAGGTTGTCCGAGATGCACGCACCTCGTAACCAATCTTCTCACGAACGATTTTAAACACTTGGAACAGCATGTCCTCGAAAAGCGACAAGATTTATTGAGCAGATACACCGCCACGAGATGGCGCACGCGATTCTTCTGCATTTCAAGATTGCCTCGCGGGGAAATAGATTTTACGCTGGCAACTTAGACGACAAACGCACGTCTACGCAGACAAGTTCACTTTGAAAGCATCTCATGTTCGCACTCCAGTACAGACGCGGTTACCGCAGGCTGAACCCAAATCCAGAGGCAGTCTAGTTTACGCCAAATTCGCGACAGCGCAGAAAGCCCTGTTTTCGAACCCACCTCGAAAGGGTAGTGGCACTGAGCGTACGGCATGGCTCCACTCTCGAACCAGCAATCGAAGACTTCGTTCACTCGCCGCAGTACACCCTTACCCAAGCGTGACGGTATCGTGATGTGGTCGACACTGTTTGAGATGTTACCGATCGTCAAGCACTTAATTAACCTTTGGTCGTTGCGCAACAGATTTAAACGCAAGAACGTTCCTGCTTATTTTTTTCGGTCTTAGTCCGAATTTTTTTTTTTTTTTTTTGAAATAACCAAAAACATTTATGTCAATTCGATCATAACGTTCGAAAATGTAGACTAGTGAACACTGTTACGGCGAGTTTTAATACTATTATGGGACAAATGACCGAAATGTCTCAGCGAAAAAAAACTACTCGGACTACAGTACACTGGTTGCAAAGCAGAAAATGCTACGGGTCGAAACAACGCGTCAAATAGGATTGGTGGTAAAATGCCGTTCGTCTTTCAACATATTTAATGCTGTTAGACAAATATTGATTATATAGTTCATATGTCAGTAAGACCGATGGCGATGATAAACGATGCTCATCATGAAGACATGCGATCAACACAATCGCGCCAAGCCTAACAAAAAAAGAAATGCAGTTTTTAGTCAGATTTCATAATTCAGTACTTAAACACCGAAAAAACGCAAAAAATCGCCAGAATCAAGAACTACAAAAAAGAATTGCCAGCTGAAAGTAAAAAACTGACCAAATGAAAACAAATTTCCAGTGATGTTGTTTATTAGATACAATCAGTTCTTTCAAAAATGATTGGGGTTCAAAAATCTCTTAAAAATCAGTTGAGAAATTCTAAAGTTTTTGAGAGTAAATCGCTCACACCGACAAAATGCATAACGCTAAAAAGCACGTGTGCTTAGTCCTTGCTTCGTTAGTACGCGGCAAACACCGAAAAAACTAAGATTGACCGCAACAGTAACTTTTAGCACGCGCTGTACAGCAAAGGGTTTCCAGTCAATATAGACATTTTTTAGCCATGTCACACGAAATTATTTTGGTTGCAACAATGCAGTTCACAGCTTTACGCTTTGTGTAACTTTCGTTTGTTTGTTTGTTTGTTGTTTCATAATAATACAATCCTTTCTCATTCATTCGGAAGGAAAATCTGCATAAATGTATACCGCACAATAGTATCGTGAAAAGAAAAACGAAAACCAGCTATAATTTACAAAGTTTTAGCACCACGAAGAGGAAAGCAGCATAACGTCTCAACCAGGGTAAGGCAGTGGAATCTATCATCAAATTGTTTTAACGGGAAATCGATTTCACGCAATTCACGCATCTTTGTTCCTGAAAAATTGCAAGCAAAAGCTTACGAGTGAAATGATGAATAACTAAAGCGAGATTTAGAGAAAGCACAACTGTATTCTCGAACGCAAGCTGTGACCACAAGGCTGGTCTCACTAAAGCTGAACACCAAACTGCCGCTGATCACGCAACGACCAGCTGCAAGCAATTCGGCGATGAGTCAAACTATAACGGGTCGCGCGACACGTAACACAGCTTTTCGCCGCCGCTTTTACTTTGGTGCTCAGCTGAAACAACTGGCGATCGTGACCGGGCTGTTAAAACATAGCATACTGTCTTTTTAAGCTTCTCTTGTTTAGTTTTCCAAATTTTTCTCTTAAATTCAACGGATTTCCAACATTCTGGAAAGCTGAGTTAGAAGAGATTCTATTTGAGTAAGGACCGAAGATGCATAAATTCCGTGAAATCGATTTCCAGTTAAAACAATTTGCATATTGATTCGCTTGCAGCGCCTTTGTAGAGACCGACTGCTAGAATGTTGGTATGTGCAAATCCCAATCGCCCCACAGTTGGTGAAGCGGAGCACGGCAGGCAAAGTCCTAGGAAGGTCACAGCAAACGCAGAGCCTTCAATTCACATGACCGGGCTCACCACGTCACTCAACAAAATGGCGGACGGTTTCGAGAAAACCAGCAGCAAAAAAATTACAAAATCAAAAACCTGGCGTGTTTAATGCAGAACTATTACACTCGCATTGCATCAGGGCTTCTCACCTTTCCCTGTGGAGATCGGTTACTTTTACTCCGCTCAGCTCTTCCAGTTCCGATAGCGATCCGACGCAAACGATCTCCTCGAAATCGTCACTCACCCAGAGCGGCATGGGGTTTCCCCAATAACGATTACGCGACACGGCCCAGTCATGCGCATCACGCAGCCAGTTCGCGAAGCGCTTCTCTCGGACCGATTCAGGCACCCTGGGGCGAAATAAAACCTAGTTGTAAAACCGTGATTGGCAACACTTGAGAAAGTGGGCAATCTCCAGCTCAAAATGAATTAGCAACCGATGCAGCGAAAAACCCAGTGTCACTCACAAGTGTGACTGTGTAAACAGCTAAACGGTATCGGCACAAGGAATTTAATTTTTCGATTTTTCGCTTTATGTCTTGAGATATTAACTAGAAACTTCCGCGTCTGTTCTGGGATGAAGTGAATGAAACTGGTAAAAAGTTGATGGAGTCAACATTCACTGTTATAGGTCAGTCACATACATGCAGTGCGGCAAATCTGATGCTTGTTTGACAAACATCTTATTGCCGAATATAGCAGGAAAGACTGGTGATTGTGAGAATGCCATAAACTTCATCGTTTCCTTTTTTGTAAAAATCATTAGTAATCATAATTGTCAATACACAAAAGCTTACAGACGGCGCTTTTGTCACCTCGGCGCCAGTAGACAATACTACCCCTTAACATCGGAACTAATGAACTAGTTACAACCAGCGCCTTCAAATTATCTCGTAAACAACTTTGATTCAACGGCGGGCGTCTATCGTAACCCTATGGTGTAGGACAGAAGTTGATAGATTTAATACTGCGATCTTGCCCATGTAGCCCTCATCAATGAAGGCAGGATTGGCTTTAATTGTAGTCTTTTACAGTTTAGGTCAAAGCTTTTACGCTTCTTTTGGTATGACAAGATGACTTACTTTCCCGGAAAACCGATGTGGTCCACCACCATTTTTTTTTTGTGTGAAAACTTCAGTGTTGTATCATAATTTCACACTATCTTTTTCGAAACACAGTTGGGACTGCAATTACTTTTTCGACTAGCTCCTCGACCCACTTGACCCAATAGTGGGCCACGCATTGTTGGTCGAGAAACACTGGTTTCGTACATGTTATACTTTTACCAGGAAGATCTTCTCCCGTTTTAACGAGCGTGTTCGCCCAGGTCCATCACGCAGAGTTGAAAAAAACTGTGCGTGGTTGACAATGACGACGACCACTCAAGCTAACGCATTTTGAAGTTAAAACAACGGCAAAGCAAGACGACCTTGTGCTCCATCACACAACAAAGCCGGTATCTAACGCAAAAAAGTCTCTAACGTCTAAACACCAGGTTCGCCATTTTTAAAAAATGTTCTGGGGGCCAATTCAACAACAGCATAAGCTGACAAATTTCACAACTGCAGGACTAAAAATCACTTTGCTTTACCAGTAACACTTGGAATTATTCTCCAGCAACTTTTCTGTGATCTGCTCGACTCGGATGAACCAACTCGGCACCGCTTTGTAAATGAGAGGAGTTTCCGACCGCCAACAGAAGGGGTAGTTGTGCTTGGTGGTACTCTGGTGAACCAGACGACACTTTCGCTTCAACAACTTGCAGATGTTTTTGTCGGCGTCCTACAGTTAAAAAAGGCAGTGTTCGAAAGAATCTTTCTTTGACAATTTGCTGCGACGACTGGAGCAGGAGCGATGGTCGAATTTGCATTGATCCCCCGGCAACGCAAACTTAAAATATAGCCAAGCAGAACGTGTTGCATCGCGGCATAGCTTGGTACGATCCACAAGCTAACCACATGTCGTTACGCTTCAGTAATATACAATCAGTAATCCACATTTCGTATACTCCCGATCGGTCATGTTCTTAGAAATTCTCAACAAAATTTCGGAATTGAAGAACTACAAAGCTACAAATACAGTTCGTGGAGTGGAATCACTCGAACTCACTACAGCAGCAGACCGGCATAAGAGCCCTCTCTTAAGCTTATGCCCTTTCTCAAACAACACGCTGTGTTCCATAGCAGTTACACAGTACACACGAATTGAAAAACACCGTCGAAAAATTCTGAAATAAGTATAGTCTGCAATACAGTCGCTTTGTTAGGTACAAAGCTAATTACCTTAACATACTGCCCGACAAAATCGGTCACTTCATCGGTAAACTGGCCTTTGGAATCCACGGGACACACTGGTGGCCCGTCTCTCTGGAAAATTCCAGCAGCAAGACAAACCCTGTAGTCATCCTGTTGCATAAAACATGCACGACTGCAATGTCATCGCACGACATATTGCGCACGTTCACTGGCATTTTAACGACAGGGCGAACTTATCAAGGTTTCGCAACGAGGATCGAAATGATACCTAAATTGGTAAAACCATCTGCTATCACGAAGTACAACACATAAGTGCATTGAATATAGTCAAAATATTTTTTGTTGAAATTAAAAAAATATATATATTTTTCTCTGATAACAACCACATCGTTTAAATGTGAAGTCTTTGTAAAATCCAATATGGTAACCAAGACAAAAGAAGACTTTTGCAAAGCAGGCAATGAAGGAACTGTTAACAGTTTGGTGTTACACTTAACACACCAACTTATATCTGCTTCGCTTAATGTTTGCCGAGAACATACGTGTGTTCCCATCTGAATTGCTGAAGTTTTTTGGGTCTGCAGCCTTAGCCTGCTTGGTAAATAAGGGCTCTGTACATTTACTTCTCAATTTCTAAGAAATGCTTGCGCAGTTTCCCTGGCATAACACTTCTCTATAATTGCACCTTCACTCACTTTACGAAAGTCTCAGTAGTATCCCATCGATTTACGGAAAAACACCTCTCAAGTATGGATTGCAGTATGAAAAACAGCAGCTTTACTGATCGCAACAGTGTGCTCAACGCAAATGTCTGCAGGTGAACAGATTTATAGACAACTTTTACTAGTGAACCTTCTCTGCACACTTTCTTTATCCCAAATACCAGCCAAGTAAGAGTCATTAACCTTCAAATAAATCGGGGAAAAAAGTGAGTCATGCATGCCGCCCTCAAGTTACTGTACATAACCATGCAGATTTTTCCTGTTACTAGACATGGCCTGACGCACAATGCACGCTCAAACTCGCTAGCTCGTTCATTACACCGGAGGGCAATGCACGCAAACCACACGACGTCTCCATTCATTATTATTCAAATGGATCAGAATGTGAAGCAAAGTTGGTCTAAAACGCGTTTCCAAAAANTTTGCGTTCTGCATCAGCAACGCCTAGCACAGGGGCGGGCAACCTTTTTCGGTTTGCGTGCCGATATCGGCTAATTCTACGACAGAATTCTTCCGCGTGCCAACCAAAATTTGCGAGAACATAGTACTTGACATCCTTAAAGGTGTACGTGAAGAGCCTTGAAGAAATGATACAAATTCACCCAAACAGTGAAAACGCAATATAACAGGTTGCGAAACTTTCTAGTGGATTGTTGTACTCTTGGTCTTTACTGCGTAACAATAACACGACAATAAATCTTCAAATGTTCACTTCAAGTTACGATAGTAGGCGTTTTGCGCATGTGACCAGGGCTCCCACTGAGTTTTTTTCCATCCAGATTTTTCACCTGTTATTTTTAGTCGACCTGGGTGTCATGGTTTAATTATGAAAAATCGACTTAAATGTGGGTTTTTTGAAGTGATAAATTCATCAGCAACTTCTGCGTGTTCAATAATATAAAGATAACTTTACATTACAGTGTTTACATGCGCACATCAGGTGAGAAAGAACGCATATCGGGTGAAGCAGAATGTGTTCAATCGGTTTCATATTCTCACACACGATCATTGTCAGGGTTGTACACAGGGGTGTATTTAAGGGAAGGCAAGCTAGGCACTTGCCTCGGTCCCCCTTTTTAGAGCACCCTCAAGGTATTTCTGACCACATCATAATTCAGTGATCTGCCTTCAAAGGGGCCCCCAATAGCAATTGTAATGTGTGAAGTACCTTGCTTTCAATGGGACCCAACAGCAACTGCAACGTACAAGTAGGCTACTTTGCTTTCGAAGGAGCCCCAACAGCAGTTGCAATGTGTCAATTCCTTGCTTTCAATTGAGTCCAAATTAACTGTAATGTATAAGCACTTTTCTTTCAAAGGGTCCCCCAACTTCACTGATTTCCAGTGCTTCATATTTCAATTTGGGAATTTGGGGACTCGAAGCTTTCTCTGGGTGGCTAAAGGGTGAGGGGTCTGAATATTGGGCCCCAATGGCAGGGTGCCCCACTATTGGGAAGTATGCAGTGCGGCTGATACGGCTCTGTTTATAACCATGTGGCATGAAAAGCACGTAAGGGTTAAATTAAATAACGGATTGTTGACAGATGAAAATGAAGAAACGGACACCGAGTTTCATCAGATGATATACTGCGACTTGTAAGTTACTAACTTTTTCTATTGAAGGAGGGAGGATCTCGTTTCCGAGGCCTCGCTCACGTGCCAGGTAGAAGTGCTCGCGCGCCAAATCCGGCACGCGTGTCAGGGGCTGCCCACCCCTGGCCTAGCACAACTACACTGGAACAATCTCACACGCAGCGATTCGCAAATTACTTCATTAGCAGTTTTATGCCATGAAATGTTGTTTTCTCGTTTTTTCGCATAGAAAATGCGGTCCTGCAGGAAAAAAGAGCTAGCGCACCCGTGAAAACGTTTTGAGCATAGTTTCGAAAACGACCTAATTCATACACTCAGACTTCGCAATGACAGAATTTTCAAGCTTTTTCAATAACGTCATGGAATGAAGAGCGAACACTGGCAATGACCTCCACGTAATGATATAAAAACACTTCACTCCCTTTTCACAATCGTTTTTCCTCTCAGAAAGGTAGCGGTGAGAGCCAGGGTTCCCACTTCTGGGGATTTTGCCCCTACATTGAGAATTACATCAACTTTTGGAGAAAAATCTGGGGTTATGAAGTGTCTAGGGGTTTTTCAGGGAAATATAATTTTTCGGGAGTAAACTGGGAATAGTTTCGACCACTTATTTCCAGATGATGTGAAAATGAGAGTGTGATTTAAGTGTCACTTCCAGGATCCTGTCTATCTACCGTTTCTAAACGAGTCTACTCTCTACGGTCAATGCAAGCCTGTCTCGAGTCTAGTGTTGCAGAAATTACATGCACTCAGTTATGTGTGTTTTGTCTGTGGCAGGGGTTGCAAAGGTATTTACCATTATCATTTGGGTTGCTTCATCAAGGAACGTGTCATTTGGTTAATTCTAGAAAGGAGAGTGTGAGTCTGCGAGAACTGTGGTAAATTGAAAAAATTGTGAACATGAGAAAAGAACAGCTGCTATTGCGATACTGTATGCTAACGTGGATGGAACAGTTAACGCAATGTTATAGTAACGATTGTTTCTTAAGATCCCCAAAAGAAGAGCCTGTACATCTAATCTTGATGTGAAAAATTGACGTTTCATTTGGTTTTATACTGTAGGTGTAAGCCTATTGGCATGTTCTGTAACCATTAGTTATGCATATCGTAATGTAATGGCTTCTGCAGATGAAGCATCATCGGCTGTAGCTGAACCTTCAGCAATAAATCATTCCATCTAAGCAGAAGTTTCGCAGTGAATGGTTGTATCAGTCAGTATTTAAAGGCTGGTTGGTTGGTCCTTTATCAAGTTGCAGAGATCGAAAAAACTGTCTCTTGCCATATATCAAGGATATTAAACATGGAAACAGGCAATCACACGAATAATTTTATGAAAAGCAGAAGAGTTCTTTCAGAGAAAAGCTTGTCTGAACATGAGACTCAGCGGCACTGCAACAAGGAAGCTACAGAACTAGTAGCTAGTTCTATACGAGAGCATTCACTCTGGCTAAGGCAGTGTCTCTCAGTTTGTGAGCCATAGCGCAGTTTTCGAGTGGGCCAAGGAGTTGGGAAAAAATGTTAGAATACAGTTATCTAAACATCTAGTCACTGCAGCGTGGCAACACATTGATTATTTTCTGCAGTAAAAATTTTAATTACGTTGCATACAGGAATAAATTCGCTACTTTAGAATAATGTCTATTTATTTATATGCATAAAAGCACAGCCTATGCTAACAAAGTAGTGAGCCACGCAATTTTTACCAAAAGTTGCCTGGGCTACCTAAGTTAAACGATTTAGGAACACTGGTGTAAGCCATTGTTGTCCCTTGTTCAATCAAGTGCACCTCAAGAATCATCCCAGAAAATGCTCTTAACACATTAGTCTGAGTGACAGCAAGTGTACAAATGTAATAAGGCAAGGACCTGGTTTATAATTTAAAGTGCTGAAAGTCAGGTGAAAGTAACATAATGCTTTGTGTAAAATCTAGAAAAATTTTGTGAAATTTTGGTAATTTTAAGCTGAACCTTAGGGAGTTTCTAGTAAACATTTGCGAGAACCCTGGTGACAACAGACCTAAGACGAGGGAAGTCTTATACCTGACGGTTTTCAGTAACCTCTAATAGTTACTGATGGCTCCACATCAAGCCAGGTCAGAGATTTTTTGGGCCTTTTTGCCCCCCCAAAATGCTTACAAGAGCCCCGTAATGGTGATTTATAAAAAAAAGTTTTTGACGTTATGCTACATCTCGAGGCCGAACGGCCTTCAAAACAAAATATCGTCATTTCAGGCACAATTTTGGAAGAACCAGGCCTGTAGCCAGGTTTTAGGTTTTGGGGGGAAAAATACATCTTTAGGGGGGAAGATTTTTGTTTTTATTGTATGTTTAAAACAAGTTTTTCTGAGGACAACAAAATTTGGGGGGCGCAAAAAAGATTTTGGGGGAACTAGCCCCGAATGCACCCATGTCTGCAGGTCTGGGCAGAAACATCGCCAGAAAATCTTCCATTGGAAGGCTTCATGTTTGTGGGGGAGCTAGACATTCTGAAAATTTATATTTAATTCACAACATGAACAGCATTTGCACATTGTGCAAATAAATTATAAATATTTTCCCACAAATACCTATAATAGGCTCGTAGCTTCCAACTAAAATTTTTTGAACGAGCTTAACAAAAGGAATTGGGTCGTAAATTTATTGTCATTTAATTGACGGCTATTATTTAGAGATGTAATGAAATGCAAATGTAAAAAAAACTTTGCAGGAAATCAGAATTAATCCTATCGTTCAGTTATGAACACACTGTTACCGAAGAAGCAAATATGACGCCACGATGAATGTTTTCTTTCATTAGCGCAAATTGATAAACTTTACCATGAGCTTAAGTCAAATATGCTTATAAAGCGTGCGCATTGGGCTTTTTACTGGCTGAAATACGCATGCATAAACCTTGCTGATGTCTGGACTTGTTAATCTCCTGGTGCATCGCACATGTTTAGATTAATAACATTTTTTGTCTCAAATCGCCTGTAAATGTTAACAAATATAGACTAAGGCCAATGCGGACGCAACGATTCACATCCAGAATCCACTAACTGCACTACTCTGTTTTGGGACAACTTAGCAATGATTGCTAAATATACTCTTCCAACTACACAATTAACTCCATCTGGTTGTCTGAACAGTAGGCTGTGCAAATGTGTAACTCTGGTCGTAAGCACCAAAGGTATCTTGCTTATGTACAGTACAAGAGAAGACCACCTGGGCTAGACTTATTACATTTTTTACAACAATCACCGCATAAAAAGGGGATCAAGTGGAAGTCTGACTTCTGGACGTATACAACTAGGCATGTAGGCAGGGCCGGGTAAATGAACGCGAGGCCCATCAGGGCAAAATCGTGACCGCGAGGTCCCCGAAGCGCTTAGCGCAGAGGTTCCCAAACTTTTTTGTCCGCGGAACACTACAAGGTTATTTAAAGTGGATAAGGACCCCCACCAGAACTGCCAAGTAAACATCAACGCTTGTTTTCATCCAAATTGCCGTTATTAAGGTTTCGTACTGTAAACAAAATTATGCACAATAAAGTTAACCACAAGCGTCTTCGTGAGAGCAATGTATTTGTTTTCTGGACGCAACAATTCTGAAAAGTTCGGCTTAATAGGTGACCTTATATCTGTTGTAGCGTCCGATCTGGCGCGATATTTGGTCTTCGTTTGCGCATATCGGGAAAAACCTGATGTCATACATGTGACGTAAGAGAGCACTTGCCTCTCTCGCCACTTCACTGAGTCATTGTTCTCAAGCAAGGGGTATATTGGGTCCATATTTTTTTTATCTTTACCTTGATCAACTCTCAGTTTGGGCAAGCTCAACCAACGCGGGATATTGTGTTGACTGTGATATAAATATGTATGTAAACCACCTACTGTGCGACAATGACATATTGTTTGTTTGTCCCCAGCGTTGCAGTCTTCAATGGCATTGGGATGTTTTCTGTAAACTCATTGCTGAATCACTAAATGAACAGAAATTACGCGACAGTGCTGCTGAACTTGAAATAATTTCAACTGCAAAAAACAATCAGCCTGATTTCTTACCTCAAATAACCATAAACAATCCGGAGTAGAGATGCATGTAATGGAATATCAAATCCTATGGATCCGAATCCTCCAGTATGTACTCGAATCAAAAATCAGAGTTTTTTTCGAATATTTAGATTCGAAATTAATAAACATGAAAAATTGCAAAGTTGGCAAAGCATATACTTTCAATAAATTTTGCAGCGGCACTCATTGCGCTCCTGAGTAAGAAAGACTCAACAAGCTCACGGCAGCAACAAGCTAATTAACAGGTCGTGTGATCGCTGATCGTCATTCTCAACCTCTGCGCGATCAGCTCATTTTGCTCCTAATAAGTTATTCTGAAATAGGATTCGATATTCTGGATTCGAAATAAAAATTCCGGAATATTCCAGAACCTCTAAATGTTCCATAATGCACATCCCTAATCCGGAGCATCAAATACTTATGAAGATGGTGGGTGTTCAATCTGTTGATCAACATAAATATTTTGGTGTAATGCTTCATGCCTCACTGAAGGTGAAACTGACATTTAGAGGAAAGTAAAATTACTCAACAGTGCTGTGAGGTCAAATTCCCTCAGCCCAGTTTGTAACGGCAGAAGAAACACTCTTTTTCGAAGCTATCCAAAATCAATGTATGCCTGCCAAGCTTTTGAACACGTGCACACAGTGCGGTATTAAAAGCCTGCGCATAGCCTACCCCCACAACAACGTCTACTCAATCTTGTATTACATTCCCAAGAATGCAGCTGCTCTTCAGCTTCAAATTACCTCTTCGCTCAAGACATCTTATACCTTGACTCAAAACAATTTCGTACGAATTTGTTCTGTAGTGTGAAACTTCACGCAGCATCACCTCAAACGTCTCGCACGTTTCACATGCACTCATTTTATCTCTCATCATGCAACACTCCCCCATGGTGACTGCATCGCCATAGTTGCTCGTGGCGTTGTTGCTAAGTTTGTTTCTTTTGAGTGACGCCAGCGCGTACGTGTTGTATGCTGACGCATCCTCTCTGCTGGGTAGCGACTAAATGTTTATGTGCTCCATGTGCGATATGCCTGAGTCTCATAATCCACACATAAATAAAATGAGCAAAGTTCTACTGCAGTTCTCGTGAAAATCAAGTTGTTTTAGGCAGCAACTAGGGAGATGCACGTAGTTGTCCTTACAAGGTTCCAAAATGCAGTGCAAGCATAACCAGGAATTTTACTACGTGCGAAACACAACTGGCCGTGATCCAAGAGAGACGTTTGAAGTTGGAAATGCATCGACATGCATGTGTAATCGACGTAGAGGAATGGTATTCAGCTAAAGTTGATATCTTTTATTAGTGTGTTTAAGTTGTTTGCGCTGTACGACGCGCTTTGAGGAAAAATATGCAATACGACATCAAAAACACAATGCACAGTTTCATTTTGAAAAAAGAACTCAATCACTGAATGTAACAAAGGTCAAATAAGAATAGACGACATATTTCACGGGCTTTAATGATTTTGCAAAACTTAACATATTCTTTAATTTTATTTTTAATATAACTGCCCTCAGAAAAGAAAGTTCCATTGTATTCGCTGAGGACTGTCACCACTACCTGAGTATTTTCAAAACTCTCAAGCCGTCGCGACTGAAGGCTGAGCAAACGCCACTATACGCTCTTCAACACAACCTTTCATAAACCAGTTCTTTGCAGTTTCAAATACCCGCAAGCAACAACAAAAACACTTAAAAAAATATTCTTACAGCTCCAAAGAAAGGAGATTGATGCACGACGCCGGTACCACTTTCGTCTGTAACATACCCATCGCATACGATACGAAATGCACCGCCCTCTTTCATCTGTAAAAGATGCCGGTCTTATGCGTTTAAACCAGCTGTCAAAAAAGTTATTCACTGAACTTTCACATGAAGAGCAAAAACCAAACAAAGTTTTCCAGAACTGCGCATCACGACTCACATGAGCAAAGTACGCATCATGACTCACATGAGCAAAGTACGGAAACAATGGTTCGTATGTTTTCCCGAACAAAGTTTCGCCAAGAAACTTCTCCAGGATCACGTACTCGTCAGCTTTCTTATACAGAGCTTCCAGCCTTGCTTCCATTAGAATGTAAATGTTTTCAGTGCTGGTATCACGAACCTGAATGAAAAACATTATGTCCACAACTCGAACGAAGGTCCCGACTAACTGTGCGTTCAATGCAACAACATGAATAAACACACCATGAAAATGCCACAGAAACGGTACTAAACGTGCAAGCAGCAATTGTTGCCACTCACCGACCCTCCACGGTCTTGTTTATCGCAATCAGAATACCATTCACGTCTTTGTAATGCTATTTACAACCAGTCACCGTAACATCTGCTCCACAAAATGCCACTATGGTTTGGTCAGCACAAGTTGTTATTCTGAATTGCAAGCATGACGAAAAAACAACAAAATCGGGATGTACGTTTGATATTTCTGAACAACTTCATTCGAAGTTACTTTATGGGCAACAAGCACAAACAGAAGCCCGACCGTCGAACAATCTTTGAACCAGACCGTTGAACAATTCCCAGACACATCGTGCCGCTTGCGCTTCATAGAAGCCAGCAGCATTGCTTGGTTACGATAACCTGAACTACTCCCTCGACCGGCTTCATATTGAAATCGCTGACCTGAACCACTCGGCTTTCCGTTGCCATAATTTTTTCACAGCCCTGACCAGAACTTTATACAGGGTGGGCCATAAGTCCCCACCCACCCATATGTTACCATGCTACAGTTGTTATGCATGTATTACAAATTTTTTGTTGTTTTTCGGAGAAAATATATAATAGATAAAATGTAAAAATACGCGTCCATGAAACAGTCGCAAGAAGTCCGGACTTGACAACGTGTGACACAGAAAGGATATTGTGTTTAAACAACGCTACTACACTAATGATGAGTTGATGGCAGCTGTAACACGGCATTGGAACAATGGACCCTTGATATGTTCAGAAAAATGTCTCACAGCAAATGGCGCAGCATAATATTATTCAGGGAGAATGAGGGACACCACACAGATACACCGGATCAGTGTTACCACTTCTGATGTTTCAACATCAGAAATTTCTTTCTGGAATTTCAGGGAAATTTCTTATGTCTGATGTTTTGGCGAGAAATGTGATGTTGACTGAGCTGTTGTTTTTGTTTTGCGCATTTACTCTGAGTCGGGGTTGAAAAGAAGTTGAATTCATAATTTTCAAGTTTCTTTCATCAACCTCTCACCCTCATGCGTTTTGGTTATCGTTCCAAATTGAAGAATCTTCTTTCGCAGCAATGGGACGAACATATTATTTTACGCGTGACCGACTTCTTCATTTAATTAGGAGAGGACACTTCGCTGTAGTTAGGATTCAAAAAGTTCATTGCGCTTTGTTAGAGATTCGTAAAAGAAAGATTCAGCTTATATGAAACCTTAATGTAAAAATCTGATGTTGTAAAAGGCAACAATATGATGTTAACGAGACTGACCCCAGTGGCAACACTGCACCGGATATATAAGATGTGGATGGGTAGGGCCTTATCGCCCACGCTGTACATTTTTTGTTGACCTGGTGCAAACTGCTACGAAGTCTTCAGCGTGCTCCTTGCGCGTGACAATTGGTGCATGATGATTGTGATTACAGGTTGCGCAATCAGGGGCGTAACGAGGGGGGCCAGGGGGCGCACTTCCCCGGGCGCCGAATCACTATGGAAACACCGAATCACTGCGGGGCTTACAAAAGCCCAAAAATGTCACAAGTACTTTC